>Ga0209541_10016787_pt1 | contig 10788 bp, 11 predicted proteins | sample RifCSPlowO2_01_FD_184027 | JGI IMG/M metagenome (GOLD analysis project Ga0209541, IMG submission 184027) | Groundwater microbial communities from Rifle, Colorado - Rifle CSP2_plank lowO2_0.1 (SPAdes) (version 2) | ecosystem: Environmental > Aquatic > Deep subsurface > Groundwater | place... | reverse complement strand
ACAAAACAGTCACAGCAGTTTCAACAGTTGGGGGCAGAGTCAAATCTACTGACAATGTTATAGACACGAGCGTTTGCGGATCACCTTGCACAAAAATTTATACTGAAAACAGCACGGTTGTTCTGACCGCAATTCCAACTTCATCATATTGGAGGTTCAACAGTTGGACGGGGGATTGTTCTGGTTCAGGACCGTGTACTTTAACTGTTAATAGTTCTAAAACAGCTACTGCTATTTTTGTACCGCGTTCATTTAACTACCAAGAATTTTAGATACGAATTATATGAACGTAATCGAATGTACGAATACTTGCATTATTCGTAGAAATTCGTATCATTCGTATATTCGTTAATTCGTATATTTGAGTATGTTAAAACACAGAATTCTGTCTCTTATTCTTCTTGTTCTCGCGCTTGGTATAGGTTTTTTTGTCTATAAATCCGAACTTGGAAACGGCGTTTCCAAGTATGCTTTTAAGCTAGGTCTTGATCTAAACGGCGGAACGGAGCTAACTTACCGAGCCGATGTTTCCAAAGTAAAATCAGGAAGTGTGGGAGATGCCATGTCCTCTCTTCGCGATGTCATTGAAAGAAGAGTTAATCTTTTCGGCGTTGGCGAGCCGGTCGTCCAAGTGGTTAACCCCGGAATAGTTTCGGGTTTAAGCGACTGGAGACTTTTGGTTGAACTGCCGGGAGTCGCTGATATTGAACAGGCTGTCGCTCTTATCGGCAAAACTCCACAATTAGATTTTAGATTAGTAAGATCCGAGGCAAAAAATTTAACAGCAGAGGAATTGAAAAATAAAACAATAGACGAAGTATTTTTGCCAACAGGCTTGGATGGACAATATATCGGCAGTGCGGCACTCCAATTTACAAACTCTGGATCGGGTCAAATATCAGGACAGCCAATCGTGGCTTTAACTCTTAACCCCGAAGGAAAGGATTTGTTTGGAAAGATAACCAAAGAGCATAAAGGCGAAGTGCTGGCCATTTTTCTGGATGGTGTGATCATTTCCAGTCCGGTCATTCAAGATGAAATCACAGACGGTAAGGCCGTGATTTCAGGCGGTTTTACCACTGAAGAAGCCAAGTCCTTGGTCCGCGATTTAAACTACGGCGCTTTACCTGTGCCGGTTGAGCTTATTTCCACCCAAACAATCGGCGCCTCTCTTGGAGAAAATGCAAAAACGGCAGGGGTCAAAGCGGGAATTTGGGGCTTTGCTTTGATAGTTATTTTTTTGATATTTTGGTACAGACTTCCGGGGTTTCTTGCCTCGGTCTCTCTTGTTATTTATATCATTTTGTCTCTGGCTATTTTCAAACTTATTCCCGTAACTCTGACCGCGGCTGGCATCGCCGGATTTATACTTTCCATCGGCATGGCGGTGGATGCCAATATTTTAATTTTTGAAAGAACCAAAGAAGAACTGAAAAAAGGCAAATCTATTTATGACGCCTTGCACGAGGGTTTTTCAAGAGCATGGCTTTCTATCCGCGATTCAAACATTTCTTCAATCATCACCGCCATCATCCTTTTCTGGCTCGGTACTTCAGCTATCAAAGGTTTCGCCCTGACTTTGGGTATAGGAGTTTTAATTTCAATGCTTACAGCCATCACCATATCTAGAACATTTTTGTTTGCTGTGGCCAAAAAATCATTTGATAATAACGAATCAAAGTTTAAAAAATTTTTATTCAGTAACGGATTACATATGTAATACAAAATTTTAAATTTTAATTTATAAATTTTAAATCAAATTCAAATTTTAAAATTAAAACATTCATTTAAAACTTAAAATTTAGAATTTAAAATTAAAACGAACATGTATATAATTAATCACAGAAAAATATTTTTCATGCTCTCAACTTTGCTCATTGCAGGTTCAGTACTGGCTGTGTTCGTGTACGGTTTTAACCTCGGCATTGATTTCAAAGGGGGGTCACTTTTGGAAATAAGCTATGCTACTTCAAGACCAGCCCCAGAGTCAATCAAGGAAAGTTTGGATACTTTAAATATTGGCACATATATTCTCTCTCCTTCAGGGGATTTGCGATATATCTTAAAGTCTCGAGATTTAACTCCTGGAGAAAAAATGGTTGTATTGGGCGCATTTCAAAAAGATTCTGTAAATCCGGCAAAAGAAGAGAGGTTTAACTCAATCGGTCCTGTAGTTGGGGATCAGCTCAAAAATAAAGCTATGATCGCCATAGTTATTGTGATTATTTGCATAGTACTTTTTATCACATTCGCTTTTAGAAAAGTTTCTCGTCCTGTGGCTTCTTGGAAATATGGTTTGGCTACGATTGTTGCCTTAGCGCACGATGTTATTATTCCAACTGGGATTTTCGTAACATGGACTCATTTTCGCGGAGGAGAGATTGATTTGCTTTTCGTCACGGCACTCTTGGCCATTCTCGGCTACTCTGTCCACGATACCATAGTAGTATTTGACCGAGTACGAGAAAATCTTCGTGAGAGTTTAAACCTCTCACTGAGCTCGAAAGTGACATTTGAGCAAACCGTTGGTAAGTCAGTTACTCAAACCTTCGGCAGATCAATTAACACCTCGCTTACAATTTTCTTCGCTCTTGTCGCTCTGTATTTCATAGGTGGAGAGTCTACAAAAGATTTTGCCTTCGTCCTTCTCGTCGGTATCATCGCCGGAACTTACTCCTCAATTTTCGTCGCAAGCCCATTGCTCGTCACTCTTGAAAAGTTTCAGAAGAAAGTGTAGTATTTCTATGGAGGCAAAATATGTTTTACGATTTACCTGTAAAGGCAGACTCTCATCGGCGTGTGGAATGTTTCAGGTGCGGTCATTTACTTAAAAATAAAGGGATTCAGGACTTGACTCGATTTGAAAAATGACTATACTACTATGGTGCCCAAAAGGCACATTTTAGTTCATTGAAAATTGAATGAATTATAGCCCTAAACCAAATTATTATTTGGTCGGGCAAGAATGTATTTATAAGTGCAAGAAACTAAGTAGTCCGTAAAGTCCATAAAGTTAAAAGTCCATAAAGTGAATTCAGATTTACTTTACAGACTTTAAGACCTTTGACTTTATAGACTAGTTTCCTATAAATGCTTTCGGATATGAAAATCTAAGCAACGATTTTCAATATCAATAAAAATCAATCATAAAAAACATCACAACAGCCCAAGATAAGTAGAAAGTCCATAAAGTCCATAAAGTCCATAAAGTGAATTCAAATTTACTTTACAGACTTTAAGACCCTTGACTTTATAGACTAAATTATATTCTTCTTTATTTTGTTCCGTTCAAAATTTGTGAATCAAATTTTGCCCGACGCGAAAGCGTTTAGGGCTTATCCTAAACCCAGACGAGACTTCGTCTCATGGGTCGGATAAAATAATTTCACAGAAATTATTTTAAGAGTTTGATCCTAGCTCAGGATGAACGCTGGCGGTGTGGATAAGGCATGCAAGTCAAACGGCTCGCAAGAGCAGTGGCGAACGAGGTAGTAACACGTGGGCACATCCCTTTTAGTCAGGAATAACTAGTCGAAAGATTGGGTAATACTTGATAGTCTCTTCGGAGTAAAGCGCTGTTTTATTACAGTTGCGCTAAAAGAATGGCCTGCGGAGTATCAGCTAGTTGGTAGGGTAATGGCCTACCAAGGCAATGACGCTTAGGGGGAGTGAGAGCTTGGCCCCCACCGATGGTACTGAGATAAAATTTGTCTCCTTGAGAAGTGATTCTCAAGTAAAATCCAACTCATAACGGTGGAACCTTCAGAGGACATGATATAATACATGTATATGAAGGCAATACCGTGGGAAGTCGATGAAAAAAAGTTTTCTGACGCGTATATCGCAGGTTTCTTTGATGGAGACGGTTCTTTGGTAGCAATACTGACGAAACAGTCTCCACAATACCAGCGTTTATATCGTCCTCGCATTCGGATTAATTTCACTCAACATATTCGACATATCGATATGTTAGAGAAAATGCAAAAATATCTTAATGCGGGAAAAGTGCGGGTTTCTGTGGCGCACGATCAAGCGGAGTTAGTAATTGTAGACCGCAAAGACGTACGCCGCATTCTCAATAAAATGCTTCCGCATCTTATTTTGAAAAAGAAACAAGCAAGTATCGCTCTTGAGATATTATCTCAATTTGGCGATAACCTCCGGACAAATCGAATTTCAGACGAAAATTATTCCTCAATCCTTAAAAAGATTGAAGAAATACGATCTCTAAATTCGAAAACTGGCGGAAAAAGAAAATTTTTATCATTTGACCCCGTAACGACTTCTCGTACAATTTTATAAATTGACGCGAGAGAGTTTGTACCGGTTAGAAGACCTATGTACAAGCTAACATGTTGGCTCCTCTCTAAATTTACAAGTTTAGTCGAGGATGAAGGTATAGTCTGATACCCCGAGTGATCGGGGAAAACACTATGACGGACCATACACCTACGGGTGGCCGCAGTCGAGAATCTTCCACAATGGACGAAAGTCTGATGGAGCGACACCGCGTGATGGATGAAGACCCTCTGGGTCGTAAACATCTTTTATGAGGGAGAAAGTTTATTGATAGTACCTCACGAATAAGGGGTTGCTAAACTCGTGAAATGTGGATTAAGCTCCACTTCCAATTTAGTAGCATTAAAAATTCGTAATTACTGTGCGCGACTTAGAATCGTAAGGTTCTAAGCAAATTCGGCTTATATGCTGGAAATCTGTTAAGAGCTGCGTCTCATAAGAGATTCTTGACAGACAATCAGCAGGAAAGTCGGTATAATTAAGTAGTGAGTTTAACAGAACGACAAAAAGAAATAGTAGTAGGAACTTTGTTGGGAGATGGATACTTGGAACATGATGGTTTCAAGGCGAGCAGATTACAAATAAAACAGTCTGAACGCAAAAAAGATTACGTTTTCTGGCTCTATAATGAGTTTCAAAATCTAGTCAAAACTCCTCCTAAACAAAGAAAAGATAATGGGCAATGGTATTTCAGCACGAGATCTCTTGTTGAATTAGATTTCTTTAGAAATTTGTTCTATGGATCAGGGTCAAAATCAGTTCCAGCTACTATTAAAAAGTTACCAGTTTCTTCTCTTAGTCTTGCAGTTTGGTTTATGGATGATGGAACATTGGATTATCGAGTCAAATCACATTACTCGTTTTCCTTTAGTACTGATTCATTCAGCCAATCAGATGTAAGACTTTTGCAAGAAGTATTGTATGAAAAGTTTAAAATAAAAACTTCTATACAAACACCATCTTGCAGAGGCAAGAAATATATAAAACTATATGTTGGCAAAGATGGAAGAGATATTTTTCTTTCCACCATACAGCCATACATTTTATCCTGTTTTGATTACAAACTACCCCAAATTATACTTGACCCCTCAGAGACTGATCTTGAGAAAGTCTAAAAAACTTCCAAAACAGTGAGATAGAGAGATTTTTAAATTTTCTATCAGACGCCGAACTCCATTATTTGTTTTTAAAATAAATAATGGATGATGATATAGTCCAATCCTCGTAGTGATATGAGAATAAATTGGCCAGCAGCAGCGGTAATACGAGTGCCCCGAGCGTTATCCGGAATCATTGGGCGTAAAGGGTGTGTAGGTGGCAGTGTTAGTCAATTGTTAAAACCCGAGGCTTAACCTCGGAAGTGCGATTGAAACGGCACAGCTAGAGGATGGCAGGGATGAATGGAACTCATGGAGTAGGGGTGAAATCCGTTGATATCATGGGGAACACCAAAAGCGAAGGCAGTTCATTGGGCCACTCCTGACACTGAAACACGAAAGCGTGGGTAGCGAATGGGATCGATCTGGTCCCTTCCGACGGTGACGTCGGAATGAGAATTTGGCTGTATGCTGGAATACCTGTGTATCTCAGACTACTTATTTAGTATAATTATTAAGTAAGTGAAAATGTTTTGAGTGCAGGCAATCAGCAGGGAAGTCATCAAGCACTAATTTTTGGAAAAAGAATAAGAGGTTGTGTCGGAACGACACAACCTCTCGAGAACCGCCTGGCCTAAAGCTTCATAATCGCGAGTCGCGCGATACGTCGCTCCAAAGCATCCGCCAGGCTACCTTTTGGGAGAATTCTCATCGTAGGGAAGTCCAGCCTGTTTCATCAGGACAGCTTTCTCTTGCGGTGTGAGACCCTTTCCTTCCAAGGACTCGGCAAAATTCTTTGTGTCTGTCATGGTCACCTCCGACTAACAGAATAACATAGACTACTATTATTGTCAAGTATTATCTTGACTCCAAAAATTAGTGCTTGATTGACCCCTCAGAGACTAAACGCCGAATATCTTAATGAACAAAACTACTGCAACATTACTTGGACTTATTTTTACCGACGGTTGTTTGTCGCCGAAAGGCAGAAACAGCTGGCGATTCTACTTCTCCAATAAATCACAGCGACTTGTTTCGATTTTCAAAGAGTCTATAATGCAAGAATTTGCATTACCAGAAAATCGTGTCCGTTTGGACATGACTTCTGACGGACTCCATCGAGCGATCGTTGATTCAAAAGAAGCAGGTCAATTATTTACTGAAAAGTTTGGAACATTCCGAACACTTCGGTATAAAAATGGCGAGCTTCCTAAAACTAAGTTACCAATTGAAGAACTTATTCGACATAACGTCGTAAAAGAATTCTTGCAATCAGCATTTAGTTGTGATGGTGGAGTGAGTTTGTATGTAGCACGGAGAAAGACTAAAAAAGATGAAGCTAAATGGCTGATTCGTGGAGTCTATCTCGCTTGTGCTCATCCAAAGCTCAGAAAAGAATATATCACTCTCCTCCAATCACTAGGTATTACAGCCTGTGATGCAGGGGATGGTAAAGTAAAAATAAGAGACAAAGAAAATATGAAAAAGTTTTATCAAAAAGTCGGATTTATTGATGGTGTGCATATTACGCACACATCACGATTCTGGCCGAACATTGAAAAACAAAAACTTCTGGAAAAAATGATAGATTCCTACCATAATCCAAAAGAAACATATTCGTTGCGACAGTTTACATTAAGATAATGATATAGTCCGACCTCTATGGCGACATAGAGATCCATCTGTAATACTGGGTACAGTGGTCTTCGAAAGAAGTAACACGTATGTAGATACCCCAGTAGTCCACGCCCTAAACTTTCCGAGCTGGTTTTTCGGAGTATCGACCCTCTGAGAGACGAAGCTAACGCGTTAAGCTCGGCGCCTGGGTAGTACGACCGCAAGGTTAAAACTCAAAGGAATAGACGGGGACTTGCACAAGCAGTGGATTATGTGGTTTAATTCGATGATAAACGAAGAACCTTACCAAGATTTGAAACCTAGCTGAAGACGAGCAGAAACGTTCGTCGTCCCACAAGGACAGTTAGGCAGGTGATGCATGGCCGTCGTCAGTTCGTGATTTGAACATTCGGATCCTTCTCGAGAAATCGAGATGAAAAAACTAGCTCATAACGGTGGAACTCGGTATGTTGTATGTTAAAATACTACATATGAGTAATACCGTGGGAAGTTTGGAAATTCCAAATGTACTTTATGCTCGTAAACGCATGTTTCTCGCTATCTCTGATCGTCAAAGAGAGATTCTTATTGGTTGTATACTAGGCGACGCCTATGTTACTCCAAAAGGGAAAATTGTTATAGAACAATCAGAAAAACAAAAAGAGTATGTGAAATGGAAGCACAGAGAATTAAGTTCTCTATGTTATCCAAAAGGGCCTAGAGTCCTTGTCCATAAACTCAAAACAACAAATAAAGAATATCGTTCGATATTCTTCCATCTCCGACAATATTTTAGACCATGGAGAGAGATATTTTATAATGGAAAGCAAAAAATATTTCCAAAAGAAATAATTTTGACCCCATTAACTCTCGCGGTTTGGTATATGGATGATGATTGTTGGACAGGCAAGAAGTGTGTGATATCTATCGAAAGTTTTAAAGGAGAAAGTTGTAAAAATATTCAAGAATCGCTTTTTAAGCAGTTCGGAATTTATACAACTATTGGGAAAAATGGAAAATTGACTATACGAAAAAGATCGCAAGTCATTTTCTATGCTTTGATTACTCCTTATATTCTTTCAAGTATGAAATACAAAATTCCAAACCCTGTAACGACTGGATCCAGATTTGTAAAAATAAATCTGGTGAAGATAGAAGATGCCGTAGTACATTAAACTACGAACAGCACTTCTATAACACGCTAGCTCCTCTCTTATATAGAAATAAGAAGGATGAAGGTATAGTCTGACTTCTTAAGTAATTTAGAAGATGCAAGGAATTGTTCCCTTAAGTGGGGTAACGAACGCAACCCTTGTTGTCTGTTACACGTATCAGGCGAGACTGCCCAGCTTAAAGCGCGTGAGCGCGCTTCAAGTCGAAAGTTAAAAGTCTATAAAGTCTATAAAGTGAATGCGAATTCGTATTTACTTTTGACTTTAAGGACTTTATAGACTTTATGGACTTGAAGCGAACTTCGTTCGCTTCAAGCTGGGAGGAAGGCGAGGATGACGCCAGGTCAGCATGTCCCTTTGATATCTTGGGCTACACACATAATACAATGGCGACTACAACGCGTTGCGACGCCGTAAGGCTGAGCCAATCGTAAGAAAAGTCGCCCCAGTTCAGATTGGGGGCTGAAACTCGACCCCATGAAGTTGGAATTGCTAGTAATCGCGGGTCAGCTATACCGCGGTGAATACGTTCTCAAGTCTTGTACTCACAAATAAATGCGCCCGGCAGCGCATAGTTCTAAGTGGTTAAAGTCCATTCCTTTCCTTTGTCAGGAAAGTGTAGCTGAAAGATAGGTCCAACACCGTAAGGTGTGGACTGAAGGATCTGGAAGCAAAATGTAGCCTATAAATAAAAAACCGTATCGACCTATTATTGGTGGTGAGGATGGGGAAGATATACAAAAAGGTTTTATAGGATGTATGGAATAGAATTATGCGTGACCCGTGGGAGACCCAGTTTTCTTAAAGGTAAGGTTTTGAATTGACGGTGTGTCAATTCAGTATGTATAATTATATACATGAAAGAAACAAAGAAAAATGGGAGTCAGCTGCGTCATAGTATCGCAATTTTTCATAAAAAGAATGCGAGAAGGACAAAACCAGGTAAGTTGTCTGCAGATTATATTGTTGGTTTAACCGACGGCGAAGGAAGTTTTACAGTTTTTCTATTAGCTCCAAAAAAAGAACATGGTTCTATAAATTATAGAGTGCTATGTCGTTACTATATTAAGATGAGAGAAGATGATCTTCCTCTTCTTAAAAAAGTGGAACAGTTTTGGGGATGTGGAAGAATATACTTTCAACGTGAATATCGGAAAAATCAACATAATAATTATCGTTTTGAGATATTTAGTTATGATTTACTAAAAGGTGTGGTAGTGCCTTTTTTCAGAAAGCACCCACTAGAAAGCAAGAGATCAAAAGATTTTGAACTTTTTTGTCAGATTCTTGATCTTGCTATTTCGAAAGCCCATCACACAAGGAAGGGTCTTCAGAAAATCATGAAATTAAAATCGCAAATGCATTCTTACCTTGGACTCGCGTAGTGCGGTAAATCCGCTCGCTACGTGGGAACATGAAGTTAATACCTAACTATCATATTCGCCCGTCAACTCAGGGGAGTTGGGAATACCCGAAGGGTCACTTATGTGGCATCAAGGTAAGCTCAATGACAAAGAGTAAGTCGTAACAAGGCACGGCTAGGGGAACCTGGTCGTGGAATAATTCAATTTGAAAATTCTTTTGTCTTTGACAAAAGAGCGTGAGTCGATATTGCGCACTCCAATTGGGTGCACAATGGTTTGATAGAACTTTAAACTATCTGACAATCAGAAAGAGGATTGCGAAATGTCCTGCTTCGCATAAAGCTACGCAAGACGACCAATATGGTTTACCAAATTGGCCGAACGGAACAAAATAAAGAATGATATACCCCGATACCAGAGCAAAGCTCGGTACAGGGTGCACCAAAAAACCGCTATATAAGGCGGTTTTTTGGTATCCAAATTGACTTGACTTTCAATGTATGTTGGTATATAATTGTCAGTGGAGGTTTCAATGCGGGACACAATTCTGTATTTTCTGTCGATTGGATTGTTCGTTGTCGCTGGCCTGTTAATGATTGCGGCCAGAGTTGAAGGACAACCAGGAGGGTTCTCAAACCCCATGGTCATCACGTCCTTCGTCTGTTACCTCGCTGCTGGGGCGTGCGCCCTTGTGGTGTCACTGCCGTCGTGGAGGATCGATTCCCGTCGATTTCGGGGCCGTCGAGAATGGTAAGTAGTGGGCGGTGCGCAAGTTGCACCGCCCTTTTTCGCCTCAAGATACAAAAAAATTTTGTGTCGGGATAAATTTGTGAAAATTTACTTTTTCTGGTATATTTTTTGAGTTCAAATACGCGCGTATAGCTCAGTTGGTAGAGCACGTCACTGATACTGACGGGGTCCTAAGTTCAAATCTTAGTACGCGCACCAATACAGAACGAAGCGGCTTTTTCAAAGCCAGAAGGTGGGACGCGCGGAGCGCGTGGTGGCTCTAAATTAAATCGTACGCTCCACGAAAGCCCCGCCACCGCCTCGCTCCGCTCGGCAACCCCAAAGAAAAATGTTCCTTGCTTTTCTGATTTGCGCGCGACCGATTTTTTTTGAAAAAGGAAAGGACATTTTTCTTTGGGGTTCTGCCCATAAAGATATTCGGGCAGTGTGGCGGGGCTTCAATTCGGACTCGGTTTTGCGAAAACTATTTTCTGGGAATATGGATTTTCG
>Ga0209541_10016786_pt1 | contig 10788 bp, 8 predicted proteins | sample RifCSPlowO2_01_FD_184027 | JGI IMG/M metagenome (GOLD analysis project Ga0209541, IMG submission 184027) | Groundwater microbial communities from Rifle, Colorado - Rifle CSP2_plank lowO2_0.1 (SPAdes) (version 2) | ecosystem: Environmental > Aquatic > Deep subsurface > Groundwater | place: Rifle... | reverse complement strand
CAGGCCCTCGATCCACACAACCGCGTTGGAAATTTTCCCTTCGTGCAATATAAGCGTATTATCCGACTTCAATGCCCCGCAGACATCTTTGTCTTTGGTTATCTCAATCATTTTAGGAGCCGGAGCAGATACGCCGCGCGCAAGCTTCACGACGCCAGAAATCATGCCGTACTCCCCACTTAGAGGAGTAATTCCAGTCGGATGGGTGTCAACCGGTTTTCCATTTTCCACCTTATCGTTTCCGCAAGCAGAAAATAAAATACCGATTGTCAGAAATAGCAATCCGAAACCAAATGACTGAAATTTTTTACTCACAGATTCTCCTTGTTTAAAACCGCATACCAATGAACTATTAATAAACATATCAAGTCCCCGTGCAAAATGAAAGGGCGTCCCGCGAGAACGCCCCGACTACAAAAATTTACTCTTTTTCCAATTTAAGCAAGGGAATTAAAAACCAGCATAGAAGCGTAAAAATCGAACCGATTATGACAAGAGCTGCAAACGGAACGCCGTTATCATACATTCGCGCCCCGATTATGGCCGCGGGCTTACCCGCGAGATTATAAATTGATACAAGAAGCGCATAGGCAGTCCCTTCTGCTCCCGCAGGACATAGACGCGCCGCGAGTTCCAGAATCCCAAGCGTCGCAATCATGCTAAAAAATCCTGTCAAACTATACACCCATACAGCGCTCTGGGCGTCCTGCATAAATATAAGGCCGAAAGACGAGAGTGCGCTAAGCCCAATTGTCATATTTAAAAGCGTTCTTCTATATATTCTGGAACATACAATCCCAAATACCGCCGCCCCAATGCCGCTTGCGACCGAACCAATCGCGTCAAGCGTCCCCATAAATTCCGGGTCGAACTTCAATACATCGCGCAGATAAAAAAGAAGCGGCGGAGTCGGACTGAAACGAAAAAATGCGATAAAGACAACTACCGCCAGAAACTGCTTGGATCTCGCCGCAGTCCAAAGCGCCTTACTGCTTTTGCGCAAAGATATTTCATTCTGGTTCGCTTTTTCTTCACGAATAAAAAAATATGTGGCGAGGAGCCCCGTGAGCGGGACAAGGACGTTTAGACGAAACACCGCTCCAAGATTTGATCGCTTGGCAAAAATTCCTCCAAGGTAATACATTCCCGCGCCGCCAAGTCCTGCGGCCGTCCACTGGGCGGCCTGCAAAACTCCGGTTTTCTTGCGCGCCGAACCCTCAATCACCATCATCTTATCGGTAAGAACATCCGAAAACGCGATACACAAGGAAACCATAAAAATTCCGCCAATAAGCGTCAAAGTGGTATATGATTCCATGGATGACAGGGTAAAAAGAACAGTAGCCGCAAGTGCGTAGCATAAGAAAAAGTAGTTCCGCAGTTGAGATCCGAAGAGTGGAAAACTATCCGCAATAATTCCCCAGGCTGGCTTTATAGTCCAGGGTAGAAGGATAATCGTTCCAATATACGCGATTCTTTCGGCAGATAGGCCAAGCGTTTCTTTAAGATATAATCCAAACGCAAGATCATAAATGCCTGGATTGCCTCCGTAAATCTGGATGAGATAAAAAAGCGACATCAGAAAAATCAGGCGCTTCATCTTATTCCTTAGTCAAAAAACTAATCCATTTGTTGCATACAAATATAACGATGTCAATTAAAAAGCCCCGATATGCAATCGGAGCGTGCGTCTAATAATCTGAAACATTGGGGGGTTTATTTGCATTTTTCGAAAAATAAGGGATCTCGATGAAAAATATCCCCCAAAAACCGCTCTCCACTTATATGCAAATAAAGGTGCGTCCATTCATGACGAAGTGCTTTTATAGTAAAATCGTCTTTCCGTATAAACATGGAGCGAAGATCGACAAAGCGATCCACCCATTCTCCAAAAATAAATATTCTTTCCGACGGAACTATAACAATTGGCCTTTGAAAAAGTTCTCCTTCAAACAGAAATAATCTTGCGCCTATGCATCGCTTGAACTCTTTAGACGCGTCATCCGCCACACGAAACATATAAACCCACTCTTTCTCGCTTATAGTGCCTCCAGTCATATTGTAAATTTTCATCCCAGGAAGGTGCGTGCGAAATTCAGAATCCTCACGTGGCTGATAGCGAAAAAACGCCCAACTCTGTAAAATGAAGAGAATCAACAAAAGTATAAAACCAAACTGCATAAATTTGCGCATATAAATTTCCAAGGAACTGCTGATTTCATATTACCTCATTTGCCCAAAATTTTGAAATAAGATATGATAACACAAATTCATATGCAGGATCTGAAATTTCTACACGCTTTCAATTCCATTCCCGGCATCGGGCCGGTTGCTTTGCGCGCACTCAAAGACCATTTTGGGAGTTATGATGCGGCCTGGTGCGCGGATGAGGCCGCGCTGGCCTCATCCCCCATCACACCCCAAGCCCTGCAATCCATTCTTTGGAAACGCCCATCCCTGCATCCGGATAAAGAATTGGGAGCTTTAATCCGTGAAGGTGTTTGGGCCGTCCATGAAGATGACCCAAATTATCCTCCGCTTTTGAAAGAAATACCTAGTTCTCCGGCAATCATCTATGGAAAAGGCGATGTCTCGCTCCTGAACACCAGATCCATTGCCGTGGTTGGCACCCGAAAACCAACCCACTACGGACTTGAAGCAACTGAAAAAATAACCCAGCGCCTTGCTGAATTTTTAACGATTGTGAGCGGACTTGCCACGGGCATTGATGGACGGGCGCACGAAGCAACGCTGGATGCAAAAGGCAAAACTATCGCGGTTCTTGGTTCGGGCCTGGATCAAAATTCAATATTTCCACCCCAGCACCGGGGCCTGGCGCGAAGAATTGTGGATGCGGGAGGCGCAGTGATTTCCGAATATCCCCCCGGAACACCGGCGCTTAAAGAACACTTTCCCCAACGGAACCGAATTGTATCGGGCCTTTCCTGCGGCGTACTTGTGATTGAGGCGCCGGAACGATCCGGCGCGCTAATTACCGCGCGGCTGGCTCTGGAACAAAACCGGGATGTATTTGCGCTTCCCGGATCCATATTTTCACTTTACTCCCGCGGGCCGCTGGCACTTATAAAAGATGGGGCTAAATGTGTATCATCGGCCGAGGATATTTTAGAAGAACTTGGAATAGAGTATAATAAGGAGAGGGCGGAAAAATTCACGGCAGGGCTTGGTGAAAAAGAAAAATTAATTTTTGAAATGCTCGAAAGTCCTCTGGGCGTGGACGCGATCAAAGCCGGCACAAATTTAGAAACTCCCGCGATCATCGCAACCCTATCCATGCTGGAATTAAAAGGACTAGTGCGAAATATAGGAGGAGATACTTATCAAAAAATATAGATGGCAAAAAACCTTGTAATCGTTGAAAGCCCCACCAAAGCCCGGACCATCTCCCGTTTCCTCGGGAGCGATTTTATTGTGGAGTCAAGTTATGGCCACGTACGTGATCTGCCCAAATCCAATCTTGGAATTGATGTCGAAAAAAACTTTGAGCCGCACTACATAATCCCGTTAAAAAGCAGGAAAAACGTCAATAAACTTAAAAAGGAAGCAAAAACCGCAAAAAAAATAATTCTGGCAACCGACGAAGACCGCGAAGGAGAAGCTATCGCCTGGCACCTGCTTAGCGCACTCGGCCTGGAAGATAAGCCGGGAGATCAGATTGAACGCATAGTTTTTCACGAGATTACCAAGCACGCCATTGAAGATGCGCTTAAAAATCCTCGTGATATTGACCTAAAACAGGTGAATGCCCAGCAGGCGCGCAGAATTCTTGATCGTTTGGTTGGTTATAAACTCTCGCCGTTTCTGTGGAAAAAAATGTACCGCGGGCTTTCGGCCGGACGGGTGCAATCGGTGGCGGTGCGGATAATCGTGAAACGGGAACGGGAAATAGAGAAGTTCAAAGCGCAGGAATACTGGTCTATCGTCGCTTCGCTCCTCAAAACACGAACAGCACGGATAGAGAACCAACAGCACAAACAGCAATTTGAGGCGAATTTAATAAAAATAGGGGATAAGACGCTTGATAAATTTGATATCGCCAACGCAGAGGATGCAGAAAAAATCATGAAAAATCTTGAGGGCGCTAAGTGGACCATAGAGAATGTTGAAAAAAAAGCCATATCCAAAAATCCGCTTCCTCCATACATGACCTCAACTCTTCAACAAGACGCATTCCGGCGGCTCGGGTTTTCTTCCAAACAAACCATGATGTTCGCCCAACAACTCTACGAAGGAGTGGAACTCGGAGAAGAAGGCGCAACCGGACTCATTACCTATATGCGCACGGACTCTTTAAACCTTTCCGAGGATTCTTTGCAAGATGCGGCGTCCTTTATTAAAAAAGAGGCGGGCGATCGCTACGCCCTTCCCTCTCCGCGCCGTTTTAAAACAACTTCCAAAGGCGCGCAAGAAGCGCATGAAGCCATCCGGCCGACTGATCCGGCGCGCGCGCCGGAATCCATAAAACAGTTTTTAGACCAGCGCCAATTCCGGCTTTATGACTTGATTTGGCGGCGCTTTATCGCATCGCAAATGCCAGCGGCAATATTCGACAGCACAGCTGTCGATATTGCCGCAACAACCAGCAACCGGCAACCAGTAGCCAGCTACTATACGTTCCGCGCGAACGGACAAGTTATGAAATTTGACGGATTTTTGAAAATATACCCGATGAAATTTTCCGAAGCCGAACTTCCAGAACTTGCCAAAGACGACGCACTGGAATGCCAGGAGATAAAACCTCTCCAGCATTTTACCCAGCCCCCGCCGCGGTTTTCCGAAGCAACTCTGGTAAAAATCTTGGAAAAAAACGGAATTGGACGCCCGTCCACTTATGCTCCGATTATCTCCACAATTCTGGCACGAAAATATGTGGAACGCCACGAGCGCCGATATCTTAAGCCAACCGAGGTTGGATTTTTAGTAAACGACATGCTAGTTGAACATTTTCCAGAGATTGTGGACATTCAATTCACCGCCAAAATGGAAGAAGAGCTGGATGAAATCGCCGAAGGAAAAATGGAATGGCAACCGGTTATCCGCGAATTTTATGAGCCGTTTGCCAAGCACTTAGAATCAAAATATGAGGAGGTAAAAAAGCACGAAATCACCGAAACCACAGACGAAGTATGCGAAAAATGCGGCAAGCCCATGGTGGTAAAATTGGGGCGTTTTGGAAAGTTTTTGGCCTGTTCCGGTTTCCCGGAATGCAAAACCACCAAAACCCTCAAACAAGAACCTCAAACCATCGGCATGAAATGCCCCAAATGCGTTGAAGGTGATGTTATCATGCGCCGCACAAAACGGGGTAAAGTATTTTTCGGGTGTTCGCGCTATCCCAACTGCGATTTTGCGTCTTGGACTAATCCCCTAAACGCAGAAGAAAAAACAGATTGAAAATAACGCCCGCGAAGGCGTTTTTTTCTACTGGCAAAAAGTATAAATTATGTCTAAAATTCAGATATGACCGCCCAAACACTCTTAGAAAAAATCAAACTGCAAACGCGGCCGGAGGATGAATTAGCGCTGATCAAACGCGCCTACGAATTTGCCGCCAAAGCCCACCAAGGACAAACGCGAAAATCCGGCGAACCATATATCACACATCCTCTGGCAACCGCATCTGAACTCGTTGATATGCGTCTTGACTCCCCCACCATTGCCGCCGCGCTCCTGCACGACGTATGCGAAGATACGTGCCACTCGATTGAAGACATACGCAAAGAATTCGGAGACGAGATTGCGTTTCTAGTTCAAGGAGTTACCAAACTGGATAAAATAAGATACCGCGGCACCGAGCGCTCGGCCGAAAGTTTACGCAAAATGTTTCTGGCCATCGGTGAAGATGTCCGCGTAGTGCTCCTGAAACTCGTAGATCGTTTTCATAACATGAAAACGCTCGGCTCTCTTCCACCTGAAAAACAAAAACGAATTGCTCTGGAAACCCTTGAAATTTACGCGCCACTTGCCTACCGCCTGGGCATGGCAGAACTTTCCGGTCGTCTGGAGGATCTGGCCTTCCCTTATGTTTATCCGACCGAATACGAATGGCTCATGCGGGAGACCAAAGAAACCTACGCGATATGGGAGCGCTACACCGCGTCCATCAAACCGACTTTAGCTGAAGAACTTATCAAGGAAAAAATTCCTTTTTTAGAAATAAACGCGCGCGCCAAGCATTATTATTCGCTCTACAAAAAACTTCTGCGTTATGGCATGGACGTAGGAAAAATTACGGATATAGTGGCGCTGCGCATAATCGTACCCACAATTGAGGATTGCTATGCGACACTGGGCGTTATTCATAAACTCTGGAAACCCCTGCCCGGACGCATCAAGGACTATATTGCGCTCCCCAAGCCCAACGGCTACCGCTCGCTTCATACCACAGTCATTGGCCCGGAAAACCGCCAAATTGAAATACAAATGCGCACCCCTGAAATGCATGAAGAAGCCGAATATGGCATTGCCGCGCACTGGGCATATTCGGAAATGAAACGGCGCGACACCAAAGCGTACGCCCAAAACCGCTCCTCGCTTGCCGACCTAAAACATTTTTCCTGGATCGAACAGATTCGCGAGTGGCAGAAGGAGTTCAAAAATCCGGAAGAATTTTTAGAGGCGCTAAAAATTGATTTTTTCAAAAACCGTATTTTTGTCCTGACACCCAAAGGAGATGCTTTTGACCTGCCGGAGGACTCCACGCCGATTGATTTTGCCTATCATGTACATACCGACATCGGCAACACGGCGGTGGGCGCCAAAGTAAACGGAAAAATGGTTGCCCTGGATCATGTGCTGAAAAACGGGGACGTGGTAGAGATATTAAAGCAAAAAAATAAAAAACCGAGCCGCGATTGGCTCAAAATCGTCAAAAGCGCGCAGGCGCGCAAGCACATAAGCACATTCCTGAAACATTCCGAAGAGGATAAAAAATTTGAGAAACGAGGAGGGGAGACCGTAGAGTTTAATCTCATGATCCGTGATCGCGTGGGGCTCCTGCGTGATGTTACCCACCTGCTAGCCAGACACAAAATCAACATTAAAAAAGTGGACACTGACACTAAAAATCAAAAATGGGCGTCACTCATGATTCACGCCCAGAAGTTCAAAAATAAAACCGAAGTGGAAAAAATGATGGTGAGATTAAAAGGTATAAAAGGAGTGGAGGATGTAAGTTATAAATTACTGTAACTCGCTAATGCGGCTTCTCGGGTATTTCCTATTTTAGACACGTCTCGGCCGTTCCTGCGGTGGCCTCGCTAAAGGTCGGACAAATTTTTGCGCCTCGCGCAAACCAAGCAAATTTGTCCTCCCATTGTCTAAAATAGAAAATACCCTCAGCCGCAACGCTCGTTTAAACATTTTGTTTGTGATAGCGCTTTGCGCCTATTTATTATTCAAACAAAAAATCGGCCCGAGAGAAGAACCGAAATTTTAAATAGTCATGGGTTCATGCATCCGCCGCCATGGCACTTTACGCCTTTTATCGAGCTCCTGCCGCGCCGTTTCCATTTCTTTAAGAATCCGTGCGATAGTTTGTTTCCCTTCAAATGATGCAGCCCAATCGCCAGCTTTTTTTGCTATATCTTCGGTGGAAATTTTATTCATCATGACAATACTCCGAAAGATCTATTTCTAGATTATACCTCACGGATCAACTTATCAAGTATGCCTCTTAGTTCCTCATCCGAGTAAAACTCCACCACAATTTTTCCGCGCTCCCCAAGTTTTTCCAAACGCACGCGAGTACCCAAACGCTCCTGCAATTCATTTTGCCAGCGGCGCAAATCCGGATCCTGCACGGCTGAAGCGCGTTTGCGCGGAGTAAATGCTTTGCCAGATACATGCCGCGCCCGATTTTCCGCCTCGCGCACATTCAGGCGATCCAGCAAAATCGCATTATATACTTCAAATTGTTTGGTCTGATCATCCCCGGCAATTAAAACCGCACGCGCGTGGCCCTCGGTAATTTTACCTTCATGCAATCCTTGCTGGATATCAACGGGCAGGGTTAAGAGCCGCAGAGTGTTAGCCACGGTTTCACGCGATTTGCCGATACGCCCGGCAATTTCTTTTTGCATTAGGTGAAACTCGTCAACCAATTGCTTGAATGCCCGCGCGCGCTCCATGGGATTTAAATCCTCGCGCTGGACATTTTCAATCAAAGCCAGTTCCAATTTCAGTCGATCATCCGGCACGCCACGCCTAATCACCGCGGGAATTTGTGAAAGTCCAGCCAGCCCCGCCGCCCGCCATCTCCTTTCTCCGGCAATCAACTGATACCGCACATCCAGTCCGGTTTGCGTTTCAATCTCACGCTTGGAAACCAAAATCGGCTGCAATAATCCATGCTCGCGAATAGAGGATGCCAAATCCTTTAACGAGGCCTCATTAAATTCCCGGCGCGGCTGAAAAGGATTGGATTCAATCTTATCTATTTCAATCCAAAAAACCGAATCGGATTTTTTCGGCTGAAAATTGTCGTGAAAAGTCGGGCGGGCCGATGTACCCAAATTTGCCAGCGGCGAATTTACATCCTCGCTGGCCGCGCTTGATTGAACGGGCGCCGGAGTTTCCGGCTCATCATTCGGAACATCCAAACTTGCCGGAATTTCTTCCGGCTCCCTATCGGGAATTAATGACTCTAATCCTCTACCTAATGGATCGGACACAAAGAATTAGGAATTAGGAATTAGGAATTAGGACGCAATATAGTAACCATAATTCATACTTCATAATTCATTATTCAAACTTTTCTGATGCCTTCCAACCTCAATATCTCCTCCGCTAACTGCCTATACGCTTTGGCGCCATGCGAGTATGGATCATATTGCAATATCGTTTTCCCAAAAGAAGGCGCTTCGGCCAAACTTATATTTCGCGGAATTACGGCCTCAAACACATACCCGGGGAATTTGCGGCGGATTTCTTTGGCCACCGCGCGATGCAAACGCGATTTGCGATCATACATCGTAAGTAATGCCCCCAAAATAGCAATACGGGTTTTCAAATTGGAATTAACAAGCTGTATAGTGCGGAGCAGATCGGCAAGACCCTCTAGGGCGTAATATTCGCACTGCACCGGAATGACAACCTTTTGCGAGGCGGTAAGCGCATTTATGGTCAAAAGACCTAAACTGGGAGGAGAATCAATTATCATGAAATCATATTTACGGCGCAACGGCTCAAGTATTTCCTTTAGTTTATACTCTCGGCTCCGCATGTCAACCAGTTCCACCGTGGCTCCGGCCAACGCCGGAGATGCGGGCAAAATATCAACTGCCAAAATTCCGGTTTTTTTTACAACATCCCCGGCAGGAATTTTACCGATCAACGCATGATAAATGCTTTTCTCAATTTTTCTAGGATTCAATCCGAGGCCCGACGTGGTATTTGCCTGCGGATCAAAATCAACGAGCAGCACTTTTTTGCCGAGAGCTGCTAAAAAAACACTCAAATTTTGGGCAGAAGTGGATTTTCCAACCCCGCCTTTTTGATTACAAAGCGTAATGATTCTTGCCATACTAAAATTAAATTTAACCCGAGACAAGATGGGCGAGGAGAGATTTGAACTCTCAAGTCCTTGCGGACAATGGATTTTGCCTGCCCCGCACCAATTTTATATCAAACTAAATAATGCACAAATCATTAACCGAAGGCGTTACCACGACACTTCACCATATACATACCACGAAAATAGAATCACAATTGGTGCGGGGAGTCCATGCGCGCCCCGCACTAAATTTTGCCGAAAATGCCGCGGGAGAGATTTGAACTCTCAAGTCCTTGCGGACAATGGATTTTGAGTCCATCGCGTATGCCGTTCCGCCACCGCGGCAAAATTAGTGCGGGGTAAATATGCCGTTCCGCCACTCGCCCTTAATTTTCTTTCTTATTATATCCCGCGGATGGAAAAATTTCAATTAAAAATTAACATTGACTTCTAGATGAAAATACGCTACCACTTAGCATAAGTACGTTAACAAAATAAGGATGGCCTGATGAATACTGTAATCCGAGATGGAATTTGGCACTGGCGTGAATTTATGATACCGCAAGTGAATGATCAGTTTATCGTCCGGGTGGAACAAGGCGCCGGCGATACGCCACTTCTCCGCGCGCACCGTCTTGAAGAATTTTTCCAGCAAAGATTCGGAGTCCGGATCGTAATATATCTCCTGCTTGAAGGTAAAAATCCAACTGGGTCATTCAAGGATCGCGGCATGGAATTTGCCATTGCCTGCGCGCTTCAGGATGGATTCCGCTCCTTTGCCGTTGCCTCAACCGGAAATACTTCAGCTTCCGTCGTGGCCCATGCGGCCAAAGCTGGAGCAAAAGATTGCATCGTTATTGTCCCGGAAGATATTGCCGAGGGAAAAATGACCCAGCTCTATCCATTCGGTCCGACCATCCGCGTGGTCTCCGGATCGTTTGACGACGCATATGGACACCATCTCAAAGAGCTTGTTTCAAAAAACCCCGAACTTAAAATCATGAACTCATCCAATCCTGACAGGTTGGAAGGACAAAAAACCGCCGCCTATGAAATTGTAAGCAAATTAAAACGGGCTCCGGATTATCATTTTCTTCCGGTTGGAAATGCCGGAAACATCACCGCTTATTGGCGGGGATACAAAGAGTGCTATAAAAACGGACCAATTGCCCTTTCCCTGCCCAAAATGATCGGCGCGCAAGCCGAAGGAGCAGCTCCCTTAGTTTATGGTGGCATTATTGAACATCCGAAAACAGTTGCCTCGGCAATCAAGA
>Ga0209541_10016784_pt1 | contig 10789 bp, 10 predicted proteins | sample RifCSPlowO2_01_FD_184027 | JGI IMG/M metagenome (GOLD analysis project Ga0209541, IMG submission 184027) | Groundwater microbial communities from Rifle, Colorado - Rifle CSP2_plank lowO2_0.1 (SPAdes) (version 2) | ecosystem: Environmental > Aquatic > Deep subsurface > Groundwater | place... | reverse complement strand
TTTTACTTGTGGAAGTACTCCTCTGACTATTACTTGGATTTTATTTGCCCCTGTTGATATAATTGCTTTAATTAGTTCGGGGTCTACTGTCTCAATTGACTCTGAGAAATATCTTCCTAAAGCTCCAGTTACATGAGTAGCTAAAGCTAAAACACCGGGAAAAGGCCCCAATCCAACCATTGAAACAAAAATAAGCCCCCATACAATTTCATTTATACCCCTAAATGTATCAAATATAGCTCTTACGGTATGGTATACAAACTTATTTGGCATTATATTCCTTGCTGCTAAAAAAGATAAGGGCAAGGCAATTAAAGCCCCTAAACTAGAGCCGACAATAGCCATTTGTAGAGTTTCAACAGCTTTTAAAAGAAACCTGCCTAAATTGCTTATATCAGGAGGAAACATTCTATTTACAAAATCAATCATAAAGGGAAAACCCTTAGCAAAATTAGCGGGATTAGTTTCAGTTCCAGTTATAGCCCAGTAATAGATAATGACTACCATCAATCCAATTAAGAATCCCTTATATTTCCACTTTGGAAGTTTAAATTTTTGTTTCTCCATATTAAAATCCTGTTTTTCCATAAAGGTACCAATCTTGCGTTTTTCCATAGATGTCTACAATGTCTTTTTCCGTAAGTTCTTCTGGCTTTCCATCAAAAACTATTTCACCATTTCTCATCCCGATTATTCTTGAGCCATATCTTTTAGCAAAATCAAGAAAATGCAGACTGCTAACCAAGGTTATATTTTTCTCAAGACAAATATTTTTTAACAAATCCATAATTTCTTTCATTAGTTTTGGATCAAGGTTAGATACAGGTTCATCTGCAAGTATGATATCTGGTTTTTGTGATAAAGCTCTTGCAATAGCAACTCTCTGTTTTTGTCCGCCACTTAAGTTAGCAACTCTTTCATTTTTATACTCGTTTAGCCCAACCCTTTTGATATTATCTTCAGCTACAGCATAATCTTCTTTAGAAAACTTACCAAATATTATATTTAAGGAGTTATTATACTTTAATCTCCCATTTAAAACATTGTTTAACACAGTTTCCCTATTAATAATATCAAAATTTTGGAAGATCATCCCCATTTTTCCTCTAATTTTTTCAGCTTTCTTTATTGGGCAGCTTACTATATCTTCTCCTTCAATAAATATTTTCCCAGAATTAGGTTCGACTAATCTATTTATACATTTAAGCAAAGTAGATTTGCCAGAACCTGATGAACCTATAATAACTACACTTTCCCCTTTCTTAATATGCAAATTAATATTCTTAACAGCTTCTTCATTCCTGTTTTTGTAAGTATGGCTCAAATTTTCTATTTTTATCATTTTAAAACTTCCAATAACCTGTTCTTATTGCTTCAGCATATTGTCTAATTTCTTTAAATAAAAAATTATTTACTAGCTGCTTCTGCGCTTGTAACATCCATTCCTAAGGTTTTTGCAGTTTCTCTGATTATGTCATAATCACTGTCAGTTACTTTTTGGTATCTTGCAATATCTCCCCAGCCACTAACTTTGTGGATTGTTTGCTCATCCATATTTATTAGTGCATCCTGGATTTTTTCCTTTAATTCTTCTGGGAGATCCCCTCTTACTGCAATTGGCGAGCCTGGAATAGAAGGAGATGTATAGATAATTTTATTCACTTTAGAATTTATTTCTCCTGCCCTTACCATTCTGTCATAGGAATTGTCGCTATCTGCGCCAGCATCTACCTTTCCATTCGCAACTGCATATTCTACTGCATTATGTGTTCCGGCGTAATAACTTCTGCTGAAGTCTTTGTCAGGATCTATCCCATTTTCTATCAACATCTTTCTAGGTATTAGATTTCCAGATGTTGAAGCTGGATCTACAAAAGCAAAGCTTTTTCCTTTTAAATCCTCTAATGTTTCTATACCACTATCTGCTTTTGTAACAATGATAGAATGGTAATCTGATTTCCCATCGCTTCTTCTTACACCATTGACAATTGCTTCTGCATCTGCCACATTAGCTGCTATAATATATGAAAATGGTCCAAACCATGCCATATCAATATGCTTAGACCTCATTGCTTCTATAGCTGCAGTATAATCTGAAGTAACCTGTATCTCAACTGGTACACCCAGCTTCTCTGCGAGGTATTCTTTAACCGGCTCATAACTTCTCAACATCTCTTCAGCGTCATCTGCAGGAATAAGCCCCATCCTCAAAACTTTTATTTCCTGTGTTGGTTTAGCCACATCCCCAGTTATTTTATCTTTTTGTGTTTGGCATCCAGCTAAAATTACTGCAAAACATAAAAATAATGCTATAATGTTTATTTTTTTCATTTTTATGCCTCCTTTTAATCATTATAATAAATTTTCTGGTGTTTTGTCACAAAGCCTTTTATAATCCTGGACAGTATCAAATTCTGCCCAGTTCTTTCTTATTAAAACACAATAAATTTTTTCACCTTGATCAATCATTTCTTGGAATATATCTGTAATGTAGGATTTCTGCCATTCTTTTGCATTATGATAAGGCTCTGTCATCTTTAGAGTTGAGTTTAGCCTGTCAAAGTGCTTTAAGAAAATCTTTATTCCTTCTGGAGTAGATTTCCATAAACCTATAAATTCTCCTTGCTTATCTTTTTCAATGCCATCAGTAAATATATGCTTGCCTATTTTTAACATTCTTTTATTACTATCCATTATCACATTTTCTGCTTCTGAAATAGGATGATCTGTTCTGCCATTATAATAATCGTACCAGTCGGTATCTACAATACCTGCGATAGCATCTTTTGATTTCAACAAAGCCTTAACAACAGAGTCATTATACCATATATCAGAGTAAGTCATGACTACATCCTCTCCTGTTTTAATAGCTTCTTCTAATTTTTCTCTTGCAAACATCAAAGAAAACAATATGTTATTATTCCAGAAATCAGTATTCTCAAAATATGTTATATTTGTAAAATTTATTTTTTCTTTTTTATAGCCCCTAATGACAGAAATATCATTTATCCTGTTATTTCTGAATATTTCTATTATATTTTGAATTATTGGTTTACCATTTATCTTTAGCATGCATTTGGGTATATCGTCTGTTAACGGTCTTAACCTCTTTGATGGCCCAGCTGCTATAATTATTGCTTTCATTTAGAAGATAATTTTAGTTTTATTTAAAAATCTTTTACCGAAAGCTTTAAATATGATGAATTGAAATCTTAAAGAGATTGATAAATAAAGCTTTAAATTCTTATTTATATTTTTTAATGGTTTGAATCAACCACCTACGGACATTTTCTAATAGTGATTGTTGCTTGCCTACAGAAAGATATTTATCTCTCAGACTGTTGTCTAATTCGTTACTCTGTCCAGGAGCAGCCGAAACAGCTAAAATATCTTCTATACTAAGGTATCCTCGGTTTCTAACAAAATGCATATAGCCAACTTGGTCTTCACCAACTAAAACTAATACAAGACCATATTGGACAGGAAGTCCACGATGGTGTGCTTCTTCAGCATGCTCCTTTTCATGACTTAACCATCGTGAAAGAGGTAAATTGTTATCTTTTAGAAATGTTTCAAGACCTTCGTAATCATCAAATAAATATTCGTCTTCAGGAAAAACCCTGTCTTTAAATTCATCTTTAATTATTCTCAGTCTATCATAAAATTCTTCTTTAGACCACCCATATATAGAAGAGGACACATTCAATTCTCGTTTCTTCTCAATAAAAGCTTTTAGATCTTCTAAACAAGTTTTTGGTGGGTGAATCATACTAATAAAAATAATTTTATAATTATAATAAATCTTTCCATTTTAAGTGGTTTAGAAAAATCATGAAACTATAATACTATAGTGCAAATCAATCTAGGCATATATTTTTATATAAGTTGTTACTTCTTAGTAATACTATGGGATGTACAGCAATATTATTCCATCAGTTAGTGGAAAATTATCCTGTAATTGCGGGTTTTAATAGAGATGTTCCCTATTGGGAAGCAGAGGAAAAAGAACCACATGTGCTTAGACTTGAAAATCGTTTAGTTTATGCCCCTTCTTACATTGAAAACGGACAGGAGTTATTATGGATTGGTGTTAACAATAAAGGAGTATTAGCATTTCTGACAGAAAGGAAAATGGGTTGATTATAATGCCATCTTTAGATAGAATCATAAATATAATAATAAGGAATGAGCATGGAATAGGGACTGGTCTTGGAGGATTAGTTCTTGTTAATGAAGGAATTGAAAAAATTCATCGTTCTACAATTGGTAAGCTCACTATAGGCATGGCTAATTATATTTTTGGAAGCCAAAAACCCTCAGATGATAATATTCTTGCAATTCTTCCAGAAATTATGAATTTTGAAAAAAGAGAAGATACCGACTATAGAATAAGATTAGTAAATAACCCGCTTGTTATTGGTAAGGAAGATACTCCAATTGCTTATACTGCTCCTGTAAGAGTCTTTTTAGATATTTCAGATAGATGTACAAGGGGACCTTGCAAGCACTGTCACACTTTCTCATCTTCAAAAAATACAACTGTTTTTGATTGGGAGACTTTAGAAAAACTTTCACACGAATTAGGTAATATTGGTGTCTTTCAGGTAAAAATTGGTGGAGGAGAGCCTTTACATCCAGATTATGTATGGGATAGGACATTTCCTTTTATTAAAAATTTAAGAGATTATGGTATTTATGTATCCTTAAGTACAAATGGCGATACACTTGCTTCAAATATTGGTGAGTCTCTATCTCAAAGACTCCTTGGATTAGGTGTTAAAGTTTCGGTCAGCATTGACGGACCAGAAGAAATACATGACCTGATTAGGGGTGAGAATTCATACAGAAATACTATTAGAGCATTAGAAGTTTTAACACATTATGGTATAAGGAGGAGCATAGCAACTACTTTAATGACTTATAACACTTCAGTTGAGCCTATTTCTCATTTAGCTCAATTAGCTTCAAAATATGATACAACACTAAAAGTAAGAAGAGCAAAACCCAGTAGAAATGCAGCCATTGATGACTGTGTAATTTCTAGTCCAAATGAAGAATTTTGGAAAGTAGTCAAATATTTGAATAACGATTGCTCAAGTAAAGTTGATGTTGAGGAGATAATGTGTTTATACCCTAGCCCAAGACCGCCAAATGATTTAGCATTTAAGTTATATCATTGCGGGGGTGGTATTTCAACTATAACTATTAGTCCAGACCATTCAATAACTCCATGTCCTTTTATACCCTTTGAAGAAAAAGGTATTAAGGTATATAATAAGGATGGGCCAACCCTTATGGAAGTTTGGCAAGAAAAACATATTGACCCTAATCTAAAATTCATGAGAAAGCTGACCGAAAGTGAGGATTGCCAAGAATGTAATAAAACTGTTTATTGTCATGGACTTTGTCCATCACTGAGATTAGCATATTCTGGAAATCTTACTGGAACTGATCCAGGCTGCCCTAGTATGTTAGAAAAAATGTTTCATTAACAACATTATGTTAATTTAGTGCCAGTTCCATATTCTGTAAAAATATTTGAATATAATGAATTGACCTTTTAGATAAGATTAATAAATAAGTTCATTAAATCTTGTTCTAATGAATCCAATAGCAATAATTCTAATTATTGTTTCAGCATTACTACATGCAATTTGGAATTTATTAGCAAAGAAAAGCAGAAATAAAATAGTATATAATTGGTATATTATATTATTTGGACCAATAATCTTTTTTCCAGTTTTTCTTTATTTTTTATTCACAAAACAAATCCCTGCAATAGGTTGGTTATTTATAACTCTAAGCGGTTTTTTTATTATGGCTTATTTTTATTTTCTTGGAAAATCCTATCAGCATGGTCACTTGTCATTAACTTATCCTATTGCAAGATCGGCTACAATTTTTGTTCCTTTTTTAGCTGCAATAATAATTAAAGAAAAGATATCATCAACTGGAATTTTTGGAATAATCATAATTTTAATTGGTATATACATATTACACCTAAGATCTTTTAAATTAAAATCATTTCTAAAACCTCTTAAGTACATAAGAGAAAAAGCAACAATTTTTGCTTTGTTAACAGCTCTATTTTCGTCATTTTATCAGGTTAATGATAAAATTGCAGTTGGATTTGTTTATCCATTTTTATATATTTGTTTAGTATGGGTAGTATCAAGTATTTTTTATCTTCCTATTATCTTCAATAAAAAAAATCACAAAGATATAAAGATAGAATGGAAAATTAATAAAAAATCAATTTTAATTTCTGCTTTTTTAAATATTCTTTCTTATGTCATGATATTATTTGCGCTTACAATAGATAAAGTAAGTTATATAGTTGCATTACGCCAAATAAGCATAATCTTTGGCGTTATGTTGGGTAGTATTTTATTAAAAGAAGCGTATGGCAAAATAAGATTAATTGCCTCCACAATAATGTTTATTGGATTCTTTTTAGTAGCAATTGCTTAAACTAATGAATTTAGAAATCACAGACCTTCTTTCAAAATTCTTATTATTTCTTTGTCTAGCCTTCTCAAAAATTCTATTTCTCTGTCCACTCTAGTATATTTTTTTTCGTTTAAATAAACGAATAGCTCCCTTATAGAAAAATCAATAGCTTCATAATTGATGAATGGTCTTCCCATCTCCCCAATTTTTATTATCATTGCTTTAACCATGGAAGCAGGATTCAATTTTTTATCAAGAAGTTTCTCTTTTATTAATCTTCTTTGCACAATCATTGGAAAAATTTTTAAATCAAACTTCGTATTCCATACTTCACTTCTTATTATTTTTTCTTTAAAGTTAAAATTGAATTCTTTATTTTGTAATTTTTCTTTAAAAGTAAAAAAGTTAATACTATCCCAAAATTCCCAATTTCCTGAACAAATTGATGAATGCGGCAAAAAGAATTGTATTGGTTTTGTAAATGTATCAAAATATATATGGTTCATACAACTTAAAGCGGCATGCATTTTATTTTGCTCTATCTTTTTTTGCCCTTTGTAATCTAACAACCCACAAAGACTGCTAAAAAGACTTATTAATCTCTCGTGGTCTTTTTTTAAGTTCATATAATAAATTGGATTTTTAGCAATTTTTGTTTTTTCTCTAGTAAATATCTCAATTGCTGAGTCCAGAACTTGTGGAAGATTATGTAAGCTATGTGTATACAATCTGAGCTCTTCATTTTCTATTGGAGTAAACGTATAAATAGCAGAATTTATGTTGCAACCGCAAACTTCTAATAATTTAGCACTTAAAATCCCTTTTGTTAATTCATCCATTTTTAGCTTGTTTTCGCATTTGTTTCTTACATAAATACTTTTCTATTCGGACTCTTGTTCTATTATACTATCATTAATCAGCTTTATTAATTAGTAGCGGACAAAAGTAATTGCTTATAAATATCCGCTACTAAATATCATGAAAATCAAAAATTTTCAGGATGCAAAGAAAAACTTTGTTTTTCTTGCACAAAAAATGCAAAGCATTTTTACGTGCCAAAAATCTTCGATTTTTGTGCATAAAACGACATACTAATTGAAATAAAACTTATGTCGTTTTCTAAATTTAAGAAAGGTTTAAATAAAACGAGGTAAAAATATTTTTTATGGTAGACACTAAAAAAATCACTTACAAAGAAATGAAATTAAGGCAGAAAGAGGATTTGCGTTCTAAAAGAATAGTAAACAGCATATATAGGAATATTTCCACCGTATTTGCTTACATATTTGTTAAATTAGGGGTCTCTCCAAACGCAATAACAATTTCAAGCTGGTTTTTATGCATTTTTGGATTTATTTTTTTGTCTATTGGTGCATATCCATACATAATTACAGGTCTTATTTTCTTCAATATGTTTATGACATTTGACTACACAGATGGTGAGGTTGCAAGAATACAAAATAAGCAAAGTTTGGAAGGGCAGCATTTTGAATATATGCAGGAATATATTTATCGTTGCTGTCTTGGAATTGGCTTAGGAGTCGGTCTTTTTAGTTTATATAGAAGCCATATTTATCTCTATTTAGGATTTTTATTAACGTTTTTGCTTATAGTGGAATATGCAATAGGTGATTTGCTAAAATCTGTATTAAGGAAGGGTATAATTGACAAGATGATAAGCAAAACTATTTCAGACAGAGATATTCAGAAAGAGTTACAGGAAAAGATGACTGAAGGCCATAATTGGGCAGAACAAAACATTTTTTTAAGGCTTTTTGGTGTATACCCTCCAGGATTAATATTCTCTTCTGTGGTAATTAGTTTAATATTAGTTGTTCTAACTATTATCGAATATTTGCTAAGCATTTTTACCAATTTTCCGCTAGCAATGTATGGACAAACAGTGGGCATATTATCAATATATCTCCTTATTGTAAGCATTGTAAAATTAATAGAAGTCACAATCCTAATCCTAAAACTAGAAAAAGACAGGCCAATAACAAAGTTTTTGGAGGAGTTGTCTAAATAAACTTTTAAAACTAGAATATTTCAAACAAAAAAAATCCCTGGTTCTGGAATGCTATCTTAAATAAACCAGAATTACCTAATTCATTAATCATTCTATTTGTTTCATTTATTCCATATTTTTTTGCAAATTGACCTCCAATAATTAAATATTTATAGTCTCGTGCTTTTAAAAAAGAACTTATTTCAGAAGCGCTCTGGTTTATTCCTGTTTCCTTAAACTCCCTTATGTCTTCGCACCAATAACAAATAAATTTATCCATACCTATTACAGGTCCATTAATAATAAAGTCAAAAACTTTTGTATTGGGTGCAATATTCTCTCTCATCCATACATACCCGTCCCTTTCAGGAGAAAAAACCCTGCCAGACTCATCCTGCATATAAGTCCAAAAAGCACCCCCAGGCCATATTGCCGTGTTTACTGCTATTTTTTGCTGCGTGGATGTAAAAAATATTCCAATTATTATTAAAGCTAAGACAATAATTTTACTAACTCTAAACTTATTTAAGAAATCCATTAAATTAAATGCCCCATAAGCTGCTAGAATACATACAGGTATAGCCAACAGCATCCATGTCCTGAAAGGTGATATCTTTACAGGAAATTTTGCAGCATTGACTGCATATAATGTAAAGACAAACCATACAAATGTTATGCCAAGCCAATGATTTTCTTTTTTAAGCAGATATTTAAATTTTAAAAACAAAAAGATTAGTCCAATTATAGCTAGAATAGACAAAACTACGCCAATACCAATAGGATTATTGATCATATTCTGTTTTTGCGCTATGAAAAAATCCCAGAAATTATATACTCTGTCTCCAGTACCTCCTGCGCTTAATGCTGATGCACCGCCTTTTCTTATTGGAATGCCCAGGCCTTCAATAGCCCCAAAGAATCCGTATCTTATAATCATAGGCAGCTCCCAGAAGATAAAAGAAAGCAAAACTCCTGATAAGCCAGCTAACATATGATGCAAGAGTATTTTCCTTTCCAAGATTATTTTTGTTGTGATGTATAACGCAAAGAATAATCCAAAATATGTGCTATGAGTGGGGGAAGAAGTAAGTGCAGTTACCATTACCAGTCCAGCTACAATCCACCATTTATTGTCATGTTTTATCCTCTCAACAGCATAAAATACTACGAAAAATAATGGAACTGTAAGCGCGAGAGCCCATATAAAATGGCTTAAGAAAGCTGGTATGGATGCTAAAGCAAATGTTGCGAATAAAGCCTTATTCCTGTTGCTAGTGAATTCTTTAACAAAGAAATAAAAGAATATTATGCTTAGGGAAACAATCAATGCATTAAAAAATTTTAAAGTCCAGTAAACAGAATCGTTAGTTTGGTGCAAGATTCCCATTAGTATATCATACGCAGGAGGATAAGGATTCATATAGCGCACATATTTAGCTGTATCTTTAAACACATTTTTCTCAATAGAGTAGTATTTTACACCTTCACTATGACCCCATGGGTCTTCATCCTCAAAATAAGGGTATTTGAAAGCTCCTGTCCCATAGATATAGAATGTTCCGGCAAAAATTAGTAGCATAATAAAAATACTCAAGTTTGTTTTTGTAAGCCTGACTTTTGCAAATCCAGAGAAATTAAACTTTGAATAATACTTAAAAACAAAATAAACTGGGTATGAGATACTGATAAGCAAGATAATCTTCCAGTCTGCAGGTATCTTGATTATATTCAGCACAAGAGCCAAAAAAGGCAGCAATGAAAGTCCAAACCCAAATCTCATTAAATTTCTCTCAAGAAAATTTTCAGAATTTTTTACAAATGAGGAAACAGTAAAACCTAATCCATAACAGTACACAAAAAATAGTAATATGGTAATTATGCTCATGGTGTAAGCTAAAAAACTTTATTTTAAAAAGGTTGTTGTTTTTGTCATATATATTAAATTAGAAACTTATTTAAATTGACATCTGTTAGTTTCGTCTATGCAAATAGTCATTACAATACCTGCTTATAATGAGGAAAAGACAATAGAATTTCTTATTAGAGATATTAATGAAGCAATGAAAGATAAAGATTATGACTATAAAATTCTTGTTGTTGATGACGGCAGTAAAGATGGGACAGCGAAAAATGCAAAAAATGCAAATGCGATTGTTTATTCTCACCCAAAAAATTATGGCTTGGCCGAGACTTTTAAGACAGAAATAAAAAAATCACTGGTGCTGGGAGCAGACATTATAGTGCATATAGACGCTGATACACAGTACCAGCCAAAAGAGATACCTAAATTATTGTCAGAAATAGAAAATGGTTACGACCTTGTTCTGGGAA
>Ga0209541_10016783_pt1 | contig 10789 bp, 7 predicted proteins | sample RifCSPlowO2_01_FD_184027 | JGI IMG/M metagenome (GOLD analysis project Ga0209541, IMG submission 184027) | Groundwater microbial communities from Rifle, Colorado - Rifle CSP2_plank lowO2_0.1 (SPAdes) (version 2) | ecosystem: Environmental > Aquatic > Deep subsurface > Groundwater | place: Rifle... | reverse complement strand
CAAAGACGGGGTGGGGAAATCTGTTTTTGCAGCTAATTTTGCAGCCGCCTATCTCAAACAACTAAGAAAAAAAGTTTTACTCCTAGATTTAGACTCCGAACACTGCGGAGATATTTCTCTTGTTTTTGCACAAAGCTTGCCGCGTCCCTTAGCGATGCTTTCAAAAAGTCAAAAACTTGATATGGGGGCTCTTCAAAACGTCATCGTTCGCCACACTTCGGGGCTCGAGCTCATGCAAGCCTGGAGAGAAAAATTTGAGCGAGATCAGGTTAATCCAACTTTTTTAGATAAAGTTTTAAGAGAGCTTTCCAGAAATTACGATCTTATCATTATTGATGGTGGGGCCCGTTTAACACCCAATATTGTTAAGGCATTTGAATTGTCTACCGCTATTTTTGTTGTCTCAGCAGCTGATGTGTTGGCTTTAAGTCAAACAAAGAAAACAATCGATGAAATTAAAGCACTTCTTTTTCCAAAAGAAATGATAAAAATTATTCTCAATCGTTATTCTCAAAAAAGTGTGATTACCCCACAAGCCATTCAAAAACACATTGATCACACTCTTTTTGCTGCCATTGCTGAAGATGATGAGACGTGCGCTTATGCACTCGCACAGGGTCAGCCCTTTGCTTTATATCAAGCTAGAAGCCAAGTGGCTCAAGGTGTGTATCAATTAGTTCAGGTGATGGAGAGTAGAAAAGTTTTAGAAAGCCTTCATGCCCTTAAAAAACCAGTCGCTTCTGTGCGGGTCACAGAAGAAGCGGTAGAATTTAAGGCCACCGGTACAGATGGCAAGGTGGTACCCATGTATAGAAGGGGGGCACGGCATGCCGCAGCACAAGATCCACGCACGCAATTAAAACTTCGCATCCATGGAGAACTTACCGAAGCCATGAATTTAAAAAAATTAGATGCAGCAGAGATTGAGGCTGATCCCAATAAAAAAATGGCCCTTCAAGAGAAGGCAAAAAAGGCCATTCTCACACTTCTTGAAAAAGAAGATACGGGCTCTCTCTCTCACGATGAACGAAAACGTATTGTGCAAGAAATTTTAGATGAAGCGTTAGGCCTGGGGCCTCTTGAATCTTTGTTGCAAGATGAATCTGTGACAGAAATTATGGTGAATGCTAAAGACCAAATCTATGTTGAAAAAAATGGAAGACTTATTGAAACAGATTTAAGTTTTACTTCAGATAATTTGCTTTTAACCGTTATTGAAAGAATTGTAGCACCCATTGGAAGACGTATTGATGAACAAACACCTTATTGTGATGCGCGACTCCCCGATGGTTCTCGTGTGCATGCTATTATTCCGCCGCTTTCTATCCAAGGGCCTATGCTTACCATTAGAAAGTTTTCAAAAATTCCGCTCCAGGTGGAAGACCTCGTTCGTTTTGATACTTTTAATGAGGGCATGGCCGAGTTTTTTAAGGCCTGTATACAGGCCCGCCTTAATATTGTTATTTCAGGTGGTACGGGTACTGGTAAAACAACACTTCTTAATGTGCTTTCATCTTATATTCCTTCGCATGAAAGAATTATTACGATTGAAGACTCAGCTGAATTACAATTAAAACAGCCGCACGTTGCTAGGCTTGAAGCTCGCCCACCCAATGTTGAGGGTAAAGGTGCTGTGACGATTCGTGACCTTGTAAAAAATACTTTAAGAATGCGCCCTGATCGTATTGTCATAGGAGAGTGCCGAAGTGGAGAAGCACTCGATATGCTTCAGGCTATGAACACAGGTCATGATGGTTCGCTTACAACAATACACGCGAATACCCCCAGAGACTGTCTTTCGCGTTTAGAGACATTGGTGATGATGGCCGGAATGGATTTACCCGCCCGAGCGATTCGTGAACAGATTGCCTCAGCCATTGATGTTATTATTCAAATTGCCCGCCTCTCTGATGGTTCCAGAAGAATTGTTCAAGTGTCGGAAGTAGCCGGAATGGAAGGGGAGGTGATTACCCTTCAGGATGTTTTTGTTTTTCAAAGAACGGGTATTTCTGCAGATCATCGTGTGCAAGGGCAGTTTAAATCAACCGGTTTTGTGCCTCGTTTTGTCGAGGAATTAAAACTAAAAGGTATCATCCTGCCCGAAGGGTTATTTAGCAGATGACATGAAATCCAGCGACTGGCTTTCATGTCATCCCTGCGAAAGCAGGGATCTTAAGGGGATCCAATAGGGATATTAAAATATGCACTTCATACTCGCATTAGCAATCGGAGCTTTTATTTTTTGGCTTGTTTTTTCTAACTTTGAAACCTTAAGCCAAAAATTTAACTTTTCGCTCTCTAACACAGTTGATGACATTGTGAGAAAGCTTGATTCGCTTTTCATTGAAGTAAAATCAGAAAAGGTTTTAAAAATTTTAATTATTTCATCGTTAGTTGGTTTTATTCTCTTCTTTTTGCTTTTTTTACCATACTGGTACGTGGGATTGTTTATGGGTGTGCTTTGGATTTTCTTTGCTTTGCGGATTCCCAAGATTGTCATTGATTTTCTTATTAAGAGACGCATTTCAAAATTTAGTTCCCAAATGGTTGATGGACTTACTCTTATGTCCAATGCTTTAAAATCGGGGCTTTCACTTGTTCAGGGCATTGGCTTGATTGTAGATGAAATGCCAAATCCTTTTTCACAAGAATTTAATCTTATACTGTCACAACAAAAAGTTGGTGTGCCTTTAGATGAAGCTTTTACAAAATTGGCAGAGCGTCTACCTAGTGAAGATGTTCAAATGTTTGTAACAGCCATTGTTATTTTGCGTGAAACAGGTGGTAACCTTTCTGAAACATTTGATACGGTTGTTCATACTATTCGAGAAAGAATTAAGGTCGAAAAAAAGATTTCGGCCCTTGTTTTTATGGGGGTGATGCAAGGGGCTATTGTGACCGCTATTCCCTTTGTTTTGCTTCTGGTTTTGTACGTGGTGGATCCACAGCATGTGACCGTGCTTTTTACCAATGTATGGGGGTATTTCATCCTGGGCGCCATGATTTCCATGCAATTACTCGGTGGGTTAATGATTAAGAAGATTGTGACGATAAGGGTATAAAAGGGGGAAATTCTCTGTCATCCAGAGCGAAGCGAAGGATCCATATTTAAAAAATGAGGTATCATATGTCTACTCGACAAAAATATAATTTAATTCACGAAAATTCCGTCATTGCGAGCTTAGGCGAAGCAATCTCGACAGCTTTGCTGTCGCTGCTTCTCACAGTAACCACTGCCCATGCAGGCCAGGTGAACTCGGAGTTGGGAAGTTATGTGCTTGCCATAGAGGAAGTAACCATGCCTTCCCCGGGTTATGATATAGAATTGACACGCTCCTACAGTAGTCTTTCAGCGCATGAAGGTCTTTTTGGTTACGGCTGGAGAACAAGTCTACAATTTAAATTTGAACCCCTTCCTAATGGTTTTATAAAAATCTGGGATGGCCATGGTTACGGCACTGTTTTTAAACCCGAAAAAATATCGGCCGATATGGAAAAAGAAACTGCTAAAAAGGTTTTTGATCAACTTCCAGCTGCTGAAAAAAAGCCAGAAATTTTATCAAAGCTTGAAACAGATAAAGCCTTCTTAGAAAAAAAGATGAATGAGATTGTTATTAATAAAATTGTTGAAAAGTTTCCAGCCGATTTACAAAAAGGTGTTCGAGAACAAGTTTCAACAAGTAATGTGATGCGAGAGCGTTTTGCCAGTCAATTAGGTGTGGCTGTTGTTAAGTTTCCTTTAAATACTGTTTTTGAGTCTCATGATAGGGGTCCAGAAACGCTTGAATATAAAGAATTTACGGTTCAGAAGGGTTCCGTTCTTAAAAAAGAAACAGGTTATATCCGCACCTATCTCGTAACGGGTAAAAAAGAAATTTATGATCAGTTAGGTAGACTCACGCGAGAGCAAGATGAAAGCGGAAATTTTTTGGAGTACTCCTACGGTGAAGGTTTAGAGAAAAATCTCATCCAAAAAATTCAGAATAAGACAGGGCAGTTCATAAAACTGACATACAATAAACAGGGGCTTATTGCATCATATAGCTCGTCTCACGGTTGGAAAGGGAGTTATAAATATGATGAAAAGCGTAAGTTGCTAACTGAATCCACCGATGCGGCTGGTAAAAAAAGTATGTATGAATATGATAATTCTGGGCGCATGAGTCACGTGAGCATTCCAAAGTTAGATGAAAGTATGTCTTATTATGGAGATGGTCGTCTTAAATCCTATAGTGTGAAGGGGAGTGGGCTAACAACTCAGTATTCCTATGAACCAGCTGAAGATATTGGCAGTGCTCTCAATAACAAAACAATTATTACAAGAAAATATGAGAAGGGTGATTTTCGCTCTACCGATGTGCGTGTGTATGAACGTTGGTATGGCCTTCGTGATAATGGTACGCGGTATTTAAAAAAGCATAAAACGGTGAGTGGCAATGAAACCGTAGAAACCGAGCTCTCAGAATGTTGCGGTAAACCACTGAGCATTGTTCAAACCTTAAAAGACCCGAGCGGCCGACAACCTACTTCCATTAAAAAAGCCTCATTTAAATATGATCAACTGGGCCGCCTTGTTGAAAAGGTGCAGCCCAATGCCGAGCTTGTAAAACTTGATTATTTTGAAGGGAAATTTGCTCATAAGATTAAAAGAGTGGTTCGGGGGAATCTTGATCTGCAATTTGAATACAACGATGCAGGAGATGTAAAAAAGGCTACACGGGTAGAGAAAATTGGGGATTTACTCGAGAAAACAACATCCCTTGTACAATATGATAGTCGTGGACGCGTGGAGAGCATTATTGACCAGGGGGTTAACAATAAGGCGCGTGTTGTGAAGTTTGAGCACGATGCCAAAGGAAACCCTATTAAGATTGAACTTAAAGGTATTGGCAGTATTTTTGTAGAGTATGACGAGAACGATAAGCCCAAGAAGATAACCTCTCAAAAAGGGCAAGAAGTGGCTGTACAAGTGATGGAAATGTTTAATAAGCTCATTGGAATACTCGAGCCTGCGGGTGTAAAATTATCATTGTAAGGGGCTGTCTCCCTGGGGCTTTTTTCTGTCATTCTGAGGCGATAGACGAAGAATATAATATTTATATCCTTCACTGCATTCAGGATGACAAATAGAGAAGGTCAAGACGAGAGAAATATTGTAAACGAGCTGAGCAAATAGCCTGTACAAAAAGTATACTTTATAACATATTGAAAATACTAAGTAATTTTATTTATTCATTTTTAGAGTGATATGAAAGACACTTTCTTTGATAGACTTTTAAGGATTAATCGGTTAACTTATTGATTTTACTTATGTTTACAAAAACCTCTCACATTGGCACCTCGCTTGCAACAGTAAAGGATGAGAGTTTAACATGTGAGGAGGAGTATCTATGAAACGTTATTTTACAGTATTGGCTCTCTTAGGAATTCTTGGTTTTACAACAATTTCTTTTGCTGGAGCTTCGGAAGATAAACAAACAGCAAAAGAAATAAAAGAATCGTTCTGCCTACCCAATGAAAGAACGGGTCAAGGAACAGTACAAGGAGTCAGACTTGAGACTAGAGCTGACGGTGTATACGCTGTTAAACCTGATGGCTCAGCACAGAAGATCGAATAATTATCAAGAAATTCTAGGATCCTAATTTCTATTTAAAAAGAGCCGCCTTCTAGAAGGCGGCTCTTAGTTTTTATCGATTCTATTGATAAACCAGGCATCAATGAGTTCATTCCATGTATTCTCACACCAGAGAATGAGACCAGCATATTTTACTTCGGCTTTTTCGACAGGAAGAAGTTCATATAGTTTCTTCTCTTTACCAACAGGTATAATGAGAATAGCAAATACCGCTAACCCCACAAAGCCCAATTTTAAAAGCTTCTTGATCATGTAAGGACCAGTCTAAACTAGGGAAAATAAACTGTCCAACAATGATAAATGTGGTACATCCACTCTATGTTAGGGCATCCTCAGAAGATCCTCGTACTCAAATTTGGAGCACTAGGTGATCTTATACTCGTTACCCCAACCCTTCGTCGTTTGAGGAAAAACTATCCCAACGCCTTTATTTCTCTTTTGTGCTTAGAAAAATATAAAGATGTTCTAGAAAACTGCCCTTATCTTGATGAAGTTCTTACGTTTAATAAGAGCTTCTTGATACACGAACTTTCACTCGTGCGTGATATAAGAAAAAGAAATTTTGATTTACTCATTGATATTCAGAATTCTAAACGCAGTCATACCCTTGGGATGCTTTTTGGCATACCGAGGCGGTTGGGGTTTAAAAGAGATTTTGGACGATATTTTTTAACACAGGGCTCCTATGGATTTAACAATGATTTATCGCCCGTAAAGCATCAGTTTCAAATTTTAGAATCCCTCAATTTAAAAGAAGATACAGAAAAATTAGAAGTCTATTGCTCAGAGGAAGATGAAAAGAAGGTGGAGGGATTATGGGAGGGAATGAAAGGGAGGGTGATAGGCATCCATCCCTTTGCCAGTTCTAGGTGGAAGTCAAAAGTGTGGCCCACAACCTCTTATGTCGAGCTTGCTCAAGAGATAAATGAGTTTTTCAAAGAAACAGTATTTGTTCTAACGGGTTCACAGCAAGATTTTTGGCGAGGTGAGGAGCTGCGGTTGATGTTAAAAAATGTAAATTGTGTGAATCTTATGGGGAAAACTACCTATGGTGAGCTTGTAGCACTCATAAAAAGATTAAACTACTTTATAACTGTTGATTCTGCCCCGCTTCATATAGCAACAGCGCTCGACACTCTGACACTTGCCTTTTTTGGTCCTACAAACCCCAAGAAACACTATGTGCCTACTGAGAAGACAAAACTTCTCTATAGAGAAGTGCCCTGTGGACCATGCTATAAGCCAATATGCCCCGAAGTGCATCACAAGTGCCTGAAAGGCATCTCCGCTAAAGACGTCGCAGAAGTTTGGTTGGGGAGGGGATAGTGTGTTACTTCAAAACACGTTATCAAAATCCCCTGCGAGGATTTTGCACTCCCTCTCGGCCTTCGCTCTTTTACTTCGTAAAAGCCATGCCCGCTCCGGCCTGCGAGAGGGTTTCTCGTTAACACACTACCCCCTCCCCAAGAAAATATTTCTGCTCAGACATTGTAGCTACGATGTGGCGGTGAATGGGCTTTAAATATTGATTATTAGATAGGGTCGTGTTATTTGGATTTGACAGATTGTCCGAAAATGTCATTCCTGCGAAAGCAGGAATCTTTATCTACTAAAAAAACTGGATCCCTGCCTTCGCAGGGACGACATGGGGGAGGAAGTATTTTATGGCTAAAAAGAGTACGTCAAAAGGGAAAATATTTTTAGGTCTTATTGCTGTTTTTATTTTGGCAGCAGTGTTGTTAGCTTTTTTATCAAAAGAAACAAAAATTGATAAAAAAACTTTCGTTATAGGTGTGGCACAAGAGCCCGATTCCTTGCATCCACTTTTTTCTTCAATGATGGTGGGTAATGAAGTACAGGGACTTGTTTTTGAAAGCATGGTTGAATACACCGATCAATGGGAGTTGTTACCACGCGTTGTTGAATCCATTCCAACGGTTGAAAATGGTGGACTTAAGAAATTAGACGGTAACAGGCTTGAAACAACATGGAAATTCAAAAAAGATCTAAAATGGAGTGATGGCTGGCCAATTACGGCTCATGATGCTGTTTTTGCTTACAATGTTGTTATGGATAATAATGTTCCTGTTGTGAGCCGAGATCTTGAAAATAGAATTGAAAAAATTGAAGCCAAGGATGATCAGACTTTGGTTATCACGTGGAAAGAACCTTATGCCTATACCTTTACAGGATATACTTTTTTACCCAAACATATTTTAGAACCTGTTTATAAAAAAGACCCAACAAAATTTCATCTTGATGCTAATTACAATAGAAAACCATTAGGCAATGGTCCCTATATTATTGAAGAATGGAACCCCGGGGCTTCTATTACCTTGGCTCTCAATCCAAACTGGCCTTTTGAAAAACCTAACTTTGAAAAAGTTATTTACAAATTTGTAGGAACAGCAAGCACGCTTGAAACGGAGCTTGTATCTGGCGGTATTGATGCCATATCGCCAACATCCGGAGAGCTTGCCCTGGCACTTGATTTTCAAAAGCGCAAAGGTGAAGAGTTTAATTTTCATTATATAGATGGCATGGTGTGGGAACACATGGACTGCAATCTTGATAATGAGATTTTGAAAGATAAAAAAGTCCGCCAAGCATTGCTTTATGGTATGGATCGCGAAGGTATGTCACAAAAGCTTTTTCAAGGAAAGCAGTCTGTGGCACATACGTGGCTTCCACCTAAACACTATGGATATAATCCGAATGTGAAGAAATATCCTTATGATGTAGCCAAAGCTGAAGCTCTTTTAGATGAAGCTGGCTGGAAAAAAGGTAGCGATGGATATCGTTATAAAGATGGAAAGCTGTTAGAGTTTACTATTATGACAACAGCTGGGAATCCTACACGCGAGAGTGTTCAGGTGCTCGTTCAATCAGATTGGAAAAAACTTGGTGTTAAACTTGGTATTCAAAATCAACCAGCAAACGTTTTCTTTGGAGACACAACCAATAAGAGAAAGTTTCCGCACTTTGCTATTTATGCGTGGATTCAAAGCCCCATCTCTGATGGGGAAGGGCTTTGGACAATTAAAAATATCCCAAGCAAAGAAAATAATTGGCAGGGGCAAAATTTTCCAGGCTGGCGAAACGCAGAAGTTGACGTGATTGACTCAAAAGTGCCGGTGACTCTTGAAGAAAGTGAAAGAAAAGTACTTCTTCAAAGAGAACAGGAGATTTGGAGTGAAGAACTACCAGCTTTTCCTTTGTTCTGGCGTGTTGAGCCTTCTGTAACAAGTAAAAATATAGCCAATTGGAAACCAACGGGTACAAGCACACCTGTGACATGGAATGCAGAAGCCTGGCGTGCAGTTGCCAAATAGTTCTTATCGTTTAGATTGAGCAGGCAATGATTCTTTTTGTTTTTAAAAGATTTTCTCAAACCTTACTTGTCATTGCTCTCCTCTCTTTCGTTGTCTACTTCTGTTTGGGTTTCATGCCAGGGGACCCCATTGATCTTCTCATAACCCAAAATCCTAAAATTAAAGCTGAAGACATTGTTCGTTTAAAAAGAACTTTGGGTCTCGATCAACCCCTGTATGTTCGGTATTTTAAGTGGATGAAAAGAGCTTTGAATGGCGATATGGGAGAATCTCGAGCAAACAAGGGCTGGACAACGGTGGATCTTATTAAACAACGAATCCCGCGTTCATTAAAACTGATGATCGTTTCTTTTTTTGTCAGCCTTGTTGTTGCCATTCCGATTGGTATTTATTCTTCCATGAAGCAGTATTCGCTTTTTGATTATTTTACTAATTTTAGTTCGTTTATTGGAATATCTATTCCTTCTTTCTGGTTGGGACTCATGTTTATTATTATTTTTGCGGAAAAATGGCAGATTTTTCCTGCAAGTGGATTGCAATCTATCGGTGGGGGTGGACTGCTTGATCAAATGAAGCACATGGTTTTACCGGTTATTGTTTTAAGTATTCAGAGTGTAGGTTATTGGGTGCGCTTTATGAGGTCTTCTATGCTCGAGGTGCTGCAACGAGATTATATTAGAACAGCTCGTTCCAAGGGAGTAGATGAAGATGATATTCTTTTTAAACACGCGCTTAAAAATGCACTTATTCCTGTTGTAACCATTGTTGCACTTTCCCTACCAGGGCTTGTGAGTGGAGCGCTTATTACCGAGCAAGTTTTTTCTATTTATGGCATGGGAAAGCTTCTTTATGATTCTATTATTTCTGTTGATTATGATGTTGCCATGGCAAGTTTTCTTTTTTTGGCTATTCTCACCATGTTTTCTAATTTCTTAGCTGATATTCTTTATGCGGTGGTAGACCCAAGGATTCGTTATGCTGGAAAATAAGAAAAAAAATAATAACGATCAGTCAGAAAGTCCTCTCGTTTTAGCATGGAAGAGATTTATAAGGCACAGACTGGCTCAAGTGAGTATGATCTTTTTAGTTATCCTTGTCTTGTCTGCCGTTTTAGCTCCATTCATTACACATCTTTTGGGTATAAGTTATGATGACACTTCTGCCGCGGCTTATCTTCCCTCCTCTTCACAACATCTACTGGGAACCGACAAAGAAGGAAGAGATGTTTTAGCTCGGCTTCTTTACGGTGGGCGAGTGTCTTTAACGGTAGGGCTTATTTCTGCTGTGATGTCGGCCTTGATTGGTACCATTGTTGGAGCTCTTGCTGGTTATTATGGTGGGTGGATTGATAATATTCTCATGCGTTTTACAGATGCCATGCTTTCTTTACCTGTGCTTCCACTTATGATTGTGCTATCAGCTATTCAATTAGATAAACTTCTTCCTTTTCTGCCACCTGAGATGACCAAGGGTGGAGATGCCAGTATTTTTAAACTTATTATTATTGTTGTTTTCTTTGGGTGGATGACTGTAGCTCGTTTGGTTCGAGGTGATGCTCTTTCTTTACGAGAGAGAGAATTTGTTTTGGCAGCTAAGGCCATTGGGGTTTCTCAAAAAAATATCATTTTTCGTCACGTTGTTCCTAATTGTATTGCACCTATTATTGTTGCCTCTACACTTGCCGTGGGGAGCATTATTCTTTATGAAGCCGTTTTAAGTTTTTTGGGTCTTGGTATTCAACCTCCAACACCTTCTTGGGGAAACATGCTTTTCCAAGCTCAAGAGTACATGAGGCAAGCACCTATTTTGGCTTTTTATCCT
>Ga0209541_10016781_pt1 | contig 10790 bp, 15 predicted proteins | sample RifCSPlowO2_01_FD_184027 | JGI IMG/M metagenome (GOLD analysis project Ga0209541, IMG submission 184027) | Groundwater microbial communities from Rifle, Colorado - Rifle CSP2_plank lowO2_0.1 (SPAdes) (version 2) | ecosystem: Environmental > Aquatic > Deep subsurface > Groundwater | place... | reverse complement strand
AGTCGGCTGATATCGCGAATAAGATCCTCCGCGGAGGAAACCCCGGAGATATACCGGTGCAAATACCGGAGAAACTGGTGCTCGTCGTCAACGAAGAAACAGCGCAAGCGATGGGCGTCAAGTTCAGCGAAGCATTTCTGAAAAAAGTGGACGTCATAATCGAGAAGAGGCCGCAGTAAAAGCACTTTGAGGGACACAGAGACACCATGGATACATCCGCTTTTCTTGCGTTCCTCTCGCGAAGGCGAATCCTCATTCTCCTGTTCCTTCTAGCCTGGCTCGTACTACTTGATCTGCTGTGGCTGATCCCCACTCGACAGGGCGTGTACTCTTCCGCGTCTGAGCTTTCGATGCAGGTTGCCGAGAACGCGAGTTCCAATGTCAGCACATATCTCGAAAGTGTGCTTGCGAAAGTCCAAAACGCCGCATTGGACATTGAAGCGGAACCGGGACGCTCGCAGATAACGATCGACAGGCTCCTGCGGAGGAACCCTTCGTTCATCAATGTTGCTGTCGTTGACCGCGACGGAACCGAGTCGTTGCGCTCCGGCCCATTCAATGAAGCGGGCGGCGCGCGCGAGTATGAAAAAATGTCCGGAGTCTACCTCGCGCTCGCGGGGTCGCCGAGTTTTGGCGACGTTACCAAAGACGAGAAAGGCAGGCCGACCTCGCTCATTACCGTTCCGATCGTATACAGGGACGGAACGCGCTCGATACTTGTCGTTGATTTCACATTGGAGCACTTCACGGGAGTCGTCAGCATGCCGAGAGCTGGAACTTGGAAAGTATACATAACGGATAAAAAAGGTCTTGAGATCATAGGCCTCGATGCAGCCGATATCGCGCATGGACGCAACCTTCTTACTAGGCCGATCGTCCAGAAAGTGGCGGTGGACGGGCAGGCGGCGGACGGCCTCGCCGCTGATGATCCATATATAGACGACCAGGGCGTGCGAGTCTTCGCCGTAGGCATACCGATACCACTAGCCAATTGGGGCCTTTTCGTCGAGAGGCCGGAGACAGAAGCGTTCAGAGAGGCGGTGGTGGTAACACGGCTTGCCATTGCCATCCTCGTACTCGGGCTCCTCGCTATCGTAGTCGCTCTATGGAGTTACTGGCGCTTGACGGCACTTAATGAACAGCTGAGCGCCCAGGGACGTGATCTGCTCCAAAAGAATACTCAGCTGAAGGAGCTCGATAAAATAAAGACGGAGTTCATTTCAGTGGCCGCACACCAACTTCGCACACCGTTGTCAGCCCTCAAGTGGACGCTTGGATTGCTCATCGACGAGCACACAGAGAATCTCACGACTGAACAGCGAAGCCTGCTCATGAAAGGATTCGAGAGTAACGAGCGCATAATCAAACTCATCAATGAAATGCTTGTGGTTACGCGCATAGAATCCGGGAAGATCAAACTCACGTTCACCCCTATCCACATCGAAGACCTTATCGAAAGTGTTGTGCTTGATTTCGCCGGCCAAGCACATGTGCGCAAGATCGCTCTCTCGTTCGATCGCCCGAAGGAGCGTCTTCCGTTTATATCCGCCGACTCAGAACAGGTACGTAACGTCATACAAAACCTTATTGAAAATTCCGTACGCTACACACCCGAGGGCGGTTCTATACGGCTCAGCGCCAGCGCCGAAGGACACATGATAAAAATGACGGTCGCTGATACCGGTATCGGGATCCCGGCCAAGCAGCAATCGAGTATTTTCAACAAATTTTTCCGTGCCGATAATGCCACAAGACACAGAGCGGATGGGAGCGGTCTCGGGCTGTTTATAGCGAAAAGCATCGCGGAAAAACACGGGGGCCAGCTTACATTTGAGAGTATCGAGGGGAACGGATCGACTTTCTACCTTACGCTTCCGATATCCACCAATGCCACGACCGCGTGAGAAATGTGTATTACACTTAAGCCCTAAGCTCCATATGGAACAGAAAAAGAAAGTCCTCCTCATCGAGGACGAGAAAATACTGGGCGAGATACTGCTCACGAAGCTGAATAATCAGGGATACGAGGCGAAGTGGGAACTCGACGGAGAAGCGGGTCTTGCATCGGTACGAACGTTCAAGCCCGACATGATATTGCTGGACATCGTCATGCCGAAAAAGAACGGGTACGAGGTCCTCGAAGAGATACACAAGGACGAGGAACTCAAGAAGATACCGGTTATCGTTATTTCAAATTCGGGACAACCGGTGGAGATCGAGCGTATCCTCGCGCTCGGCGCAAAAGATTATGTCGTGAAAGCGCAATTCAGTCCCGAGGAGGTACTCGCAAAAATGCATCGGTACATCTCCGGCGACACCACGGAGGAAGCGAACGCTGCGCTCGCATCGGCTCGTAAGAAGATCGCCATACTGGTCGTCGAAGACGACGCCTTCCTGTCGTCGCTCGCCACCACTCGCCTAGCGGCCGAAGGGTACCAGGTCAGCTCCGCCTTCGACGGTGAACAAGGCTGGAAAGCCGTTCAGGAACACTCGCCCGACCTCGTCCTCCTCGACCTGATCATGCCCGGCATGACGGGCTTTGATGTCCTCAAGAAAATGAAGTCGGACGAGAAATTCAAAGCAATCCCAGTAATCATTTTCTCCAACCTAGGCCAAGAACAAGAGGTCGCGGAAGCGCGCGAACTCGGCGCGGACGACTTCCTCGTCAAGTCGAATTTCACGCTCCGCGAAGTAATGGAGAAAATAGATGCTTTGCTCGCGAAGCACGGAAAGCTCTAGGCCCACGGACAGTACCTTCACCCGCGCGATTTAGGCGAGCGTTTTCAATGCCTTCCGTTCAAAGAGCGCCGAGGCGGCGGCGATGACGAGCGAGACAAGGATTAAAAATAGGCCCATGGCAACCCCGCCCGCGATGTCATCCGTGCCGCGTACAGCGATAAATATGTAAGCGACTGCGGCAAAGATAAAACCGGCAAAAGAAAGCGCGCAGTATTTTATCATCCGCAAAGCCTGCACGGATCTTTGAGAATGCGTTTCATCACGCCCGATGTAGCCCACAAGCTTAAACGCCTGGTAGAGTCCCACGAAAACCGCAACGAATGAGAAATATATGTACGCGAGAAATGGGTCGTCGAAATATATTTGAGAGAGCGTGGTGGCGTTCGCGTTTACGCCTTCGACAGTTGGTTCCCAGAGCAATGCGGCAAACACAACGATGACGAGAGCCACTATCACTACCTGAAGAAATATTGCAATGCTTCTTTGCATACCTTGAGCCTACCACACGCTCCCCGCTCCCCGACCAGGGACTATTGTTTGCGTTTTTTGGGGGCGGCTCTACACAGTCCGACCCCGTTTCCCCCGCTGTCCACACTGACCGATGCGCCGTAATGCACAGTGAGTACTATTATGTAGGCATGAGCCCTGATGGCATGGAGCGAAGCCGGGGAGAGAAGAAAGAGGGAAAAGACTCCTCTAAAGATAAGCTGACACGTCGCCAAATACTCGGACTAGGAGCTGGCGGAGCTGCGTTTGCTGCAGCTAATGCAGGTATGTGGGCTACCGTTGGCGTCGACACTCAACGCAAGTACGAAGAGCAGCGGAAAATCGACGGAGAAAACACCTTTATTCGCAAGGCATTGGTCTTGGGCAAAGGCTCTGAAGGCGGTAGTGGTTCCGCTGCCGAAGGGTTCGTCCAGGGAGCAGCCGCCGGTTCAATAATGGGTCCTGGAGCTGCAGTAATGATGGGCGCCGGCAGCGCCGTGCAGGGTTCATATAACAGCGAGAAGAAATACTGGGTCAAGTTTAAAGTCGACGCCGTCAACGACACCCAGGCAACCCAAACACACTACATCTCAAAAGAGCAGTACGAAAAATGGAACACTGGCGATCAAATAGATGTGAAGGTGGTTACCGAAGCGAACGATGCTACCAAGTTGAGGAGCATCCGCATAGAAGGTCAGTGATCATCGCCACTTTCAAGCGTGTAGCCTTAGCCGCGCCGTGCGGCCTCGATAGCCGCGATATCGATTTTTTGCATCGTCATCATAGCGTCGAATGCACGCTTTGCCGCGGCGCCCCCTGTCGCCAAGGCATCGGTCAGCACGCGCGGCGTAATCTGCCACGACACTCCCCACTTATCCTTGCACCATCCGCAGGCACTTTCTTGACCACCGTTGCCGACGATTGCGTTCCAATAGCGATCCGTTTCTTCTTGAGTATCCGTCGCAATCTGAAAAGAAAATGCCTCGCTCTGCTTGAAGGTCGGACCACCATTGAGACCCATACAAGGAATTCTGCAGACGGTAAATTCTACCGTCAGCACATCGCCTGCCTTGCCGTCCGGAAAATCAGAAGGCGCATGAAAAACGGCGCCCACAGAGCTGTCGGGAAAAGTGGCCGCATAAAACTCCGCCGCCGCCTCTGCATCTTTCTCGTACCACAAACAAATCGTATTCTTGGGTTGTTTATTCATGTGCCCAGTATACCAAACGGTCTCGGTCAAAAAAACTGCTTGCAAAATACTTCTCACGGACGTACTGTCTACTGGCCATGTCTCTGGACACAGCCATCGGCCTTGGGAGCCTGATTGTAGCCCTTGTTGGTCTCTTCTTTTTTGGTGGGCGCTACATATTGAAAATCCGCCAAAAACAGAAGGTTTCCGGCGGGCTTGGGATCCAATCCGGCGGCGACACCGCAATTTCTATTAATCCGCATGAACCAGGAACAAAAGGCGACAGATAGCGGCGTTGCAATACAAAGCGGTGGTAACACGAACATCAACGTCGGCATCTCTTCGGCAGAAATACAGAGCATTATTAAAGGTGCTCTGGAATCTGTAGCACCCCTTTTCAAAGAAATGGCGACAAGCGTTGCAATAGAGCGAATGAAAAGTCTTGAAGAAAAGCTGCTGTCACGATTTACGGCGGGAAACGATGCTGCGCCGGAGGCACTGAAAGACCCTGACTTTCAGTACTTACTTGTGCGGGCGCATCACGCGTACGCGAGGTCGGGTGAGCCAGTAGTCGCAGATACTCTTGTTGATCTTATCGCGTTAAGATCGCGTCAGCCGCAGAGGAGTAGACTGTCACTTTCTTTAAACGAGGCGGTTGATAAAACGGCAGTGCTGACTTCGAATGAATTTTCCACGCTCTCGCTTGTATATTACCTACGATACACCCAGCGTATTGGTCTAAAGGATTTCACACAGATTGTTGCCGATTTGCGCCTCGTCCTAGCTCCGCTCATGCCTCAAGTGGATACAAGAAATAGCGCCCTGACTTATCTCGTAGCCCAGAATTGTGCCACAATTGAGATAACATCGGTCAGTTTCTTTGACATGCTAAAGCATGCGTATGCAGGCCATTTTTCAAAGGGATTTGAAATGGAGGAGCTGAAGGGAAAGATTCCTGCAGAACATCAGGAAAAAATTCTCGCGCGTTTAGTTGTTCCGTGCCGTAATGATCACACTAGATATCAATTTGCGGCACAGTCTAAGGATGACTTCATCAGTAAAATGAAAGAGGAGGGATTTGATGAGACGCTTAGTAATCAACTCTGGAATTCTTTTGAGAGAACATTATGGACTGAGGAGGAGTTCCTTCAGAAGGCAGAGGCAATTTTTCCAGAGATACGTGAGCTAAAAAAGATATGGACTGACTCCCAAATAAAAAATATGACTCTTACTCCCATTGGTATTGCAATTGGATATGCAAATCTGAAACGTACTGGAAATTTCAACGCTAGTCTCTCGATTTGGATTGAATAGACCCCTGTCGCATTATGGTCAACTTTCATAAGCCACTAAGAGAGATGACTGATGATGAACTAACGCACGGCATACAGAACTGGCCGATGCAAATGATTTCTTCTGCGGTTCTAGAAATGCAACGACGTCAGCAAGAGAAGTACTTTGAGCAAGATGCTGCTCGCATGAAAAAACTTTTCAGCGCTATCACAAAGCTAAAAGAAATCAGCGAATTGAATGCCCATGCTGCTGAGAAGTCGAGCAAAGCATCTGACAAGCTCGCAAAAATCGCTTTAGGAATAGCAGTCTTGTCACTTGTGGCCCAAGTCATTTTCCAATAATCACCGCAGCAGCATACAAAAAGGCGCCATTTCTGGCGCCTTTTTGTTATACACTCTTTTGTTCCCTCCATGCTTTAAATACCCTTGGCTTTGCAATTAACTCTCTTTGTCATATTTTCGCAGATCCTTTTTTATGACCCTCATCACATCCTCCAGAAGAATCGAATACTCATTGGAGTGACGTCTGTCCAGTAGAGGTTTTAGCTTGCGAAGTACATCAGTCCACGAATTTCGCTCTCGCTCCAATTTGGCATCGTCTTTCATATACGCGCGACGGGCATTGATGTCGCCAACATCCACTCCAGGATCTTTAAACAGATGTCCTGCTTCGTGGAGCACTGTCAGCACAGTATTCGGCTGCGTTATATTCCCTGTTGCCACGATAAGTGGTCGGTCCCAGCCGGTATAAGCAAAGCCTTGGCCCGTCTCAGATGCCGGGTTAAAAAGAACGATCGCATTCGATGGAACTAGGTCGGAAAGTTCTAACTTTGCGTTTGTATCGGTTCGAGATAAGGAAAATGAGACCAATTCAAGAGTAGTGTCGGTAATTTGAAGTTGGCCGTAGCTGGGGGACGCTCGCTTGTAAGCGATATGCATTCGGTAGTTACCGTTCTCGAGGTCGACGCTTCCGGACTCTCCATAGGCGATTGTACCGATCGGCTCAGATAGCCGTTGAAGCGATAGCTGATCTAGCGAATCAGTATTTGGCGTTTGAGGGACTTGAAAAGATTCATCAATAGACATCCTTCCACAATAACACCGTCAACACAAAAGCGCCCCTTTCGGGGCGCTTTTGCTTATACACTCTTTTGTTCCGTCCATTCCTACTCGTATCAATGTTAGGTTTTGAGATTAACGATATTCATCATATTCGCTATTTTCCCCACCTCGTTCCAATTCGCTTCCTGAATTATCATTTTGGTCTCTTCAGCAAACCTTCTTTGAAATACTACCTTTTCCTCATGGGACATTGAGAAGTAACTCTTGAGTCGACCACGATCAAATCCGAACACATCAATTCCGTGTGCTTCACCGTAGATAAGCATTGCATCGCGCGCTTCACCGTCGAAGAGTTGTTTGTTAATAGGGTCATAGGAAGGTTTGCGGTAATGGATGAGTCCCTCCGCGTGTGCAAGCAGCAGTGGTGTAGTAGGTCCGGCAAACTCACTTATGTACACGTCGGAGAACGACGGTGTCACGACGTCTGCGCTTCCGTCGCGGGACAGTGGATGAGTATGCATCGATAAGCGCGAAGAATTTCTACGATCTATGTTCCCTGGGTCGCCCGCGCTTTGATCTTCATCGCCAGTGACTAGAATGACTCTGCCTTTTTGTTCAGTTAGACTAACCTCGAACGGCAAGGACACTGCAGCTTGAATATCTTTCGCGCTGATTGGGTTTTTAGCTACGTCCAACAAAAATTTGTAATATTCTTTCCTGTAGTTAAATTTCTGTTGTTGCAAAAACGAAACGACCTCGCTCATTTTCTCGAATTTGAGCCCCTTTTCGAGTTTTCTTTCTACACGATCTTCATCTCTGATGTCTAATCCATCGTCACCCGGCTTTGCATATACGGGACGCCATTTTTCCAGCATAGAAACACGGTAACACAAAAGCGCCCCTTTCGGGGCGCTTTTGCTATACACTCTTTTGCCTGCCCCGTAGCCACTGAGCTTGTCGAAGTGTGGTACTGGGGTTCCGCCTGCCTGCCGGTAGGCAGGTCCATTCCTGAAGTCTTTCCTACGCTCATAGAAAAGGATGGAAAAAAGGAGTCATTATGATACCATCCCGTCTATGAGCCAGATAACCATCTCGGAGCAGGAATACAAGCAATTGAAGCGCCAAGGGGCGGCGTATCGCAAGATCGCCGCGAAATTGTTTCAGTCCGTCGTAAAAGACGATGTCGCATCTGTAGTGCGCGACTTTGCGGAAACGAAGCTGTACTCGAAGGGTTTTCTTGCCGACCTAGAAAAAGGATTGCGGAAATCATCGTACGCGAAAGCATGAATCTTGAGCCCTTGCGTTCAGATATTCTCAAATATCTGCGCGCGCGGCGCCTTTTGAAAAAGTGGGAAAAGGCGAGCGCTCTGTTCGAGCAGAATATCCGACATCCATCACTAAATGTAGAACTACTTGAGCCACATTGGCGTGGAATCTATTCGTTCCGGATCGATCGCAAATACCGTGCCCTCTTTTTTATTACGACGCGCGGCACGACAGAAGTATTTTCAGTCACGAACCACTACAAAAAGTGAGCGCACAAAAGCGCCCACCTGACCTACAGGGTCAGGGGGCGCTTTTGTTTATACACTCTTTTGTTCCGTCCGTTCCAGGCCCTAATTCTAACTTTAGGCGCTAAAGTTTTACATTTTCGCGAGCGCTTCGGTTAGATAATCCTTCTCTCGTCGTCTATCTTTCACAGTACGGATTGCCTCACCCAATGTTTTGTTATTGTCAGCCTGTTCTAAACCAAATAACAAATACTCGAGGTCGTTCTTTTCGTTTATCATCGATTGCGGTCCCGGTCCTGTCGTAAAACTCCTCAGCGTATCATCTAAGTATTTGACTTGATTTGCAATTATCTCTCGCAAAAATGCGCGCCTAGCTTCTGGTTTTTCATTGACACCCGCATGTATAAATGGCGCCAATTTTTCCGAAAAAGACGCGATAAGTGCTTCTGCTTGCTTAAGCGTATTTGCCTCTAGTTGCTCAGGGGTGGGAGTAAATCTTTGTTTCAAGCCGCTAAGTAGTCCCATATGCGTTCTAGTGCTTGCAAGCTTTAATCATAGCACGACAAAAACGCCGTGTCCGTCAGGGTCGGCGTTTTTTGTTTTTCACACATTCAATACACACTCTTTTGTTCCGTCCACTAAGTCCATAGCTTAGCTTTTTCCAAGGCTTGTCGAGCTTTGTATAACCCATCCGTACCGTATACATTGTTCTCCGTAAGACCCTTCGTCATCGCGTCCACTTTGCCGATCATCTCGTCTATCGACTTATTATGTTGTTCAACAATACCTTGGCGTTGCTCGATAGTGGCCGCACGTCTACCAATCTGCTCCTGAAGTGCAGCTTCACTTTCTGGAGATCCGTCGTATTTCTTCGCGTAAGCTCCAAGACTCTTTTCCCACTCATCGATTCTCGAAAGCTCCGCGTTCCTCCCGATTCCCTTTACTTCCTTTAGATCGCGATCAATTATTCCCTTGAAAGCACGCTCCGAGCTTGCGCCTTTCGTCGGCTCTTGTATCGCATTCATTTGTTGAAATAACTTTTGACTAAGTGCTTCAGATCGTGTCTGTACTTCTCTAAGACGTGCCTCTTCCCCCTGGGTCACACTTTGTACTGGACCTTCAATATTTTTCGAGCCGGCGGAAGGAACTGATGGCTTTCTGTCGAGTTCGGATTCAAGTCCCTTTACCATGGTACTCATTGTCGCACCTGTAACGCCGAATTCAATTGAATGTCCCCACACGCAAAAAGGCGCCATTTCTGGCGCCTTTTTGTTATACACTCTTTTGTTCCGTCCATTACCTCGGTCTTTCCCGAGCGTCACGTGTACTGAATTGAAGAACACGATTACAGTTGAGCGCTCGATCGAGACGCTCAAATCGACGATCAGTTCTCCACGAGGGAGAACAATCTATTTTTGAATGATTCCACGACCAGCTTCCGCTAGCCGTGCCTTGTTACGACTTAGTCTTTGTCATTGAGTTTGCCTTGGTACATCGCGAGGATGTCCTTCGGGCACTCCCAACTTCCCTGACTTGACGGGCGGATTGTGATAGTTAAGGCAACTTCACGTTCCCACGCAGCATACGAATTTCTCGTACTACGCGAGCCCAAGAGTCTTTTGATTCATTTGCGATTTCAGATGTCGTATACGCTTGACTCCAACCTCCGTCAGATGCGCCTGCTTCTTCAGCAGTCGTGCAATCTGACAAAAAATGTTGAAACTTTTGCGTTTCGATGAACTTTGTAAAGGATATTGCTGGAAAAATGGAATTATTTTCCCAAAAATATCTCTCTGCGCACTGACCGTGTAGCGATAACATTGCGTGTGATTTCTGCGTTGCTCCTTTTGGAAGTACACAGCTCCGCACCCCAACGTGTTTCGCACTTTTTCGAGCAGTTCTCGATCTTTCTCCTGCATTTTCAGATGAAAATGCATTTGAACGCGAGTTCCTGATCGATATGCATCAGATGCTCCCATGTTGACATAGAAACATCCTTCGCCGTCAGTTAGTCCGACGACATACTCTTTCGCGACTCTCGGTATTGTCCTTCCCATGCATCAATTTTATCATTGACTTGACGCATAGTACTACGACGCAGCTGACTTCTTGTGGATATGTTTCTTGCCTCTAAATCCACAAGATCTCCTTGGGTCATTTGTAAGTCACTTCTCAGCATCCACTTTTTGGATTTTTAATCGCACTTCCCCAAAACTCACCAGATTGGGTCGTGCGCTCCTCCGAATTTCTTCGGAAGGGCTGCTGTTTGCTACTAGAGCTCTCCGCCTGCGGTCTCGCGACCGTCGACTGCTCTTTCACTACGCACGCTGAACAGCGCGGGTCCGACTTGAACGGACTTGACTTGACAAACTACCAAGCACATTGGTTGATGAGTACAAAGCTTGAGAACGTATTCACCGTGGTATGGCTGACCCACGATTACTAGCGATTCCGGCTTCATGAGGTCGGGTTGCAGACCTCAATCCGAACTGGCGCCGCTTTTAAGGATTA
>Ga0209541_10016780_pt1 | contig 10790 bp, 15 predicted proteins | sample RifCSPlowO2_01_FD_184027 | JGI IMG/M metagenome (GOLD analysis project Ga0209541, IMG submission 184027) | Groundwater microbial communities from Rifle, Colorado - Rifle CSP2_plank lowO2_0.1 (SPAdes) (version 2) | ecosystem: Environmental > Aquatic > Deep subsurface > Groundwater | place... | reverse complement strand
CTTTCATGTCCAGGAACAGCAATGATCTTTTTTGATTCATTCATAATTCCTTCGGCTTCTATTCTGCATTTGCTTGCTCCGTGTTTTCCTGTTTTACTCACGTCGACCTTTTTTACAGTATATGGTTCACCATCGATCATTATGTTTGCACCGGGTTTTGCCTCGGTTGCATTGATTATTTTTAATACCATAAACTATCGAAAAGAAATAGATTTATAAACATTTTTACTAAATAAATTATTATATGCCTTTTGTAGATATTAATGTGTCCTCAAGTAAAGAAGCGAATCTCCTAAAATTCATTTTGCCAAAATTGAGAGAGTTTATAGCGAAAGAACTTACTTGTGGAGAAAGAACAATTCAGCCCGAAGAAGTTAGTATCCAAATCTTTACTTCCATAGCACAATTACCGATAGCGAATATAGAAGTTAAAATAACTGCTTACTCTTATCCAGAGAGAGTTAAAAGACAAGATGAAATTTGCTTAGCTGTGAAAAATTTTATTTTAACTCAAGAACTATCTTTAGATTCTGTATTTGTCTGGCTCCAACTAAGCGAGCTTGGCCATAGTATTCAAGAATAGCTTAATTTAATTTATTACAAACTTTTAAAAGTATCATTTTAATCCTTCTTTTATGATTTTGCAAAAAAAAGATTTTGTTGAAATAAACTTCACCGGAATGGTTAAAGACGGAGAAACCTTCGATTCAACCATAAAAGAAGACTTGGAAAAATTACACCAAGGACATGACCATGAGATTGAATCAAAGCCCTTTGTTTTCTGCCTTGGCGAAGGGATGTTCTTAAAGTCAATTGACGATTTCTTAATTGATAAAGAAATTGGAAAGAACTACGAAATCGAGCTTTCACCAGAAAAAGCGTTTGGAAAAAGGAACCCACAGTTCGTTCAGATGATTCCTTTGAAAATATTTAGAGAAAAAAATGTAAACCCTGTTGTTGGAGCTACCCTTAATTTCGACGGAAGAATGGGGAAGATTTTATCTGTTTCCGGAGGCAGAGTTATGGTAGACTTTAATCATTTTCTTTCAGGAAAAACCTTGGTTTACAAAATAACCGTGCTTCGAAAAGTTGAGGATTTAAATGAAAAAATCCAGGCATTAAATGATTTTTTCTTTAGAAAAAACTTTAAGTACGAAATTCAAGGAGAAAAATTGGTCATTGAGGTTGAAAAGCCCCTTGTTCAGATTGTTGAGCTTTTCAAGGATAAGTTTAAGGAGATGCTTGGCTTGGATTTAGAAATCAAAGAGATAGAAGTAGTAGAATCTCAAAATAAAGAACCAAATTAACTTTTTATCTGTCTTCTGAGTTTAATGACCTTATCCTTCTGTATAATTTTGAATTTTGCCCAGGAATAGAGGCCTCAAAACCATATCTTTCCAATCTTCTTGCATCTTTTAATAAGCCAGCCCATCCAGCAACAAAATCTCCTACCGGTCTATTCGCCTTATCTGTTTCAGGCCTATTTCTATTGTCTGTAGGAATTCCTATTATTTTCAGCCCTTCCAAATATCCTTTTCTTTGAGCATACTTCAAAACCAAATTAAATCGAGCTATATGCAGAGGATAAGAAGCAATTCCTAAATATTCCACACTTTTATCTTCCGTAATTTCTGGAATTTTCATCAGTTCTCTAACTTTATCTACAGTATCTTTCCCATCTATTTGAACTATTCTGTCTTCTTCCACACCTCTTTCCATAAATCTGTCAACAATCCCTTTTCTTTGTGACTTTTCATAAGGCAAGCCCCCGAGTGTTCCTCCAGCAATCCATAATCCTTGATAATTTTCAACGGATCTATACAAATCTCGAACAGCATCCACTGCAGCGTCTGCTCTTGCTATATCCATCCAATGTGCAGGGCTCGTTGATGCAAAAACGGCGTCTAATCTCCATACCCCTTTATTATAAATAGGAAAATCTCTTGCCCGAGAAATTGCTTTTAGTTCTCTAATCATGCCTTTACTCCAAAATGATTATTTATAAGCTTTATGAAATAACTTAAATAATTAAAATCACAACAATACTTATAAATATAATTTGATTATTTAAAAAATGGAAGAAGTTTATAACGACTATTCTTCAGATGTAAAAGAGATTGATAAGGAACTTCTAGAACTTCTGAAAAAGCAGTCTTCTAAAATAAAGGTAGTTGGCGTCGGTGGCGGAGGGGGAAATTCCCTTACGAGAATGAAGGAGATAGGAATAAAGGGCGGAGAGCTTATCGCAGCAAATACTGATGCCCAAGACCTTTTATATAGCGATGCAGATCAGAAAATTTTGCTTGGAAGAGAATTAACAAGGGGTTTGGGTGCAGGCAGCAACCCCAAAGTAGGAGAAGAAGCAGCCAAAGAATCTGAATCTGAAATAAAGAAAAAGCTTTCCGGAAGTGATATGATATTTATTACATGCGGTTTAGGTGGTGGAACAGGAACAGGCGCAGCGCCGGTAATTGCTCAGTTGGCAAAAAAACAAGGAGCGCTAACAATAGGGGTTGTTACATTGCCATTCACCATAGAAGGAAAAAAAAGATTGGAGAATGCAATGAACGGCCTTGAAAAAATGGAGGCTGTGGTTGATACTTTGATAGTTATTCCTAATGACAAACTTCTTGAGCTTGCTCCAGATCTTCCTTTGCATACAGCCTTCAAGATTGCAGATGAAATACTGACTAATGCTGTTAAAGGAATAACAGAACTTGTGACTACAACAGGCTTGGTAAACCTTGATTTTGCAGACGTGAAAACTGTTATGTCTAATGGAGGAGTTTCTCTCATAGGAATGGGTGAATCTGACAGCACAAACAGGGCATTAGAGGCTATGGAAAAAGCGATACAAAATCCTCTTCTGGATGTCGATGTTTCAAACGCGACCGGCGCTTTAGTAAACATAATTGGCGGAAGCGATATGAGCCTTGACGAATGCAAAACAATAATAGAAGAAGTTGGGAACAGATTAAGCCCAGATGCAAAATTAATATGGGGAGCGCAGATTTCTCAGGATATGGACAAATCAATCCGTGTTTTATTGATTGTCACAGGCGTAAAAAGCGCGCAAATTCTCGGTCACGGAGAAACCATCGAGAGCATGAAACACAGGGAAATAGAGGAAGAATTGGGAATTGAGTTTTTTGAATGATGATAAAAGATTTTGATTTCACAAAAGATTTAAATTATAATTAACTTCCAAAATTCGGATTTTAAAATGTCTTTTAAGCCTCTAAGAAAAATTGCGTATGCTCTTGGTTTTGCAGTAGCTGCATATTTCTCATTAGGAGCTATAAAAAATATAAAGGAAGTAAAACAAAAATATTTGTTTTCTGCACCATTTTCAGCAGTAAAGTTTCCATTTGAGAGAGAACAAATAGTGATACCCGTTTCTGAATTAATGTCTTTATACACAGACTGCGACCAAAAAATTTACACTCATAGAACCTTTTCTTACACAAAGACTAAAGATGAAATAGCAAGGGGGGTAAAAAAAAGGAGGGGTCTAGAAGAATTATGGAATATACATTTTCAAGAGCAAATTGTTATGCTCAACACACAAGATCATTATGTCGATACGACACAAAAATGGCAGAACCCTCTAAGGAATTTTAGCTGGTTCGGAAATAGCTTCAATGATCCGCGTATTCGCGAAGGTCGTTGGAAGGTGAAGCATGAAGCAATAGATATTTTTGCAAAAATTGGTTCAGACATTCATACGCCTGTTAGCGGGATTGTTGTAGCCTCTGCAAATGATTGGGATGGCTCTTGGGATAGAAGAAAAGGACTTCAATATCACGGCGGTGGATTAGGGAAACTATCAGGAAATGGAATAATTTTGTTTAACCCTACAGACACGAGTTATTATTTTATGATACATATGAAAGATGTTTATGCACGTTCAGGCGATGTCGTTTCCAGAGGAGACACTGTTGGAACTGTTGGAATCACCGGCAATGCTATCTCTCCTAATGTTGTCAAACATCTTCATTTTGCGCATAAGAAACCAGGAAATGGATGCGGTATTGAAGGGGTCCTTGTTGCCGAGAATCCTTATTGGAATTTGAGAGAAACCCTCAGTTTACAATTAGCGCAGAAAAATTAACAAAAATTGATATTTGATAATAAAACTTAATTCAATTAAATTGATGTCATGATAACGTCGCCATTCTTACTTATTAATAAGATTAGCTAAATGATTATATGACTAAAAAATCAATTAGTGTATTAAACTAATAACCCTTTAAAATTGAATAATTTTAAAAACTCTGTATTTTTCTTTAAGTCATGAGTAAACTTGATCAGCTCAAGGCCTTTTTCGAGAAATCAAAAAGAGTCTGGCTTGTTTTGAAAAAACCGACAAAAAAAGAATTCTCTTCAGTCGCAAAAATTTCTGCAATAGGAATCCTTTTGCTTGGAACTTTGGGATTTTTAATTTCTATAATGATCAGCTTTTTTATCTGATAATTTTTTATAAGAATTTTTATAAAGGTCAAGATTTGCTTATGAATCATGGGAAGCCTTGATGATAAAATTTGGTTTACGAGCCGGTTATTAGGTTGGAATCAGTTTTTAGGAGACCACCATTTAAATAATATCAGAAAAAAAGAATCTGATGGATTACCTATTTCTCAAACAGACCTAATAAGGGCCTGGGTTTACTATGGAATAAAACATCTTCGTCCAAAAGATATTAATGAAGAGAATGTTGAATCTGTTAGAGAATCAATGATGTGGATTGAATGGACGCCTAGAATAGAAATCGAAAACGGAAAATCAAACCCTTATTTTTGTGACGGGTGTTCTGGAGAAATTATTAGATATACAGCGATCTATCCCGACGGCTCAAGAATTTCTAGTTTAGACCAACATACAAGAATTTGTGCAGGAAGAAAAATCCAGTAAATTTATAAATCAACAGCCCTCAAAAAAACAATGGGATTAGAAAATATTCTCAAGAATTTTAAAACAAAATTAATCACCTCTGCTTTTTTAGGTTCATTATTAATTGGATGTTCTGGTTCTCAAGGAAATATAACACAGCCTCAGCCCCCAAATCCTCCAAAACCTCCAAAACCTCAACCGCAAAATCATGCTCCTGTGTGGATTTCCAATCCGGTAACTCAAGTTGATGAGCAGCGTTCTCATAGTGATCAGTGTCAAGCAGTAGACTCTGATGGAGATAATTTAACTTACAGCTTTGAAGTTCCAAGTTGGCTTTCAGTTAATCCTCAAACATGTTTAATTTCTGGAACAGCGCCAGAAGTTCTTCAGAATACAAATTTTTCAATTAGAAGAAAAGTTTCAGACGGAAAAGCTCCTTCCGTGGAACAAACTTACATTTTAACTGTTAATAATCTTTTTAACACATATCTTTTGACCACAGGCCAAACTAACAATCTGTTGCAAGTTACATCTTCTAATCTGGTTTTTTCACAGCCGATGAATTTTGCATTAAACGACGTGATTGGTGCGGGGATTAGTACTCTAACCCCCAACGGCATTCTCAGAGAAATAACGGCAGTCTCTCCAGATAAAAAAACAGTTTATACAAGCCAAGCAACTTTGGAACAGATAATCAAGAAAGCATCTCTTTCATTTACTAAAAGCCTTTCTCCTTCAGATATTCAATCTGTTAATGGTTTACAAGGCGTCTCGCCTTTCACTACTGCTAACTTAAGTGGATTCAATTTTTGCGTAAACTTGAATAATGTTGTGTTATATGACAGAGACGGAAATCCAAACACAAAAACCGACGTTGTTTCTGCAAATGGAGAAATATGTTTCAATACAGACTTTTCTTTTAATGTAGACATAGACGATTTCGCCCTTAAATATTTGAAATTTCAAAACATAACAAAAGAAGTAGCTGACATTACTATAGGTTCTAATTTGATTGGTATTGCCGTAAAAAAAGAGGTAAAAATCACAGAACTTAAGTTTAACCCATTTATTATAGGTTATTTACCGACGCCAATACCTATCCCTCTAGTAGTCACTCCTAAAATCGGAGTTTATGTTGGCATGGATCCTACGCAAGTTAATCCTTTAGGATTCAGAGTCAGGCAAGAAGCGAGTTTAGATGCAAGATTGGTTTATAATGGTTCGTGGTCAAAAGGAGCCGATTTTACAAATAGCTTTGATTTTTCTATTTTTAATCCAACAGGAAATTGGGATCTTAAAGTTTACGCTGGCCCGCGATTAGAAATGCTTTTGTATGACATTGCCGGCCCCGTTGCAGGTGCCAACGGCAAATTAAGGCTTAATTCTCAATCAGGAGGGGATTGGAAACTTTATGGGGGATTTGAAGCTTATATTGGAATTCTTATGCAATTATTCAGCAAAACTATTGCGGCTCATTCTGAAAAAGTATTTGACTACGAAAAACTCTTAGCAGAAAAAGGGACACAGCCTCTACCAGTAAAAACAGATACTATTAGACTTAGCCCAAGTTCAGGAAAAGACGCATTTGTTAGATTAAATGTTTTTCCTGATGGGACTAAAACATATCAGGGTTTTAATACCCCTGATTTAGATGTTGAGAAAAATTACTGGAGTCCTCCGGCAGGAGCTGAAATGGAAACACTTATACAACCTCCTTCTTTAACGATACCACCAAATTCGGATATTGTTTCTGCTAAACTAGTTTTATATGGAAATGGAATCTTTAATATAACTGGATCGAGCGCAAGGATTGACGCAAAAAAAGTATTAACGCCGTGGGAAGAATCAACAGTTAAATGGAATAGTAAACCGCTTTATGGTGAAACAGTTTCTAGCTCTGTCGTATATGATAATTTAGCAAAAAATTATGAATGGGATATTACTTCTTTAGTTAAATCATGGTTTAACGGCCAAATAACAAACAATGGACTAGCGCTATCGACTATAGATAATCCAGATGGGATAGCCAGGTTTAATAGTAGAGAGCATTCTGATGCAAGCAAAAGACCCATGCTGATTGTGACTTATAGGCAACCTTAGAAGTAATCACAAAAACATTAAAAATAAAGAAATTGATGAGTTTATTATGTCTGGAATTGATAATAAAGTTGCAAATACCCGGATGGGAATGCTTGTAAAACGTTTCACTGTAATTGGAGAGCTTGCAAAACTTAAATATTACAAACGTAATCCTCTTGAAAGAAAAGTTTTTGATATAGTCAAAGAAATTTATAGAGAAGAACAAGGATCTATATTTTCTACTCTTTTTCTTGGAAGAAAACCAGTTCTTTTTAGTCCAGGAGAACTTATGAATATCTATGAACAGGCACGAATTATGTCATCTCATGGAGGAGCATTCGCTGAAATAGGAGTTTTCCGAGGGGCTTCAGCTAAAATGATATGTGAAGGTAAGGGTCAAACTCCCCTATATTTATTTGATACTTTTGAAGGATTACCGGATCAAATTGGAGATAATGATGGAAGATTTAAAAAAGGAATGTTTATCGCAAACCAAGAAGATGTGAGGAAACGTCTTTCGAAATATCCAGCAGTTGAGATTTACCCTGGAATTTTTCCACAAACCACAAACGTAATAAAAAATGAAAAATTTTCATTTGTTCATCTCGATGTAGATCTTTACAGTGTTACTAAAGAAGCTTTAGAATTTTTTTATCCTAGAATGTTGTCTGGCGGTAGAATTCTTTCTCATGATTATGGACAGTGTGAAGGGGTTTGGCAAGCTTTCGATGAATTTATAATTGGAAAGCCAGAAAAACTTCAACCGATGGAAACAAGTCAAGTTCTTTTAATTAAAAAATAAACCTACCCGCTTTAGAATAAAAAAACCCAAGATTTATAAACCCAAATCTTTAAGTATTAATTACTGCTTCTTAAAATTTAAGGAGTAGATGGAACTAGAGAAAAATAAAAAATAGAAAATGATATTTATTATTAAAGTTACGACGAATAAAGAAGAAAAAGCAGTTGAAATGATAGCTGACAGAGCGCGGAAAAAAAACCTTAATACTTATGCTGTTTTGAAACCTCATGGTATGAGGGGATACATTCTTCTCGAAGCTGAAGACAGAGAAAGCGCCGAGGAATCTGTTTTCAATCTTCCTTATGTTAAAGGAATCGTTGGAAAAACCATAGAATACGCAGAAATAAAAAATATGGTTGAGCCTTCAGTAGAAAACATAGACATAAAAGAAGGAGACATAGTTGAAATGATTGGCTCAACATTAAAAGGAGAGAAAGCAAAAGTTTTAAGAATCGACAAACAAAAGGAAGAAGTGGTAGTCAGCTTGCTTGGAAGCGTTGTACCACTGCCAATAACAATTAAAATTGACAATGTCAGAGTCATAAGGAGAGACGAACATGACGAAGATAGAGAATTATAAAAAATAAAATGATAAGAGAATTATACCAGGGGTTAAGATTGAGATACGAAATATTAAAGATGGGTCTTAAAGTTGCTAATTTAGAGCGTAAGGCGCGTGATCTTAGAGAATATGCACGAATGGGTCGTTACGGATGGGACGAAATTCAACCTAAACTCGATTACTTTACAACAAGAGCGGGGAATCTTCGTTGGGAAAAAAGTAGGTTAGAATCTCAATTAAATTGGTCGCATTAAAGATAAAATGATAAGAGAATTATACCAAAGATTAAGTTTAAGATATCAGATTTATGAAATTGGCAAAAAAATACAAGAAATTAACTTAGAAAGAGCTTCTGTTAGATTTCCAAATCCTTTCCCTCTTTCTACCTTATCTGCCGCAGCCGCAATGGCATCTTTTGACTATCTTGGTTCTTTAAAAATTGAGGAAGCAGGTTTACTAACAAGAAAAAGAACTTTAGAAACCAGACTAACTGCTCTCGTTTCAAATTAAATAAACAATAAACAAACAATTAAAAAATAAAATGCAAATAAAACTTCTTGTCGAGGGTGGAAACATGCAGCCGGGACCTGTTTTAAGCCAGAAGCTTGGCCCTTTGGGAATGAACATGGGGCAAGTTATCCAGAAGATTAACGATTCAACAAAAAATTTCCAAGGCTTAAAAGTTCCTGTAGAGCTTGAAATAAATCCTTCTACAAAACAATTCGATGTAAAAGTTTTTTCCCCTCCTGTTTCAGAACTTTTAAAGAAAGAGCTTGGCCTTGAAAAAGGCACGGGAGATCATAAAAAAATAAAAGTTGGCAATGCATCAATAGAGCAGGTAATCAGCGTTGCAAAAACAAAACTTCCAAATTTGTTGAGCAAGGATTTTAAATCAGCCGTTAAAACTGTTGTCGGAAGCTGTGTTAGCCTCGGAGTTCTTGTAGAAAATAAACCAGCTAAAGAAGTAGAAAAAGAAATTGACGAAGGCAAGTATGATAATGAAATACTCAACGAAATCTCAAAAACCCCCGAAGAAAAGAAAAAGAAGATTGATGCATTCTTTGCTAAGGTAAAAGCTGATCAAGAAAAGGTCTTGAAACAAGAGGAAGAAGCAGCCAAAGCAGCTGAAGCTGAAAAAGCCGCTGCTCCTGCTGCCGGAGCAGCTTCGGCAAAACCAGGAGAAGTTGCTAAAACCTCAGCTGAAACAAAGACAGCAGAAGCAGCAAAAGAAAAGCCTGCTAAGGATAAAAAAGAAAAGAAATAATTTATAAACATTCCACGACCCTTTTTTGTTAAGGGGTCGTAGTATAACTTGGCTAGTATTCAAGGTTTGGGACCTTGCGATCTGGATTCAAATTCCAGCGACCCCATTCACCATAAACAAATAATTTAAAAACCACTTTTCTAAATAATAGTATAAAATGACATCAAAAACAAAAAAATCAAGATCAGCAGGCCGTTTTGGAGCCAGATATGGAAAACGTGTTCGTGACTCTATGGTTGCTGTTGAATCAAAACAAAGAATAAAACAAAAATGTCCTTTTTGCAAGAAGCCAGGAGCAAAAAGACTTTCAAAAGGAATATGGCAATGCGCAAGGAAAAATTGCAATAAAAAATTCGCTTCAGATACATATCATTTACAATGACAATGAAAAAATTAGATAAAAAAGTTTTAATTGGAAAAAGCCTTGAATGTAATAATTTTACGAGCAGTTTTTACTTTACCAATAAAATAAATACGAGCGAACTTCCAAACGATTAATCTTATAATAAAATGCCAACATATAAATGCTTCAAGTGTGAAAAGAAAATCTTGAACACAAATCTTGAAAAAAGATTTGTTTGCCCCCATTGCGGTGGAAAGATTTTTTATAAGCCAAGAACCCACGTGAAAAAAGTAAAAGCAATTTAGTTTTATAATTAATAAAAGATAATTTTTAATAAATAAGGCTAAAGAGTAGTTGTGCGATAGAGAGTTTTGCGCATTAACAATTTAAAATTAAATTTTGCAGAATAGATAAAACTCAATTTAAAAAATGGAAAACAAAGAAAGAAAAATTCAGGAAATTCAGATACTGGAACAGAGCCTTCAGAATTTACTTCTTCAAAAACAAGCTTTTCAGATGGAGATTTCAGAAACAACCGCGGCAAAACGCGAAGTAGAAAAAGCAGGAGACGATGTTTTCAAAATTATAGGGCAGTTAATGATAAAATCAGAAAAATCAAAGGTTAAAGAAGAGCTATCTAACAAAGAAAGGCTCCTTGATTTAAGATTAAAGTCCTTGGAAAAACAGGAAACAGCGTTTTTAGAAAAAATGGATTTCCTAAAAAAAGAAATTTTAGGTTAGAAAACATATACAAAGAAATGACGAAATCTTTATAAATATCTACAATTTAAACTTACTATGGTTTTAGATAGAATAAAAAGAGTTTTCTCAGGTGGATCTTCTGGAGGAG
>Ga0209541_10016772_pt1 | contig 10794 bp, 10 predicted proteins | sample RifCSPlowO2_01_FD_184027 | JGI IMG/M metagenome (GOLD analysis project Ga0209541, IMG submission 184027) | Groundwater microbial communities from Rifle, Colorado - Rifle CSP2_plank lowO2_0.1 (SPAdes) (version 2) | ecosystem: Environmental > Aquatic > Deep subsurface > Groundwater | place... | reverse complement strand
GCTTCAACGGCATTGGTGAGAGCGAGCTTCTTCGCCATCGAGTCCTGATTAATAAATCCATTGAAATCAATGCCGAAGCAACCGCCAAGAGAACTGCCGTGCTGCCCGTACTGTGCCATCATGGTAACCGTGACATATTGATACTCTTTTGCCGAAGTTTCATCGCATAAATCAAGCGTATCAAAGAGCAGGGAGAGGTTGGATGTCACGAGATATGCAGTACGCCAATCATAGACATACATTTTACCCGATCCGTCACAATAGTGGCATATCTCGAATCCTTCGCGTTTGCCGGTGGCGCCGCATTCCTGACAGACAGCACCAGTTTCCTTCTTGATTTCAGGAACAGGGACGGAAAAATCAAGATAATCGCCGGATTGACCTGTTCTTTTGATGGACCGATTGAAACCGAAATAATCACTCGACAGATCGCCGCAGAAAGAATCTAGCAGGCCATCTGCATCGTGCGTCTGTGACATAGCCCTTACCCACGGAGAATCTATTGAAACAGGTTTGAATGATTTCACACAATCATTGTGAATTTGAACGATGATGGATTTTTGGTTGGAATGCCAAAGCAAATGATACTTCCGCGCTATGCGGTCATATTGCATCAACTTCATAGTGTTCCTTTCTGTTAATAATATTTTCTACCTTTACAATACATCTTTTCCTTTATTTTTCAAGTTCAGAATAGTTTTCTCAACTTCGGCAACACTTTTGGTAACCATCAATTTTGCCCGCAATTCTTTGGCACCAGCGAAGCCGGTTACATAGGCCTTGAAGTGTTTTTTCATCACAGCAAAAGATTTATGTTTACCTAAAAGATTATCGAAAAGTTTCGTATGCTCCAATAAAATTTTCAACCGATCTTTTTGTTGTTTTTTGGAAAATAAATCTGGGCGACCAAAAATGGCCCGACCCAACATTGCTCCGTCAGCACCAGATTCTTTGATTTTGCGTTCGGCATCCGCCAAATCAATGACATCGCCATTACCGATAATTAAAGTTTGACTGTGTAATTTATCTCTTATCTCCACCGCTTCGCGAACATGTTGCCAACGGGCCGGCACATTGGACATTTCCTTGCGCGTCCGAGCATGAATGATTATGGCCGCCGGTTCTTCAGCCAATAATTCCGGTAGCCATGTATCCAATTCATTCTTGTTGTAACCAATGCGAATTTTTACCGACACTGGAATCCGCCGACCAGCGGATTTCACTCCTTCTTTCGTTGCTTTAATGAGCTCACGAGCTAGATGTGGATTTTTTGTTAAAGCCGCGCCACCGCCCTGTTTTTCTACCGTCCGGTCGGGACAGCCCATATTAATATCCACGCCATCAAAACCAAGTTTTGCCACGAGGGCGGCGACGGGGCGGAATGTCTCCGGTTTGGCGCCAAAAAGTTGAGCGACGATCGGCCGTTCTTTTTCCGAAAATTCCAAGAGATGTAATAATTTATTTTTTCCCACTGAACACAAGCCGTCAGCGGAAACAAATTCCGTCCACATCACATCTAGACGACCATCTTTGCCTTTACTATATTTAGCAATCAAACGCCGAAAAGCCGTGTCAGTCACATCTGCCATCGGCGCCTGGCAAATTATCGGTCTACCTCTTTTCTTCAATTTTCCCCAAAATCCAAGATTCATATAGGCACTATATCACTTCAATCCTTTGGTCGCATCAGAGGAAACAGATGGGTTTCGCGGAGTGGTTTGTCTTCTAGAATAGCGAACAAGCGCTCACCAAATCCAAAACCACAAGCTGGTGGCATGCCGTATTCCAACATTTCCACGAATTCTTCGTCCGGCATCATTGCTTCTTCGTCGCCGGCCGCCAAAAGTTTTTTCTGCTCATCAAAACGAGCTTTTTGGTCAAGGGGGTCATTCAACTCCGAATAGCCACGCCCGACTTCACTACCAGCGATAATCGGCTGAAACATTTCGGTTTTTTCCGGTGCTTGCGGATTGGATTTGGAAAGTGGCGCCACAATTTTCGGATGACCAACCAGAAACGCCGGGCCGGCAATTGATTTCCGGCAATGTTTCCATAAAGTATCCAAGAGTCGCTCGCGATTTTCACCTTGATATGGTACTTTCAGCTCATCTAATTTATTTTTAATTTCTTTGTCCAACGCTTTACCAATATCCAAACCGGTTTGCTTTTTTATTTCTTCAGCATAATCAATAAGTGGCCACTCGTCGGCTAAATCAAATTTAAAACCCCGCGTTTCAAATTTTGTTTTGCCAAAAACTTTTTCAGCGATATAAATATAAAGTTCACGACAAAGCTTCATTCCTTCTTTAGCACTCACATAAGCCCAATAAAATTCCATATTGGTAAATTCCTGCAAGTGTTCGGCGCTGGTGCCTTCATTGCGATACACTCGGCCAATCTCAAAAGTCTTTTCAAAACCGGCGGCTAACAACCGCTTCTGCCAAAGCTCGCCAACTGAGATGCGCAAATACAAATCCAAATCAAAATCGTTGTGATGAGTTTTAAATGGCCGAGCCTCGGCGCCACCGGTGGTAATTTCCAAAGTCGGCGTCTCCACTTCCAAAAAACCCCGCTGTTTCAAAAACTCTCGGGTCGCTTCCCAAAACTTTGCTTTGCGGACAAAAAGCATTCGCAAATCAGGATCCAAAAGCAAATCCAAATAGCGGTGGCGATAGCGCGCTTCGGCATCTTGAAGACCGTGCCACTTTTCGGGCAAAGGCCTTAAACTTTTAGAAAGCGGTCGCCAATTTTTTACCAACAAAGTTTTCTCGCCGCGCTTAGTGACAAAAAGCCCGCCGTTGACTTCAACAAAATCACCGACGTCAGCCGTGTCAGCGAAAAGCTGGAACAGCTTTTCGCCGCTTTCATCTTTTTTCAAAAGCCCTTGAAACTTGCCTGTGCCATCTTGAAACGTGAAAAAAATCAGACTGCCTTGACCACGAATCGCCATAATTCTGCCAGCGATTATTATTTCTTTTTCCTTTTCGTATTTAGAAAAATTTTCTACCACATCAGCCAATTGCCTCCGTTCTGAACCAGCTGAAATCGGATAGGGGTCCACTCCAGCTTTTCGCAACGTTGCTAATTTTTCCAAACGATTTTTTCTTATTTCATCTATTGTCGCCATCGCCGTGTAATTTATTTCTTTCTAAACGCGAATAAAGTTTTTCAATATTTTTTTCAGCGATTTTATCCAGTGAAAGTCCTAATTCTGTTGCCAATTGCGTTACATACCACAAAACATCGCCTAACTCTTTTTCAATCTCTCCTTTCTTTTCTGGTAAAATTTCTCCGCCATCATCACGGATAATTTTTTTAATTTTTTCCGCTACTTCCCCAGTTTCACCAGCAAGTCCTAGTGTGGGATAAACAAAATTATTATCCACATCAGGATATTTCGCCGTCTTTCTCGATTTTTTCTGATATTCCTCAAAAGTCATTGGCATTATTATAGCATCAAAATCGTCTAATTATATTTAGCAAGCCCGTGTATAAGGCCACCCAGTTTTGCACTCTAGGTTTCCGACTAGCTGATAATACGGTGATGATAACATAAACTCCACAGGCGAGAGTTTGTTTTGGAAAGCAAAGTGAACCCGCTCGGTGTTGTAGAAAACAAGGTAGTCCATTAGTTTGCGATTTAATTCTTCCGGATTAAACAAAAGGTTGGTGTGATAATCGACACACTCCTCTTGGAGCGTTCGATTGAATCTCTCAACGTGGGCGTTCATTTTGGGAGTTTTCGGGTAGGTGTGGTAATGAATGAGATGCAGCTCTTTCAGCTTGGCAGAAAAATGTTTCTTGAATTCCGAACCATTATCAGTCAAAACGTAATTGATTGGACGTGGAAAGACCTTGAGACACAGATTGAAGAATTCCTCGGCTGCTTTGGAAGCGTGAGACGCAGTGGCCCAAGCAAAACCAAAACGGGTGTGAATGTCTTCAAAGGTAATGACATAGCGTCTAACTCCATTAACAAAACGCTCAATGGTGTCTAGGGCGACCAAATGACCGGCATACTTTGTTTTGAAATTCTTTGGTTTTCTGACGACTTTTTGACGATTAACTTTTCGCTCTCTGTCAAAATGAGAGAGTTTTTTGGGATACAAACGCAAACCACCCAAATCTTTAATCAGCCGGCCGATGGTTTTTTGTTTGGGGCAAGAAAGATTGACATTTTTGCAATATCGCAGGAGCAAAGGAAATATCTTTTCTTTACCTAAATTTGGATGTTCCAGACGCGCTTGATTTCCACAATAATTCTTTCGTCCCACAGTCTCTTCCTTCTCCTTTTGGGCGCTTTGTTGCCGCTGTTCAAAGCTTCCAGTTTGCCGCCCCCTTCTTTGAGTTTCTTCTGCCAGAGGAAAAGCGTTCGACGTTTAATATTAAAAGCTTCCTCGGTGGCAGTGGTGCTGTGCTTTTCCCAGAAAGCTAGCGTCCGGCACCTTTCCTTTGCAATTTCTTGGATCATATACCGGAAGCGTAGCACGCGCTCCCAAGTTGAAATGAATCCTTTAGTGCCCCGAAATTTGTTGAAGTAGCTCACTCCTTTTGGGAAACCAAAGAGTGCAATATGTATCTGACCTTATGCATATACACTAACTCATTGCTATCGCTTTAAGTTAGTGTATGAACATACTGTGAGATACAGTATCTCACAGAAGCTACTTTTTGTTTTTGAATACTCGTTTGGTTTTTTTTGGTTCGGCAAGAATTTCAAGGGCGCGAGCGAGGTTGATAGTATAAACATCGTCGGGTGCTTTAAGAGAACGAAAATCGCCGTCGCGGACAATAAAGGGTCCGAACCGGCCGCGCGAGGCGGTGATTTCTTTGCCGGCTGAATCTTTACCCAGCAAGCGTGGCAACGACAAAAACTTCAGCGCGTCTGCCAGAGTAACTTTTGTCGGGTCGGCGCCACGCGGCAAGCTAGCACGCTTCGGCTTACCTTTCCCCTTTTCTGTTTTTCCGAGTTGAATATATGGACCGAATTTCCCAGACAAAAGCAATACCGGTAAACTGCTCACAGGCTCAATACCCAATGGTGTGTCTTCCAACTTTTTTACTTCCAAACCCTCCAAGGTCAGGGCGCCATCGCAATCGGGGTATTTTTTACAGGAAAGAAATCGACCGTTTTTGCCGAGTTTAATTTCCATCAAGCCGGCGCATTTCGGGCATTTAAATTTTTCGTCGGCTTCGCCCAGATTAGTCGCTTTCTCTAATTTTTCTTTTTGTTTTACTTCTTTGTGAAATGGTTTATAAAAATCACCGAGAGTTTTTTCATATTCTTTTTTACCTTCGGCGATGGCGTCCAAATTATCTTCCATTTCGGCGGTGAACGAATCGCTGATGTAAGTGGCGAAATGTTTTTCTAAAAACGAACTAACCACATCGCCAGTGTCGGTCGGTTTCAACGAACGATTGATTTTTTCCGTATAGCCGCGTTTTTCCAAAGTGTCAATTATGGAGGCGTAAGTGGATGGCCGACCGATGCCGCGTTTTTCCAATTCTTTGATGAGGCCGGCTTCGCTGTAGCGCGGTGGCGGTTCGGTCTGTTTTTTTTCCGAAATAATTTCCTTGAGTTTCAAGATTTCTGCTTTGGCAACTTTCGGCAGTTCGGTATCTTCACCGGCCGAAGCCGGATCGGCTAAAAGCCAGCCTTTATATAAGGTACGCGAGCCGTTGGCGGTGAAAGTGGGAATTGTTTTATCAGAAGCGCCGGCAATGATGATAGTGCGAAGCAATTGTGCGTCCTTCATTTGTGAAGCGAGGGCGCGGCGATAAATAAGTTCGTAAAGTTTTTTCTCATCGGCACTATAGCCGGCGGTAGCGCGTTCAAAATGCGTTGGGCGAATCGCTTCGTGCGCTTCCTGGGCATTTTTGGATTTAGTGGCATATTGACGACTTTCGTGATGTTCAGCACCGTAAGTATTTTTTACCGCTTGGTTTATCGCTGTCAGAGCAGCCGTGGCCAAAGTTGTGCTGTCCGTTCTCATGTAAGTAATAAGTCCGGCTTCGTAAAGTTTTTGCGCCGCGCGCATGGTTCGCGAGGGCGAGAAACCCAAACGGCTTGAAGCGGTCTGTTGAATGGTGGAGGTGGTGAAAGGGGCGCGCGGCGCGCGGCGCGTTTCGGTTTCGGTTATATCGATTACCGTCCAAGTTGATTTTTTTGCCGAGGCAATAATCCGTTCTGTTTCTTCCATAGTTTTCGGTTCAATTAAACAGAACGCGCGGAAATCGCCGGCTTTGGTGTTAAAATTAGCAAAGATTCGCCAGAAAGTTTCTGGCTTGAATGCTTTAATCTCGCGTTCACGTTCCATCAGAATACGCAAAGCGGGTGATTGGACACGACCGGCAGATAAGCCGTAACGAACTTTTTGCCAAATCAAACCTGACAAATCATAACCGACCAATCGGTCCAGAACGCGCCGCGCCTCCTGGGCGCGGCGCAGATTTTGGTCAATCGCTCGCGGGTGCGCCACCGCTTCAATCACGGCTTCTTTTGTAATTTCATGATAAACCGCTCGTTTAGGATTTTTTTTCACCCCGCTTTTTTTAATCAATTCAGCCAGATGCCAGGCAATCGCTTCGCCTTCGCGGTCTGGGTCGGTGGCGATAATAATTTCATCGGCTTTGGTGGCGGCATTGGTAATTTCAGCTACCACTTTTTCTTTGCCTTTGGCTATTTCGTAACGGGGAATAAAACCACCTTCAATATCCACAGCATTTTTGCTTGATTTAGGTAAATCTCGAACATGACCGATTGAAGCGCGCACTAAAAAATCATGGCCAAGGTATTTTCCGATAGTTTTCGCCTTCGCTGGCGATTCCACAATCAAGAGTTTCATTACCTAAAGTATTACACGGAGTTAGAATCTTTGGCAAATCCAAACTTGACAGAGAAGTGTTTTTTTGTATTATAAATATAGGAAAGGAGAATGTTATGACAAACAACTTGCTAACAAAAGGGCGAGTGGAAATGAATGTCAAGGCGGAATACGCCGAACAAAGGAAATGCTTGATTACAAGCGTATCGATGGATACAGAAATTTCGCCGGATGAAATCGTACCGCTTTTGAGCAAACTATCTGCTATCTTTGGCAAGCAGATTAGCCTCAAAAGAGGAAAGCCCAAGAGGGGCTGGAGGATCTCTACGATGGTTGGTTACATTTATCACCGCCAGAGCGAATTCTTATCGCTCGTTTAAACTCCATCTTAACTTGTGCCCAAGGGTGCATTGGCAGATGGAGTTTTTTGTTGATATAATTTCGCTATGTCCTTTACGTCTTTTCTAAAAAGAAAAAATGAACAGAGTTATTTGCTATTTGATATCGGTAGCGGCAGTGTTGGTGGTGGTGTCGTGGCGATGAATGGTGGCAAACCGAAAATTGTTTACAACAATCGGGAGCAGTTTTCCTTTGAGCGGGAAATCAACCAAAAAAAATTGTTTGCCAATATGATTCGAGCTTTGGAGAAGTCGGCGAATGATCTTCAAAAAAATGGAATGCCCCACCTCACTTTCACGAGGTTTGGCGATCAGCGTATTCGAAATATTTTTTTCATTTTGTCGGCGCCCTGGTGTTTGTCGCGAACTAAAATTTTGAAAATGAAAAAAGACGAACCGTTTACTCTTACCCCTAATTTTTTAGAGCGAATAGTTAATACTGAAGAGTTGGAGTTTGACAAAGATGCACCCAAAATTGGTGACGGTTTGTATGAAAGTAAAGTTAAATTAAATGCGGTGGAGAAAAAGATAATTAAAATTCGTCTCAATGGTTATGAGTTACGTTCACCAATGTATAAAAAAGCTTCTAATCTGGAACTTTCTTTATTTATTAGTATTACCACTGATAAAATTAAGGAGGCTATTGAAAAGGCTACTACCAAAATTTTTGGCCACAATTGGCATTGTGAATTCAACTCTTTCGTATTAAGTTCCTTTATTGCTTTACGTGATTCTTTTCCTAATAAACATGATTTTATTTTTATGGATGTCAGCGGTGAGGCTACTGAAATGGCTTTTGTTCGTAACCAAGTTATTTTGGAAACGATATCTTTTCCTTACGGCCGTAATACCTTGATTCGCCGGTTGGCACAAATTTTGAAAATAGAACCAGCGTTGGCGGAGTCATTGATGTTACTTCGTTTGAACAATAGAATCGAAGAGGCACTCAAAATTGTTGGTGATGAATGGTTAAAGTTAATGGCAACAGTAATTGCTGATTTTGCTAAAGATGATTTTGTACCAACCAGAGTTTTTCTAACCGCTGACCAAGAAATCAGAAATTATTTCGAAAAATTAATTAATAGCCAAGCAATAAATCAATTCAGTTTGGAAGGTGAAAAATTAGCAACTGTTTCACTGGACGAGAAAGTTTTAAAGAATTATTATCGGACATCAGACCACGACGAAGTGGACCCTTTTATTTTAATTGAAACATTATTTTTACGGCGCGTTGCTCAAAATTTACAGCTTTAATTCTTTTAAGTTATCAACAATTGTGTATTAAGAGGAAAGTGATAAAATAGTTTTATGCCGAAACAAATGTCTCAAGATGTGGTACCGCCGGGTCGCCGGTCAATTCGACGGATTCCTTTGTCTTTCGGTCGCCGATTGGCTTCACAAAATGGACGGGAAGAATCAGTTGATCGCAAGGTTATTGAAAAAGAAAATTATACCGAACAAATTTTCAAAAAACGCAGCAAAAAACGCGGTTCGAAATTTGGTATTTGGTTGGTTGCCGCCGCTGCGGTTTTAGTTTTACTGGTGGCTGGCGCTTTTGTTTTTTCCGGTGCAACAGTAACGATTGAACCGCGACAAAAAAATATTACGGTAGATATTGAGGCCATAGCGAAAAATCCCGCCTTAGTTGGTGAATTAGTTTATGAAACAATCTCTGTTGGTGGGGTTAAAACTGTTTATCTTCAAGCGACAGGTGAATCAAAAGTGGAAAAAAAGGCCTCGGGTACAGTTATTATTTACAACAATTACAGCAGTTCGCCTCAACGATTGATAAAAAATACCCGATTTGAAACGCCGACGGGTTTAATTTATAGGATTGAAAAATCAGTTGTGGTACCCGGTACGCGCTTGGAAAATGGCAAGATAATTCCCGGCAGTTTAGAAACAACAATCTTTGCTGATTTACCCGGTCCCGATTCCAATATCGGTTTGACCGATTTTACCGTACCGGGTTTTAAAGGCACACCTCGTTATGAAGGTTTTTACGCTCGTTCCAAAACAGCGATGACAGGCGGTTTTATAGGTAAAGTACCAACGGCACCGGAAGATAAAATGAACGAGGCCTACGCGAGTGTCGAGACAGAATTGAAACAAGAATTGGCACAAAAAATCAGTAGCCAAAAGCCTGATACTTTTGTTTGGTATCCGTCGGCGTTGTTATTTGAATCGGTGAGACAAATACCGACGGCGGCCGACGGTTCCATGATTGCCCTTTCCGTCAATGCCACTTCCACGGCGGCGATTTTTTCTAGATCGGTATTGAGTCGTTATATCGCTGAACACTCAATGATTGATTATGACAATGAACCAGTTCTAATTGATAAACTTGAAGATTTAATTTTTATACCACGTTTTGATGCCAAAACCAGCACTGGCGATTCGTTGCCGTTTTCTTTGAAAGGCCAAGCAAAATTAATTTGGCAATTTGACGTTGCTAAACTCAAAAGTGATTTGGTGGGCAAAAGTAAAAAAGAAATTTCGTCAATTATCACTGCTTATCACGGTATTGTTCGGACCAGTGTTATTATTCGACCGTTTTGGAAAAATAATTTTCCCAGCAAACCGCAAAAAATAAAAATTAACATTGTCTTGACTTCAAATTAACCACCTGCTACAATGCTTTTGCTCCCAAGTTTTAATGGAAAAATCAAAGGATAAAGAGGTATACGCGTTCGGGATAGTCACCGAGGCGTTGCCTAACACGCTATTTAGAGTTGAGCTGGAATCGGACAACAAAATGATAATCGCTTATCTGGCCGGTAAGATGCGCCTTCATCGCATCAGGGTCTTGGTCGGCGATAAAGTCAAAGTCGTCGTTGATAATTACGGCGAAAAAGGACGAATTGTCCAACGGCTTTAGCTCTAGCGTTTTTTTAGTTTTTAATTGCACGTTTTTTGTATGCGGGTTAAAGCATCAGTTAAAAAAATATGTCCGAAGTGCAAAATGGTTAGACGCCAAGGTCATCTTTATGTTATCTGTTCAGCCAATCCCCGTCATAAACAGCGTCAAGGTTAAATCAACATGCGTATTTTGGGTATAACATTGCCGGAAAATAAGCGGATGGAAATTGCCTTAACGGCGCTTTATGGCGTTGGTCGATCTCGAGCACGGTATATTTTAAAAAGCGCTGGGGTGGATTTTGGTAAAAAAGCTTCTAAGATTACCGAGACAGAAGAAAATGCTATTAGAAAAATTATAGAAAAACTTCAGATTGAAGGTGATTTGAAAAGAGCGATTGCCAGCAATATTAAACGTTTGAAAGATGTCAAATGTTACAGAGGGTCGCGTCATTTAAGAGGTTTGCCGGTACGCGGTCAACGCACTAAAACCAATTCTCGCACTCGTCGCGGCAATGTTCGTAAGACCATGGGTACGGGGAGAAGGAGAGTAGAAAAGACATAGTTAAAATTTCAAATTCTAAATGTATGGGCAAAAAAAGAATCGTAAAAACTGAAGAAAAAACCAGCGTTGAAGCAGCGCCGAAGAAAGTATTATCTGCTAAGAAAAAACTTGAGCGCGGTGTTTTACATGTCCAATCAACTTATACTAATAC
>Ga0209541_10016771_pt1 | contig 10795 bp, 10 predicted proteins | sample RifCSPlowO2_01_FD_184027 | JGI IMG/M metagenome (GOLD analysis project Ga0209541, IMG submission 184027) | Groundwater microbial communities from Rifle, Colorado - Rifle CSP2_plank lowO2_0.1 (SPAdes) (version 2) | ecosystem: Environmental > Aquatic > Deep subsurface > Groundwater | place... | reverse complement strand
CTTAGAGCTGATCTCTTTTTTGCCAAATCAGATTTAGTCCTTTTATGGAACTGTTTGCCTCTTACCTGAAGCAAAACACCTGATTGGCGGACCACCCTTGTAAAACGGTGCACTAAATTTTGAGGGCTCTCTCTTTCTTTTTTTCTTACTTGTAGCATATTATTTTTTATTCAAAAAATATTATTTTTTAATTTTAGCTTGCATTTCTTTTACGACCTTGTCTAATTTTATTTCTTTTTGCGCGCCGGTTTCCATATCCTTTAAGGTTACGAAATTTTCCAGCGCTTCTTTTTGTCCAAAAATTAAAACGTATTTTATCCCCAGTTTATCGGCGGCCCTTAGCTGCGACTTTAACGAATCTTTTGAAAAAGATTCCGCAACAGGAATTTTTGCCTCCCTAAATTCTTCAAAAAGCTTAAAGCTTTTCCTTTTTGCCATTTGTCCCAATTGAGCTAAAAATATTTTTGCCCCATCGGGTTTTTTTGTTAATTTTGTGTCCCTTGCTTTCATCAAGGCGATCATTCTTTCAATTCCTCCCGCTGACCCGCAGCTCGGCGTGTCTCTTCCGCCCAATAATTTCGCGAGATTATCATATCTTCCTCCTCCTATCAATGTGCCGACAGTTGCGCCGTCTTCACCTGCCTGCGCAGGCAGGCCTTTTTCCACAATTTCAAAAACAGTTTTTGTATAATAGTCTAATCCTCTGACCAAATAAGGGTTCAGGGTATAGGGCAGTTCCAATTCATCTAAAAATTCTAAAACTTGCTTAAAATGAGCGTGGCAATCTTTGCAAAGGTGGTCAATTATTTGGGGAGCTGAAGCTTTTACGGTTTGGCATTTTTCTTCTTTACAATCCAATATCCTCAAAGGATTTTCTTTTAGCCTTCTTTGGCAATCAGAACATAATGAAGAGCGCCTTGACTTGAAATAGCCTGCTAATATCTTTTTAAAATATGGCCTGCACTCTGAATCTCCGATTGAATTAACCTCAATTGTTAAATTTTTAAATCCCAATTCTTTCAAAACATCATAACTCATTTGAATAATTTGGCCGTCAATAGAAGGATTTTTTTCTCCCAAAGCTTCAAACCCAAATTGGTGAAACTGGCGAAACCGTCCTGCCTGCGGCCTTTCATAACGGAAAAATGGGCCTATATACCAAAATTTTACAGGTTGAGGAAGATTGTGCATACCATGTTCAATATAACTTCTCATTATGGATGCTGTTCCTTCAGGTCTTAAAGAAACCAAATCTCCGCCCTTTGTTCTGAAGGTGTACATTTCTTTTCCGACGATATCTGTAGAAGTCCCTACAGCTTTAGAAAAAACTTCGGCCTGTTCCAAAATAGGAGTCTCTATTTTTTGAAAGCTGTAGTAGTTGGCGATATTTTCAACAGATTTTTGGACCTTTTGAAAATAAACCTGGTCTTCTGGCAAAATATCGTGCATCCCTGTTAAATTTTGAAATTTAATTTTCATAATTTAAAATTTTTAATCAATTTTTCAATGATTAAATAAATCGCTCTCTACCATTTTGGCATATTTATTTATGTAAAATCTATCCGGCTCATGTTTAATAGCCGTGACTAATCTTTCAAATTCCGGCAAATTTGGGTCTTTACTATCAAATGATACTAATCCTATCCCAAAAACTTTGCACAACGCTTCAATTCTTCCAATTTCTTCTTGCGAAGAACATTTTGGAATAACCAAGTATGATTTATTGCTAAAAAGTTTGTAAGCACAGGCTTGTCCAAATGCAGTTACTAAATTATTTGTGTCTGTTTTAATTTCCGCAGAAATTACTTCTTCGGGCAATTTAATGATATCGCTCGCTTGAGACCTATATACTCCAATTACATCTGGCGTCCCCCATTTATCTTTAAATTTGTTGCCCCCCAATGGAATTGCTTTTGTACATTCCTCTAGGTCGTTCATCAAATAATTTGCGAACGGTTGATAAAAATTTTCTTCGACTATCTGTTGCTTTTTGATTTCGGCTTTTGTTTTTTCTATAAATTCATTTTTTATTTCTCCAATCGCATTTTTTTTGAGATATTCTTTAAGGATATAAAGTCCTCTTTCTGGTCTTACGACATTATTAATTTCTCCATTTTCAATCATTTGCTTAAATCTAAAAATCGCCCCGTCAATCGCATGTCTGTTTGTCCCCTCTTGAGCTAAAAGATTAGCCAGACTAGAGTACCTTATACCTTGAGGAAAATCTTTTAAAATTTCTATTATTTTTAAGAATATTTTTTGTTCTTGCGTTACCATGTTTTTTAATAGTTTGTCCATTCCAATGTTCTTGAGAACTTTGGAATAATGTTGTTCTATTTTATTTTTTCTAAAACAAAATCTTTAACTTTTTTTGCTGACTCATACGCTTTTTCTGCCATTTTCCAAGTGAACAACTCAAAAGGGATATCTGCAGGATAGCGAGTTTTTATGTAATATGGATCAAGCGATGTAATTTCACTCTTTAATTTTCCGGATATATCTGGAATATAGGGGCTTATAAGTGAAGACAATTTTGCAAGATTATGAATTTTAGGACAATCGTTTGTATAAAACAATAAAAGTGCCTTAAAATATTTTTCTGAAATTTGATGAGAAAGATAGCAAACCAATGACGGTGTTCCATCCTTGTGCTTTAGGGTTGATAAAACATTCAGTTCATCATCTTCTGCTTTTTTTACCCATTCAAAAATCAATGTTTTTTTAGCTTCCTGCATATAAAATCTTACCGTTATTGATTATATTTAAAACAAACGGGTCTCCTATTTTTTTTCTTTTTTCCAATTGTTCCGGGGTGTAAGCCACAACATCTACCGCTTCGCCTTTGTCAAAAATAATTTCGTAAATATCTCTCATCATTTCAAGAGTTGACTTGTTGCTTTTTTTTACTACAAGCAAATCAATATCGCTGTCCTTAGTAGGATTTCCCCATGCGAAAGAGCCAAAAAGTATAATTTTTTCTGGTTTATATTCTGCAACAATTTTATCAGAGATACTTTTAATTTTTTGCTCCGTTTCTTGTTTGGTCATATTTTTTTAATAGTTTGGCGCGCTAAATTCTGATAAAGCCGCCAAAGGGAGAATTCTTAAAAGGGCTTTTCCGATAATATCTTCCCTTGGAACGTTTCCCCATCTTCTTGAATCGTAAGAAAATTCTCTGTTATCTCCTAGAACAAAAAATTCGTCGCTTCCTAAAACAGTATTTACTTCTCCATAGGTCTTTAAATCAAAAGGGAGATATTTTTCGTCTAATATAAAACTTTTTCCGTCCTTTGAAATTGTTATGCTCCCATTTTTTATATTCACTGTTTCGCCGGGAAGCCCGATAACTCTTTTAATAAACCTCTGCGTAGTATCTTTTGGATATTTAAAAACAATTACCTCCCCTCTCTGCGGATCTGAAAATCTGTAAGATAATTCGTCAACTATAAGATAATCTCCGGAAAGGAAATTCGGCGCCATAGAGTCTCCTTTCACAATAAACGGCTGAAATAAAAAATAACGTATTGGTAAAACTATTACCGAAGCTATAATAAATATTTTTAGAACTTCCCAAACAAAAGGTATATACTTTTGGGTAATCTCTGTTTTTAAACTTGGCTTATTTTGATTTGTTTCTTCCATATTTTTTATTTTATCATATTTTTTTTAAAAAAACAAGGGCTATGACAGAAGTCTGCCATAGCCCCACAAAGGGTGATGCTGGTAAAACTGGCTAGCGTGCCTGTTGAGGAACAAATCCCCTTCGGCAAACCAGCGCCGGCTTCTTAGCGGCGCAATTGCGGCTGCCATTGCCGCTGGACGTTGCCCCGTTTTCTTCACTGTCTTGCAGGGGCATTCCGGTAAGCTCCCGCAAAATGAGGCGCACCATCCTGGGACAGATGTGAGTTCCCCTGTATCTTGCCTTGCAAGCGCGCGAAATCTGGCTGAGCTTTTTGCCATTTCTCAGAAGCGCCTGCAGTTCGCCGAGGTCGCTCGGCACATGGGAAAGAATAAACTCAATCGGCCCTGCGATGGGTACGCTCATTACCATTCCCATAAACTAATCCTTCTTCATGAAGAAAACCACCGGATCAGGAAACGAACAGAGAATGCCTCTTCTCTGCCCGTACCTGACCAGAATATGGGATTTACCTCCTTTCTTTGTTCTTTATTATTTCAAGGTGCAGCATCTCCGCTACCTCCTTTCTGTTAAGTTAAGAATTCGCGAATTATTATTTAAATTATAGTCCAACAAAGCCATATTGTCAATTCAATATCCAAAAAAAAAGCCCCGCGAGGCTTTTTTTTGGTAAAATTTCAGAAATTTTTATTGTCCTGCAGATAAAAGTTGCTGTATCTGTTGCGCAATTTTTGCAATAGCGGCGGATATAGATGCTACTAAATCCTGACTAGAATTTCCCTCGCTCGGAACAAGCGCCGCGGTTTTATTGCAAGCGCCATTACTGCAACCATTTGGACAAACGCGCCATTCGCCCTGAGAATATCCTAAACTTGCGTCGCAGTAATACTCAAATATCTGTTTTAAACCGGCATAACACAAATCTGTGTAAAGCCCGTCGGCGGTATAAGGATTAGGATATTTTGTATCTTTTACTGCGCCTCTCACAGAATAATCTTTTCCTCCGTCTGTGTCAGTGCATGTTGCAACAACCGCAGTGGAACAAAGTTGCGACTCGCTGGGTTTTCCAGTAGTAACTCCGCAATTATTTAAATCTGTAACCGTTCTTGTTTGCTGGCTGTTGGCGCAAGCGCTCCAAGCCGTATATGTCCAGCTCGGGACGCACGATGCAGGAACAGGTGTCCCGGCCGCGGAAATACTGAAATAATTGTCGCTGGTGTCGCTGAAACTTCCCAGCGAAGCGCCCTCATTAGAAAAAGCATACCAATAAGCCCTAATCTTATATTTACTGCCCGGACTATATTTGTATTGGTCATTTGGAATTGTCCATGAATAAACTCCATTGCTTAGAGAAATATCATATATTGCATATCCATATCCATTCTCTATAGGAATTGTTTTATACTGATTTGAAGGGTCAGATATAGAGTCATTTATTAAATATAAATAAACCTTGCCTCGGTTGGCGCCAGAATAAGTAAACGCGATGCTGTGGTTCTGCCCGTTCTGCCACGCCTCCCCTCCGTTTGGCGAAGTTAATTTAATAGTTGGCGAAGACGTTGCAGCGGTGTCAGAAGAAACAGAAAGGGAATCAACGGAGGAATCCGCCGCAGAAATGCTGAAATAGTTGTCGCTATAATCTTCTGCATTGTTGCCAATAAGAGCCAAATAAACAACTCTTATTTTAAATTTATTTCCGCCAGTAATGTTCCCCTGTGATGTTTCAACGGGGACTACCCAAGAATAAGATCTCTGACTAGGTAAAAGGGTTGCTATAGAATATTCTATTGCGCCCCCAGAAAAATCTACTGCAGAAACAATGATGCGATCGTAATCACCGTTTGGCAACCCAGACGCTGTCCATGTTATATTCTTTGTTTCTCCGATTTTCCATGTTTCCCCGCCATTTGGCGAAGTAACGGTGATAGAGGGTTTAACCTCTTTGCATCCGTAAAGCGCGTTCATTTTTTCTCTTGTGGTTGGGCCAAAACGACCATTATTCGGGCTTATACCGTTTTTCTTTTGAAAATCCTGCACAGCTTTTTTAACATTAGTATCAAATACTCCATCTATATCTCCGCCATATAATTCTTCTGCCCTCAAAACCGTTTGCAAGGCTCTTACTTGTTTTGGCTTTGGAACTCCGCTGTATAAATCTTCAGAAAAAGTGTAGCACCACGACGGCGAAGCAATTTTTACATAAACTTTGCTGATATTTTTCCAATCTTTCTCTGCGCCAGAAGTTGGAATATTCTGGTCAATGTAAATAACATATTTTCCTGCTGGAAAATCAGAAGGTATGTTCCACGAATATGAGCCGGCTGTAGCTAAAATATTTTTACGCGCTAAATAGGTTATTGAGCCAGCTGGTTTTCCGTTAGCAACAACCCGATAAACAATAGAAACATTTTTATTTTCCAAACCCGCGCTTGTCCAAGTTATGTTTTGCGTTTGGCCTGCTGTCCATAAGTCATTGTTATTTGGCGAAGTGATTGTGATATAGGGTAAATAAGTGTGAATCAGTGTCCCATTGTAATACACCTTAGAGCCAGGCCTGTCAAGGCTAAAGGTGTCCCAAGTTGTTTTGCACAAATCAGAGGTTTCTTTGTAAATGTTTCCTATGTTAGACCCATCAACATAGTCGTATCTGCAGTTGTTGGCTGGCGGATTTGGTTTCTTGCATGCTCCGTTTTCACATCCATTCTCACAGTTTACTGTTTCTAATTTTGAAGCATTTCCGTCGCAGTAATATTCAGCCAGAGCATTCCCTCCCCCCGGTGTTGAACAAAAATCTGTTGTTTTGGCTGTTTTAAAACCTGACCCAGTGTAGTATGTCCAAGATGTGGTTCCTTTTGTAAAATAATCTTTTCCTCCGTCTGTGTCAGTACAGCTAACTTTTGTGCATCCGTAAAGCGAATTTAATTTGGCTCTTGTTGCCGGACTAACAAAACCTGTTCCGTGAGTTAAACCAGATGGAGTCAAAACATCGGCGACATATTTTTCCTGAAACTGAACAACCGCTGAAGCTGTTTTTTCGTAAAAATAATGACCATCTGCAGAATCAGCCTCAAACCCTTCTTTTTTTAGAGCAACTTCTAAATTCCAAACTTCGTTTCCCTTGTCGCCATATTTTAAATTAGTATTAAAATCATGACACCAATTTACAACGTTGTCGGCTACTTGAGCTGATACATTCTGCGCGCCAATTAAACCAGCAGATAAAATTGCCATTGCTAAAACGGCTGTTATCAAAAAATACTTTATTTTCATATTTATATATCCTCCTGCCTTAAAACAGGTTTTAAATAATATTATCTAATAATACCCCCCCCGCACAATTTAGCAATAGCGGTGTCAAGCCCCGCCTTGTGGATAATCTATTTCTCTAAAAATTTAACAATAAATTTTATATATTTTTTAAAGTCAGAATAATTTTTTCTTAAATCTTTCAGAAATAATTTTTTATCAAACTTCTCATAATCATGGACAATTATGTTTCTTAAATTAACCACCCCCGAAATTTTGTTTGAGAACTCTTTCGAGATAATTTTATTATCCGCCAATGCGTCAAAAGTTCCTTGAAAATCTTCTGTCAATTTAAGGTCTAGTTCTCCAATAAAATGCTGATTTATATCAAGTATTTCATCAATAATCAGCTGGAACAAACGTTCGCCAATATGCATTTTCATTGAGTCGTCAAAAATTTCTTTATCGGTAAATTTTAAAAATTCTTCCAACTCTTCTAAATATTCTTCTATTTTATTTAATTTTTTATACACAAATAGTCCGTTAAATGTCATATGATTTTAATTTATTTTTAAATTGTTTTTCTAGAAACGGCTTTATTTCCATATATTTTCTAAAAGCATAAACCCTGTAAGTTGGAAAAATCAAATCGTCCTGCGCGTACAAAACCTGGCATTTTCGAAAAATACCGTAGAGCAAAAGCGGCTTTACCTTTTTAATATTCACGGTATCAACCCTGTATCTTTCCTGCGGAAAAATCAACGTGAACTGAAAATTTATATCAATTTTATCATCATAACTTAAATTTTTTTTTGGTAAATAAGCAATATCAAAATCGCTCTCTTTATGTATTTTGCCCGTTACCTGCGAACCAAAAAGCAATATCAGTTTTAGGCCGTATCTTTTAGCGACTTCCTGAATTTTTTGTTTTTGCTTGTCTAATATCTCCATAAATTTAATTTAGCGTAGCGATATTTTTAAATTGTATCACAATAACGATAAATTGTAAATTTTAAAAATTTACTGTACAATCATAATAAATCAAAATAAAAGCATGATTATAATTATAGGTCTCGGAAATCCGGGAAAAAAATTTGAAAACACTCGGCATAATGTGGGGTTTATGGTTTTAGACAAATTTGCGGAAAAAAATAATTTTCCTGAATTTAAACTTCAAAAAAAATACAGCGCCGAAATTTCCGAAAGAAATTTCGGCGAGCAAACACTTTTACTCGTAAAACCGCAGAACTATATGAATAAAAGCGGCGAAGCCGCAAAAAAAATAATTAAAAAGTATAGAATTGGAAAATTCAATGAAAATTTAAAAGAACCCTACGGGGAGCAAGCAATGAAAATTGAAAATTGCATCGTCGTCCACGACGACATTGATTTACCAATTGGCAAAATAAAAATTGCGCAAAACCGCGGTTCAGCCGGCCACAAAGGCGTAGAATCAATAATAAAAGAGTTAAAAACAAAAGGCTTTACCCGGCTCCGCATCGGCATAAATCCTGAACACTCCTACGCTCCGACGCGTAGGAGCAGCGCTGAAAAATTTGTTTTGCAAAAATTTACAAAAGATGAACAAAAAATCTTAGACAAAACAATTTCCAAAACCGCCGACGCCCTTGATTTTATATTAAAAGAAGGATTAGATAAATCTATGAATGAATACAATTAACGAATTTTAAATTTTAACATTAAAAATTGATTTCGAATTGTAAATTTCAAATTTCAAATTAAGGCTTGGATAAACTAAACAGTACACTTATAGTGTCTATTACCCCCTACTTTTTGGAAAAGGAGGCTGTTTGGTTTGAGGAAAATTTAGAAAAAGTTCTGCGGGCAGGTAAAACGCAGTCGTTTTTTTATGACAACACTGCTTTTTTGGAAAAAGGCAAGAATTACAATTTTTCGCAGTTTTTAAGAAAACTTGATGAAATGGGGTATGAAAGGGTTTTTGTGGTTAGAGAACCGGGAGAATTTTCCCAGCGCGGAGGGATAGTCGATATTTTTCCCATTAACGCAATGCAATCTGTAAGATTAGATTTTTTAGGAAATAAATTAGAAATCATTGAGCTGCTGGATATAAAAATTGACGATGAAAAAAAATATAAAGAAATTTTAAAAAAAAGGCTAAAATCCCAAAAAATATTCTCTGATTTAAAAAATTTAAAACCCGGAGATTATTTAGTCCATCTTGACCATGGAATTGCTCGATACTGCGGCATCGAAAAGTTTGACTTAGTAAAGTACGAGACATCCGACATCGCGCAAGCTTGCGCGATGTCGGATGTCAACGCAACTTCGCCGAATACTTACTATGTGCTTGAATACGCGCAGAATGACAAACTTTACGTGCCCGTTGGACTTGAAAGAAAACTGTCAAGATATGTTGGATTTGCAGACCCGAAAATTTCAAGGTTGGCTTCTCTTTTGTGGCAAAAAACAAAAAACAAATTAAAAAAAGAAATAGAAAAATTGGCGAAAGAACTTTTAAATTTATATGCTAAAAAAGAGGTTGCCAGAAGAGCGCCCTATCAAATGGATGAAGAGCTGGAATCTGAACTGCGCTCTTCGTTTTTATACGAAGAAACTCCTGACCAGCTGCAGGCGATTGAAAATATCAAAAAAGATTTAAGCGGGGACGCGCCAATGGACAGAATTGTCTGCGGGGATGTTGGTTTTGGAAAAACAGAAGTAGCGATGAGAACAGCCTTAATGTCGGCTTCAAATAATAAGCAAACCGCCATAATTTGTCCGACAACTATTTTGGCAAATCAACATTTTAATAATTTTAAAAAAAGATTTGAGCGTCTCCCCGTAAAAATTTCCCAGCTTACAAGGTTAAAAACAAAAACCGAACAGAAAAAAATACTCAGAGATTTGGAAGAAGGAAGAATTGATATTTTAATCGGCACGCACAGAATTTTGTCTTCTGATGTCAAATTTAAAAGCCTCCAGCTTCTGATTATTGATGACGAGCAAAGATTCGGCGTAAAACAGAAGGAAGCGCTGAGAGAGAAAAACCCGTCTTTGGATATTTTAAGCTTGTCTGCAACCCCGATACCTAGAACAATCTATTTGGCTCTTTCAAGTTTTAAAAATATAAGCTTGGTGCAAACTCCCCCGCAAGGAAGGACAGCCATAAATACAAAAATTCTGCCATATAATATAAAACTTATTAAAAAAGCCATAAACTCTGAACGAAAAAGAAGTGGCCAGGTTTATTTTTTACACAACCGCGTAGAGAGCCTTGAAAAAAAGAGGGATGAAATTAAAAACTTAGCGCCGAGCGCAAAAATCGGATTGATGCACGGAAGAATGCCGGAAAAAAAAATAATAAAAATAATGGACGACTTTCAAAATCAAAAAATTGACGTCTTGTTCGCCACAACAATTATTGAAAACGGTTTGGATCTGCCGAACGTAAATACTATTATAATAGAAGACGCCACCCGTCTTGGACTTTCGCAGGCGCACCAGATAAGAGGCAGGGTCGGCAGGTCTAACATAAACAGTTTTGCATATTTTTTATTTAACCCAAAGCATATGACGCCATTGGTTAAAGAAAGGTTAAGGGCATTAGAAGATGCAAAAGAATTGGGGGCAGGATACAGAATTGCAATTAAAGATCTAGAGATACGGGGGGCGGGAAATATTTTAGGCCGCGAACAGTCCGGAGCGATAAATAAAATCGGCTTAAATTTGTATTCACAAATTTTATCTGAAGCCGTTGAAAAACTGCGCCAATAAAAAAGACTGTCAAAAATATAATACCATATTTTTTGAAGCTTCATAATTATTAGCATCGTCTATATCTTGTTTACCAAAAAAATTCTGACGTATTTGTCTAAAGAATAAAATTGCAGCGATTTTTCCGTTTTCTCAAAAACATCATAAGGGGTA
>Ga0209541_10016768_pt1 | contig 10797 bp, 6 predicted proteins | sample RifCSPlowO2_01_FD_184027 | JGI IMG/M metagenome (GOLD analysis project Ga0209541, IMG submission 184027) | Groundwater microbial communities from Rifle, Colorado - Rifle CSP2_plank lowO2_0.1 (SPAdes) (version 2) | ecosystem: Environmental > Aquatic > Deep subsurface > Groundwater | place: Rifle... | reverse complement strand
GTCGCCGCCGTCGTTATCGAGCACGACGTTGCCGCGCGCCTCGGTGATGTCGGTTCCACCGTCGTAGGTGATTTGATCGGCGCTCAGGCGGCTCTGGCCGCGGGTCATTTCGACGTTGCCGGTGAATTCGCTCAGGCCCTCCTGCGCCGTGTTGGCCTCGTTGGCGCGCACGTGCGTCGGCAGTTCCTCGGTCGTCGTTGCGCGTTTCGGCAGCGCCCGCGGCTCGGGGCACGGGATCGGCGCCTCGGCCAGGGCGGTCTGGACGAGCAGCAGACTGGCGACAATGGCCAGCGATAACGGCACCCGCTGGCGGGGGCAGATAGGCATGATGGATGAATGCGGCGATGCTTTATTTTGTTGGCCGGCATAAAATTGCACAGAACCACCGCCCCTTCAAGCACAAGCCATTCCAGGCAGCGCGGGCGGCACAGGTGAAGCACCTTTTGGACAAGCGATACGAAGCGCTCAGGATCTGGGTCGGCCGGGTGCTGGCGGCGCAAAACGGTGATTTCCGCCCGGCCTCCGCCGATGCCAGCTTCCGCCGTTACTTCCGTGTCAGCGCCGGCGGCGAGAGTTTCATCGCCATGGATGCGCCGCCGGAGCAGGAGGACTCGCGTCCGTACGTCGCGATCGCGCAGCGTCTGCACGCCCTTGGCCTCAATGTGCCGCGCATTCTGGAGCAGGACTTAGGCCAGGGGTTTCTGCTCCTCAGCGACCTTGGCGACCGGCTGTACCTGCCCCAGCTGTCCGAGGCCACGGTCGAGCGGCTCTACGGCGATGCCTTGGGGGCCCTGGTAGTGCTCCAGACCGGGACATTCACCGCCGATGCCACCGGCTTCCTGCCCGACTACAGCGAAGCGCTGCTGCTGCGCGAAATGGAGCTTTTCCGCGACTGGTATCTCGGACGCCATCTGGGGCTCTCGCTGAACCGCGCCCAGAGCCGTGTCCTGGAGCAGGCCTTTGAAATTCTCGTCCATTCGGCGCGCGCCCAACCGCAGGTGTGGGTGCATCGCGATTATCACTCGCGCAACTTGCTGGTCACCGGGTACAACAACCCCGGCATTGTCGACTTCCAGGATGCCGTGCTTGGACCCGTGACCTACGATCTGGTGTCGCTGTTGCGCGACTGCTACATCGCCTGGCCGCGTGCGCGGGTCGAGGATTGGGCCAAGGGCTATCACACGTTGGCGTTGGAATCCGGCATTCCGGTGGGTGAGGATGAGGCACAATTCCTGGCGTGGTTTGACCTCATGGGGGTGCAGCGCCACCTCAAGGCCACCGGCATCTTCGCGCGCCTGTATCACCGCGACGGCAAGCCCGGCTACCTGCCGGACATTCCGCGCACGTTGGGCTATGTCCTCGATGTTGCCGCACGCCGCGCCGAGCTTGAGCCGCTGGCAGCGCTGCTGCATGCGTTGCGCATTCCAGAAGCGCTGACCCGGCCGGCACCGACGCAGGCGGTTAAAATCCCGTGAAGGTCATGATCCTTGCCGCCGGACGCGGCGAGCGCATGCGCCCGCTGAGCGACCGTATCCCCAAGCCATTATTGCCGGTGGCGGGCAAGGCACTGCTGGTGCACCTGATCGAGTCTTTGGCGCGCGCCGGTTTGCGCGACCTGGTGGTGAATTACGCCCATCTGGGTCGACAGATCGCGGCTTACCTTGGCGATGGCGGTCAATTTGGGGCGCGCATCGCTTACTCACCGGAACCGGAAGGCGGGCTTGAGACCGGCGGTGGCATCCTTCAGGCGTTGCCGCTGCTCGATAGCGACCCGTTTTTGGTGGTGAACGGGGATATCTGGACCGACTACCCCTTTATCAATCTGCCGAAAACCTTGGATGGACTGGCCCACCTGGTACTGGTGGACAACCCGCCGCACCATCCGCAAGGCGACTTCCGTCTGAAGGATGGCCGGGTAGAGGCAGGCGGCACGCCACGGCTGACGTTCAGCGGCATCGGGGTGTATCGCCGTCAGCTGTTCGAGCATTGTGCGTCGGGGCGATTTCCGTTGGTACCGGTGTTGCGCGCCGCCATGGAACGCGGCCAGGTCAGCGGCGAGTATTATGGAGGTCGTTGGCGGGATGTCGGCACACCGGAACGGCTGGCCGAACTCAACCGGGAGCTGGCTGGCCCCGGGCGCTAATCCTGGCCCGGATATTATAATGTACTATATTTATCAATATGTTATAAAAATAACGGGCGCAAAACTGAACGACCGGAGAAAATAACGCAGTGGGAGGTCGCCTTTCAGGCGCCGTCAACAGACCGGGTTGAGACAATAAAAAAACCGGTAACACCACGCCGGTGAATCGATCTCAGGCGGGGTGCTACCGGCTGTCGAGCCAGGGCGGAAATATCGCCTACAACCGAAGTTGCGACGATGTCCGGAAACCGGCGGCTTCCCACAACCTTCCGGGGTACGCCGACCGGACCTTTCCCGCCACTCGCGTTATTTCTTCTTCTTAGCAGCTTTCTTTTTGGCTTTTTTAGCCATGATGTGCTCCTTTGGGTTGAGGTTGAGGAAAAACAGGGGCACTGAAAACCCCTGGGGTGTTGCTCGTGGCAAACCCAGACCGCTCACGTGCGGCGGACTGGCGAAGATTCGGGATGACGAAAGTCGGCGATTGCGGAATAAAACGGGAATGCCGGGAACGGGAGTGAAGGAGCACCCGGCAATGGCGTAATTGCCGCGGTATTTCACAAATCTTGATACGGACTGTCGAACTTCGCAATCGATCCAAACGCGCCTTGCCTCGTCTGGTTGCCATTGCCCCGCCGTGCTGCCGGTGGCGGGGATGATTTCCTATCTGGTACTCGGTCGCCATCCTGCTTCATCAAAACATAATGTAATCATTTGGAAAATGCAAACTCTTTTTGCGTGTTTTCCGCGTGGACGATGTCGTCGCACGTCGGCTCATCCGCACTTCGAGTCGCCGCAGTTGAGGCAGGTCATGCAACCATCCATCTTTACAACCGCCTTCATCGAACACTTGCCGCACAAGTGCGCTTCCGCCGGAAACGCCGGCGCCTCGGCGCCATCGCAGTTCTCGCGCGTCACGGCGCGCGACTCCGCTTCCCGTCGTTTCTGTTCGATAAACCGCTGCTGATGCTCGTCCAGCGCCTCGGTCGGAATCAGGCCGATCATCTTGAGGTGGCGCTCGATGACGTCGCCAATCTCGGCCACCAGCGAGGGGGTGTACTTGCCCTTCTTGAAATAGCCGCCGCGGGGATCGAACACCGAGTGCAGTTCCTCCACCAGGAAGGTGACATCGCCGCCCTTGCGGAACACCGCCGAGAGCACGCGCGTCAGCGCTACCACCCACTGGAAATGGGTCATGTCCTTGGAGTTGATGAAGATCTCGAACGGCCGGCGCTTCTCGTGCGGCGTGTCCTGGTTGAGCACGATGTCGTTGATGGTGACGTACAGCGCGTGCTCGGTCAGCGGCGTCTTGATCTTGTAGGTCGAGCCGAGCAGGGTCTCCGGGCGCTCGAGTTTCTCGTGCATGTGCACGACATTGCTGTCGGCGCGCTTGGGCTCTTCCTTGACGACTTCGTAGCCGGTGATCTTCTTGTCAATCTTGATAGTCATAAGTATGTCCTTCCTAGTCCACTATAAGGTAGAAGTCCCCGTCCAGTTTGTTGATGTCGAAACGGCCGTCACGTCTACTCGTGACTGATCCGGTGGAAACATCTTGGTGGGCATGGGATCTACATGTTCGAACGGATGTGCCAGAACGGAAGCGCCAAAGGTCAGCGCATTCAGAGAGACGATGAATTTTTGATATTTCTGGGCCATACAAATATCTCCTAAAACCTTCCGTAATACCCTTCCTTCAGGGCATCGTAAAGATTGGCGGCGGTGTGCATCTCGCCGTCGTACTCGACCTCTTCGTTGCCCCGGGCCTCGATCATCTCGCCGCTCTCGAGCTGGAAGCGGTAGGTGGTGCTCTCGAGGTCCTTGTCCTTCACCAGCACGCCCTGAAACGCCGCCGGGTTGAAGCGGAAGGTGGTGCAGCCCTTGAGACCCTTCTCGTACGCGTACAGGTAGATGTCCTTGAAGTCCTCGTACGGGAAATCCGTGGGGACGTTGGCGGTCTTGGAAATCGAGGAATCGATCCATTTCTGGGCCGCCGCCTGCACGTCCACGTGTTGCCGCGGTTTGATGTCATCAGCCGAAATAAAGTAGTCCGGCAGCTGGTTTTCGGGGTCCACGGCGTCCGGGCCGGCCTCCGGATTCACCAAGATGCGATAGGCGAGCAGCTCGTAGGAGAACACGTCCACCTTTTCCTTGGTTTTGCGGCCCGAGCGGATGACATTGCGCGAATATTTGTGCGCAAACGAGGGCTCAATGCCGTTGCTGGCGTTGTTGGCGAGCGACAGCGAAATCGTGCCGGTGGGCGCGATCGAGCTGTGGTGCGTGAAGCGGCAGCCCCCCTGGGCGATGCGCTCCGTAAGCTGGGTGTCGAACTGCTGCATGTAGCGCGAGTAACGCGCGAGCAGCACCCGTCCGGGCACCTTGTCACCGACCTTGTAACCGTCACGGCGCATCTCCGGGCGGTGCACGAGCATGGCTTCGGTCACGGTGAACTCGTCCACCATGATCGGCGCCGGGCCCTTCTCGGCGGCCAGATCGATGCCGACCTCCCAGCCGACCTCGGCCATCTCGCGTGCCACGCGCTCGGTGAACTCGAGCGACTCGGGCGCGCCGTATTTCATACGGAGAAGCGTGAGCGTGGAACCGAGGCCGAGGAAACCCATGCCATGGCGGCGCTTGTAGTGGATTTCATGCCGCTGCTGTTCGAGCGGCAGGCCATTGATTTCGACCACGTTGTCGAGCATGCGCGTGAATACCGCCACCACTTCGCGGTATTTCTCCCAATCGAAGCGCGCGCGCTCGGTAAACGGCTGTTCCACGAATTTGGTCAGATCCACGGACCCCAGCAGGCACGAGCCGTACGGCGGCAGCGGCTGTTCGCCGCAGGGATTGGTGGCGCGGATATTTTCGCAGAACCAGTTGTTGTTCATCTCGTTGATGCGATCCACGAGGATAAACCCGGGTTCGGCGTAGTCGTAGGTCGAGGCCATGATCAGGTCCCAGAGCCGGCGCGCCGGGATGGTCTTGTACACCCGGCACGCCACTTGGTCGATATTGTTGGTGATGTAACCCTCGGTGGCCGGCCAGTTACGCCAGACGATCTTGTTGTCCGGGTCTTCGTATTCGTGCTGATTGGTCGGGAACGCCAGGTCCCAGGGACCATTCTGCTTTACCGCCTGCATGAACTCGTCGGTGATGAGGCAGGAAAGGTTGAACTGGCGCAGGCGCCGGTCCTCGCGCTTGGCGCGGATGAAATCGGCGATGTCCGGGTGCGAGATGTCGAACGTGCCCATCTGCGCGCCGCGGCGGCCGCCGGCGGACGACACCGTGAAACACATGGCGTCGAAGATATCCATAAAAGAGAGGGGACCGGAGGTATGCGCTCCGGCCCCGCTCACAAACGCCCCTTTGGGGCGGAGGGTAGAGAACTCGTAACCGATGCCGCAGCCGGCCTTGAGCGTCAGGCCGGCCTCGTGCACCGAGCGCAGGATGCCGTCCATCGAGTCCGGCACGATGCGCGACACCGTGCAGTTGATGGTCGAGGTCGCCGGCTTGTGCGCCAGCGCGCCGGCGTTGGACGTCACGCGGCCTGCGGGAATCGCACCGTGGTTAAGTGCCCAGAGGAATTTTTCAAACCATTCCGTGCGCTTCTCGGGCGTGGTCTCGACATCCGCGAGCGCGCGCGCCACGCGGGTGTAGGTGTCCTGGATGGTCTGGTCGAGGGGCTCGCCGGACTTGGTCTTGAGACGGTACTTCTTGTCCCAGATGTCGTACGACGCCGGCTGCAGGGGAATCTCAACAGTCTCAGGTTGCAGCGCCTGAAGTTTTACTGCCTCCATGTACTCTCCTCCGTGCTTCTTATAGTTAGTGGTGGTTTGAGGCCGTGTTAAATCTACATATAGTTTATTTCAGATAGACCAACCACAATATATTGTGGTGCGCGACAAACTATCCCCATCAAAAGCCGATGTCAAGATTGCTTGTATGAGGGTATTAGTGCTGCGTAATGGAGCCTGGTAAGCCGGCTCCGGCAGCGGCAAGGCGACGAAGCGTCAGCTCACCTAACTCCACCGCGCGCGACATGGATCCCCCACCTGCGGACTCGAAGTGCACCACCCGGAGCGCGACCTCGTTCAGGACATCAGGCAGCGCAAGTCTCATTCAACTTCAGACAGTCGACTCGGCATGTAAGCTTTGGCGTTTACGGCAACGTGCCGGTCGCGTGCGCCGGCGACGAATCAGAGATCGTGTCCGAAGCTCTCGCGAAAGCGCGTCTCGAACTCACTGCGCGTGAAGCGGTGATTCTGCGTGCCGTGGTGTTCGATCTTGAGGGTGCCCATGAGCGAGGCGATGCGGCCGGTCGTTTCCCAGTCCAGTCGGTGCAGGATACCGTGCAGCAATCCCGCGCGGTAGGCGTCGCCGCAACCGGTGGGGTCGTTGATCGCGCGCGGTTTGGCGGTTGGGATTTCAATGACGCGACCATCGGTGTAAATGCGTGAGCCTTGCGCGCCGAGCGTGACGATCAGCGCCTGCACACGCTTGGCGAGCACCTCGAGCTTCTGCCCGCTGCGTTCCTGCAACAACTGCGCCTCATAGTCATTGACCGTTACCCAATTCGCTTGATCGACGAAGTGCATGAGTTCCTCGCCATTGAACAGGATCAGGCCTTGGCCGGGATCAAAGACGAACGGTACTCCCGCCGCGGTGAACTCGGCGGCGTGGGCCAACATGCCCTCGCGTCCGTCGGGCGACAGGCAGCCGATCGTAAACCCGCTGGCGTTGGCGACGCGCGCCTGGTGCGAGAGGTTCATCGCCCCGGGGTGGAACGCGGTGATCTGATTGTCGTCCATGTCGGTGGTGATGAATGCCTGCGCGGTGTAGACACTGTCCACGACTTTGACGTAGCGACGGCTGATGCCGCAGCGATCCATCCACTCGGCGTACGGCCCGAAGTCCTTGCCGACCATGCCCATGGGCAGTGGTTCGTCGCCGAGCAGCTTTAAATTGTACGCAATGTTGCCGGCGCAGCCGCCGAACTCGCGGCGCATTTCCGGCACCTGAAACGACACATTCAGAATGTGCACCTTGTCCGGAAGAATATGGTTTTTGAACTGGTCGCGGAACACCATGATGGTGTCGTAAGCGAACGAACCGCAGATAAGTGCCGACATATAAATCCTCAGGATTCTTTGCTGTCTGGATTCTGTCAGAAAATTCGCAACGCGTCGAAAGCGCGCCACGTCGTTTCCCGGTTATTGTTATGCTGGCGCAAGCCGGTTCCGTTAGCCGGAGCCGGTTAGTTGATTAATTCAATGATATTTGGCGGGCGGCGTGTGCGGCGTCGTGCATGGGCGTGGTGTGCTCATGAAAAACCGTGCCCGTCGAAGGGCAAGGGCGTGCGTCAGGCGCGTGCCGTGAGCAGGCGGGTGAAGTCGTCGGCCGGCACCGGGCGACTGAAATGGAAGCCCTGCGCGCCGTTGCAGCCGAGCTCGGTGAGCATCCGCTGCGTGACCTGGTTTTCGATGCCCTCGGCCACCACCCAATAGCCGAGGTTGTGCGCGAGATCGATGGTGGAGCGGACGATGACGGCATCGTTGTCGTCGTGCGCCATGTCGAGCACGAAGGATTTGTCGATCTTGAGGGTTCGCAGCGGCAGTTTCTTGAGATAGGCGAGCGAGGAGTAGCCGGTGCCGAAATCGTCGATGGCGATGTGGACGCCGAGCTCGCTGAGGCGATCGAGGGTGCGGGAGATATGCTCGATATCGGTCATCAGCACGTTTTCGATGATCTCGATTTCCAGGCAATCCGCCGGCGCGCCCGCGGTTTTCAGCGTCTGTTCGATACGCTCCACCAGTTTGGGGTCCTGGAACACCCGCCCCGATACATTGACGGCGATCCGCATGCGGTGGCCGGCGTTACTCCAGGCCTGGCACTGGCGCACAGCGGTCTCGATCACCCAGTCGGTGATCGGGAGAATGAGCCCCGTGCGTTCCGCGAGCGGGATGAACTCGTTCGGAGGGATAAGACCGTGCTGCGGGTGCTGCCAGCGGATGAGCGCCTCGGCGCCTTCGATGCCGCCCGACTGCAAGTCGATCTTGGGCTGGTAGTGCAGCACCAGTTCGTTGCGTTCGAGCGCGTGGCGCAAGTCCGCAGCCAGCTGCAGGCGCGACTGCGCGTTCGGGTCGAGCGCGGCGTCGTAGAAGAGATAACCCACGTCGCGGTTTTTGCTGCCGTACATGGCGATGTCGGCGCGGCTCATGAGCGTATCGACGTCCTCGCCGTGCTCGGGATAAATGACCGCGCCGACAGCGGCGCCGAGATAGAGTTCGTTGTCGCCGTACTTGAAGGGCGCGACGAAGCATTGCAGGATTTTCCTGGCAACCTTGTCCACGGTCTTGCGACTGTTCTTGACGTCGGGCAGCAGGATGCCGAACTCGTCGCCACCGAGGCGTCCGAGCGTATCCGAGTCGCGCAGGGTAGTAATCAGACGCTGTGCCGCCATGACGAGGATCTGATCGCCAGCTGGATGCCCGAGGGTGTCATTGATCTCCTTGAAATGATTCAGGTCGATGAGTATCAGCACGACCTGCCGGTCTTCGCTGCGACCGGCCGCGGCGATGGCCTGCGTGAGACGATCGTTGAACAGCGTGCGGTTGGGCAGCCCGGTGAGACTATCGGTGGTCGCGAGCGCGTGCAGCCGCTCAATCATCGCCTTGGCCTCGGTGGTGTTCTCCATCAAGCCGTCGATGCGCACCACGCGGCCGGTGGCATCGCGCAGCGGATAGAAAACGCGGCGGAACCAGTGCTGCTCGCCGCCCGGTTGCTGCACGCGGCTCTCGATCTCGACCTTGTGGCCCATGAGCGCCTTCTGCCAGGCGAGCCGCACCGTCTCGCGGTCCTCGGGGACGGTCCAGCCGAGGCAGGGGATCGGCATGTCGATGTCCATGTTGCAGATCTCGTGCGCGCTCGGGCTGACGTACAGCGGACGGTTGTTGACGACGTCCACCGACCACAGCAGTTGCGGAATGTTGGACAGCAGGCTCGTGATCTGTCCCTGAAGGCTGACGACCTTCTCTTGTTCCTGGTGCAGCGTTTCGCCGGCGGCATTCCAGTAGCCTTCGAGCATCAGGCCCATGTCGCGGAACAGCAGCTTGGTAACGGCGGCGTCGAGCGCTTCGCGAGCGGCATCGGGAATATCCGCGCTCGTGCGGATCAGTGTCTGCAGGTGTTCGAGATAAAGCAGATAGGCGCCCATGATCCACACCGGCTCGATGCGGTAGCGGTAGTGCACCTCGCCGATGTGCGCCATGTTCCGCGCGGACTCCTCGTCCATGCGTCCTTCCAGAAACGCGAACAGATGTTGCAGCTGTTTCTTGACCAGGTTTTCGATCTTGCCGCCACCGGCCTGGTACTGTTCCAGCACCTGGGCGGTGGCCGGATAGTTGAGCAGATAGGCGTAGAAGATTTCGGCGAAGCGCTCACCGCCGAGCAGCAGGGCGTCGTGGTGGGTGCGCAGCAGCCGCAGGTCGGCGGCGTCAATGTGGAGGAAGTCATTGAACGCCGCATTCAGATCGTCGCCGGTGTAGTAGCGGCGCGGTGCGCGCCGCACGCTGGCTTGCTGGTTCTGCACATTCCCCCCTTATTAACCCGCTGCTGGACGTGTTTTTAGAGTTATTTCGAGAAAATACCACATTCTCATGGACTATTAACTGGCTAAATCACCATGGTTTTCCGTGGCCGTCTGTTTCCGGTACGGAGGGGAACGCTATCCAGGCCGGCCATCCATATATTAAGGGACCAAGACTGGGCGGCAGGAATGGCGGGGAGCGACGAAGTAGCGACCGGGCCTTCTTGGCGGCGCCAAAACAGGCACAGAATCAGAGCGTCAGGCGACGGTAGATGTCCGAGACCCTGAGCGGCAGCTTGCGCACGTTATCCACCAGCGCCCAGTTCACCGCGCCGTACATGTGCGGCAGGTAATCGCGCGCGGTCTCGTCGATGGTGATGCAAAACGGATGGATGCCGGCGCGCTTGGCCTCGATCAGGCTCATGCGCGTGTCCTCGATACCGTACTCGCCGCGGTAGCCGTCGTAGTCGTCGGGCTTGCCGTCCGAGAGCGTGATTAAAAGTTTGGTGCGCGCGTCCACGTCTTCCAGCAGCTTCGTCAGGTGGCGGATGGCCACGCCCATGCGCGTGTAGTCCTGCGGCTGGATGCCGGCGATGCGCTCCCGTACTTCGTCGGTGTACGGTTCGTCGAAGCGCTTGATGCGATAGAGCTCGCAGCGTTTGCGCGTCATGCCGGAGAAGCCGTAAATGGCGTAACGGTCGCCGAGGATTTCGAGTGCCTCGCACAGCAACACCAGCGATTCGCGCTCAGCATCATTGATCCAGCCCTTGGTCGAGCCCGACATGTCCACCATGAACAACACCGCGATGTCGCGCTCGAACCGGTGGCGCTTCACGAACAGGCGCTCGCTCAACTCACGTCCGGCGCGGTGGTCGGCGGTTGCTTCCACGAGCGCGTCGAAATCCACGTCGTCGCCGTGGGGCTGCTTCTTGAGCAGACGGTTCTCGCCGCGCAGCGCCTCGAAGGTCTTGCGCAGCGCCGGCAGTACGCCGGCATACTTGGCAAGCGTGCGTTGCACGAACGGCTCGGGCGTCGGGTGCGCGTCGAGCTCGCGCAGCACGCACCAGTGTTTTCG
>Ga0209541_10016764_pt1 | contig 10798 bp, 7 predicted proteins | sample RifCSPlowO2_01_FD_184027 | JGI IMG/M metagenome (GOLD analysis project Ga0209541, IMG submission 184027) | Groundwater microbial communities from Rifle, Colorado - Rifle CSP2_plank lowO2_0.1 (SPAdes) (version 2) | ecosystem: Environmental > Aquatic > Deep subsurface > Groundwater | place: Rifle... | reverse complement strand
GGTGTAAATCCGCCAGTCCTTGTAAAAATTTGCTTCATTCATGTGTTTCTGAACGCAAGCGTCATAATTTAAATTCCGTTCAACCCAGATCCGGCATTCCCGCGAATAATTATTTAAAATGGTGTCGCCGGGCGCCCGGCAAGAGCCGGAATTCAGTATCAAATCTTGACAGGCGCTATCCAGCCCAAGTCCGGTTAAATTACTTATCTGAATCGACGGACAATAATTAAGCGACGAGTCAATATTATAGACATTGTTCAGCCATCCAAAACAGCCGTTAATTTGAAAACTTGAAAGCAAAGGACTTATGCCGGCAATAATTTCCGCCGAGCCGCCGCTTTTAAGCCGGATATCAGACGAAAATGAATTAAACTGCGGCAAGGAAAGACCTTTCCCGATAATGGTTTCCCCGCGCTGAAGGCTTTTAATTTTCCAGCCGGTAATATCTATTGAGCCGTTTTCAGAATAAGCCGCGCTTAAATTAACCTCTTCCCGGCCAGAACGATAAACACTGGCAATACTTATTCTGTCTTTGTATATTGATTCGCCGGGTTTAATAACCGGCTGAGATTGAGGTTGGGATTGGGATATTGACGGTTGGCGTTTGCCATAAAAATATCCCGGCGTGGATGTGGAAACAAATCGGGAAAAACTAAAAAATTGGCTTGATTTCATTATTTGAAGAAGATAAGGCAGACCGACAAAAATGCCGATAAAAAATAAAATTAATAAAATAAACCCGAAAACAAATTGAAACTTCATACGTTTACACTTAGTAATCTACAAATTCATTAGTAGATTGGAATTATTTAAGCGAAAGTCGTTCCACAATTTTTAATTCTTCAAGCGCTTTATCCATTAACCCTAGTTTTTGGTAAACAATCGCGAGCGACTGATGAATTCCGACATCGTTCGGGTCTTCGGCTTCGGCTCCAAGATAAAGCAAAAGCAATTCTTTCCACCGGTTTGTTTTAATATACGTGTTAACAACTCCCAAAATCTCCTGTTTCGGGGCAACGGCGTATTTGACCTTAGAAGCCGCCTCAAAATCATACTCTAAACTTCCGTCTTTTTCCATAATGGCAATCTGTCGGCCATACCATATTGCCAAAGCTCGGTTTATAGCGCTTATGGCGTCCGCATCTCGGCCGGCGGAGATATGCGCAATACCAAAGTACCACCAATTCTGGCCGTAATCCGGCGCGACTTCGACGGTTTTTTTCGTTAATTCAATCGCCCGCCGCGAATCTTTGGCTTCTAACGCAAGCTGCAGATAAGAATAATACACTTCAAGGCGCTTGGGCGCGAGTTCTATCGCCTTTTCATACGCTTCGGCAGATTTCTGCCAAATTGAAAACTTTAACGCGTTATCCGTCGTTCCCATAGATTTAAAATAATAAATTTGGCCTAAGTTTAAATACGAAAAAACTAAAGGATGGTCTTTAACTTCACGCTCCAATTGATTAATGCCAAAATCAACCACTGCTAAACGCCCCTCTAAAGGAAATTTGCCAATACCTGTTCTAAGCCATTGGCTGTATTGATTGCGAAACTCCGAAGCGCCGAGGGTTTCGTATTTGAGAGATTTTTGATAACTTTCAAAAGCTTGGGCCGGAGTAAGGGTGCCGGAACCTAATCCGGAAAAAGCGCCGACAAAGTTAATATTGGCCGCGGCCGATTTAAAACTCACTTGCCAAATTACGTAAAACAACAAGATACAAGATACAAGATACAAGGCAAGAATTGTTTGGGAGCTAAAATTAGTATTTAGCGTTTGGTATTTGGTATTTGGTATTTGTTTCTGATTTGGGATTTGGGATTTAGAATTTCCAGCTTCATACATTGCGAATCCTATAGTTAAAAACAACGCGATATAACTGGCCGGACTGTCAAAAACGAAAAAACTTTGAACCGCGTAAGCAACGATAAGCGATACCCATGCCGGCATTTGATTTTTCCAAAATACCCAAAACAACGCGCCGATTAAACATAAATATCCTAAAAGCCCTAAAATGCCGCTCATTGATGCGTAATCAAGATAAGCATTGTGGGCGCGGTCAAAATTTGTTTCTCTTAGATTATAAACTTTTGGATCAAGATAGGCGTTGTGCAAATATAAATAATTATTTGGTCCCCAGCCAAAAATCGGTTTTGCCTTAAATGCATTCCAGGCGATCCCCCATTCGGTAAAACGCTGCTGAACCGTATCGTCTTTTAAGGAAAAATTAACAATGCGGGTTAATTGGCTTGTTTTTTTAACAAATTCCGCGCCGCGCGCCAGCCAAAGGAAAGTGTATAAAACAACCGGTATTAAAATAACCGCGGCAAAAACTTTGCGGGTCTGGGGTTTTTGCCAAACTTGGGTTAATGCATAAACAAGAATTCCGGAGCCAAAACCTAAAATGGCACCGCGGCTTGACGCAAAATACAACGTTCCGATATTAAAAAAAAATGCCGTTGCCCACAACCACGGAAACTTGGAACTCGGAACTTGTAACTTATTAGAAATGTTGGAAACTCGGTTTCCAACATAGCTGTTGGGTTCAAAAATTTTTGATCCTTGCCATAAATATAAAGAAAAGAAGGCGCCGAAAATGGCGTAGGTGGCAAGAAGATCGGTATTGCCTATGGTCCCCATTTGACTTCCCGGAAGCCAAGTCCATGAAACGTTCAGATACTGCGCTAAAACATAAAAAAATTCCAAAATACTTACAAAAACCGCGATGCCAAAAAAATTCTTCCATTCTTTCCCGGACTTTAAAACACCGCTTAAGATAACGGCAAAAGCGGCAAAGTGGAGCCAGTAAATAACGCCGGACATCCTCTCGGTGTTGCCCCAAAAACTGCGGAACGGGTCAATTCCCGTAAAACTGGTAATAACAAGGACTAAAGTTAATAAAGCCAAAGCCCAAAAAACCAAATTAATTTTGGGGCGGTAACGATTGTCGGAAATGGCCAAAATAACGTAAAGAAAAAAAATAATTTCCGTTACGAGGCCGAAAAGCCAGATTTTGGGAAAAATAAACGGAAAGAAAAAAGACCCGCCGACATAAAGCGGGATAAACAAAATAAAACCACTCCCGAATTTTATAAGTTTTAATAATAGATTAGACATTTAACAGATTTTATGGGAAAATATTGATACTATGTGGCGTCAACGTTTAAAGATATTTTTACTTGTTATAAGCGACGTTCTTATTCTGTATGTCGCTTTGGGGTCAACTCTTTTTATCCGCTATGCCGTAATTGACCGTAATCTTTTAACGCTTTACAGTTCTATCCCGCTTCATCTACTTCCTTTTACCATAATTTTCATATTCTGGCTATTCGTTTTCTGGGCCGCCGGTCTTTACGAAATAACAAAATTAAGAAACGAAGAGCTTTTTTATAAAACGCTTCTTATAGCTTTCGGGATAAACGCCGCCGTCGCGATAGCGTTTTTTTATTTTATTCCGTACTTCATAATTACGCCGAAAATAAACCTTTTCATGCATTTGGCTCTCACCTTGGTATTTCTCTATTTCTGGCGGCAGCATTTTAACCGGTGGGCCAGCAAAGCGCTTAAAATCGGCGTTGTTTTCCTTGGCGCCAGTCCGGAAATAATGGAGCTTAAAGAATTTTTAAACAATAATCCTCAATTGGGCTGTCAAATTGTCGGAATTTTAGCGCCGGATAATGTTTCTGAATTGGAAAATCTTTGGCAGACAAAAAAGTTTTCGCTTATAGTTCCGGCGGAACAATTTGACCACTCGCAAAAACTGGCGTTTTTGCTCTTCCATTATTTCAAAAAGGGCGTGACCATCAGCGACCTGGATAAATTCTACGAGAACGTCACCAATCGCGTCCCCATTTCAATAATTCGCGAGGTTTGGTTTTTGGAAAATATTTCGGAAATTGAAAGAGGTTTTTACGAGACCGGAAAAAGAATATTTGATATTATTGGTTCGGTCATTTTGGGAATGATAACGCTGGCAATATTGCCTTTTGTGGCTTTAGCCATAGAAATATCTTATCCCGGCTCAATTTTTTACAGGCATCAGCGCGTGGGACGCGGAGGAAAAATATTTACTTTAACGAAATTCAGATCATTGGCCGATAATAAGAGCGACCGGGAAATGCGCAAACCCTATAAAAAAGAGATGACACTCGTCGGTAAATTTTTACGCAAAACTCATATTGATGAACTGCCACAAACTTGGAATATCTTATCGGGACAAATGTCATTCATCGGCCCGCGGCCGGAAAAACCCGAGCTCGTAAAAAAGCTGTCGGAAGAAATACCATTCTATGAAATACGGAGTTTGGTAAAGCCGGGAATCGCCGGCTGGGCCCAGCTTCACAATCCTAGCGCCGGCCCGACTTTCAAAGAAACTTTGGAAAAATTGCAATACGACCTCTACTATGTAAAAAACCGCTCGATTTTTTTGGATCTTTCGATCGCCCTGAAAACCCTGCGTATTTTACTTTCCGGCACCGGAAAATAAAGTTTGTTAAAAAATATAAATTAGTTTAATTTTTTATATCTTCTATCTCTTTTTTCTATTTTCTTTTCCATTTCGGATAAATCTTCAGTAATTTTTGCTGGATTTGCCGGAACTTATTTCTTTCCTAATTAATGAATAACTTCATTATAACACTTAAATAAAGTTTTAACGTTATTTATCCACAATGAAACACTCAACTCAAATAAACAACTAACAGGCGATCGCTTGTTAGTTGTTTATTTTTTATAATAAATCAAACTTTCTTTTAATATCAATTTCGTTATCAATATAGACCGTCTCCATAAATCTTACAAATCTCCTACCATTATAAAATTCTATTATAAAATCAATTTCGCTTTGGCATTCGTATGGATGAACAAAAACACTCTTTTGTAATTTAATAAACCCCAACTGTTTTAAATGCTCTCTTAAGGCCTCGCGCAGTTTCTTCTTTTTTTCGGGAACATCAAAAAGAACAACGCGCCATTTATAATCCCATTTTGTCGGTTTGGGAATGCACATTTCATCAAGTTTATAATGCAGCGCGGTTCTTCTCCCGCTTTCATTAAGAACCATACTAATTGAGCCATTTCGGTGCTCGCGGCAATCAACAAGTTTTGATTCATATAATCTTCTAATGGAACGGTAAAGCTCTTGACGATTAATTCTCTTCCATTCTTTTGATAAAGATTTTAAAATTCGCCACTGGCCGCGAGGAGAATTAGATAGTCCTAAAGAAATACCCGCCAAAAGAAGTAAAATTACTTTTTGACTTGTGGCCCCAAGTCTTGGTTTGTCATACTCAGACATAGTATGTTTATTTTATTTCCGTGCTCCAAAATATGCAAGTTGTAAGCGATCGCTTGTTAGTTGTTTATTTGTTGTGATTAACAGAGGGATATTCCGGCGGCCGGCTTATGCCGATTATTTCCCAATCGGTATTTGCCAGAAAAAAATCCACTAAGTGGCTGCCGGAAAAAGACCAGTTTTAACTCAGAAGATACCAAATTAAAAACCCCGTTTTGTCAACGGGGTCTGAGTGCCGGATAAGTGACAGTTTTTTTCATCTCCGGCATAGTCCTTAAAACTTCAATCCAAAAACCCTTTATAAAATCTTTTAATCCTCTGATGGGATTTCTGATTTTAATGGGATAAATATACTTTTTAAGAGTGTAAACTTTTACCAAATAGTAAATCGCGAGAAAAAGTTTTTTCGCAAAACGATTTTGCCAATAAACCGCGCGCTTTTTAATAAACGGCGCCAGCCATGGCTGCCAAACCGCCAGCCCTGAAAGATAAAGAACATTTTTCATCATGTCTTTTTGTTTTTCGCTAAAGCAACTTAACGGCGACCGCTCAAGCAGAGATTCGCCAAACTCATCAACGTTCATCCTAAAATACCCTCTCTCTTCGCACCATTTGCCGATCTCCGTGCCAGGATAAGGCATCAGAATGGAACGGCTGGAAAACTTTACTCCGGCAGCAATCTCAAGATCAATCGCATATTTATCATCCTGAATAACGGCAAAGGCAAATTCGCGTTCCACTGGCGGCAGACCCAAAATCATATTGTTAAAAACATTAATGCCGTAGCGTTTAAGCAGATGAAAATTTGCAATTATCGCTTCATTGGTGAAGTTCTTGTGAATTACCCGCTTTCTGACTTCTTGGCTGACTGAATCAATAGCGACGTTTAATGAAACGCAGCCGGCTTGTTTTAAAAGCCGCGCCATAGTTTCATTAATTGAGTCAACGCGCACTAGCGCGTTGAAAGGAATGCCGACTTCCTTCGGATACCTTTCGGCGAATTCTTCAAGCCAGGGATCGTTTTTGGCTAAAACAAAAAGGTCGTCTTCAAATTTGATAAACTCAACCGGCCAGCGTTTTTTCAAGTCCAGAATTTCCGCGATAACCCTGTCAACCGAGTGCCGCCTTTCGTACTTTCCGGATCCGCGATACATCTTTTTTAATACCGGCTCAAAACAATATGAGCAAGGAAACGGACAGCCCCGCGAAGTCATAAACGTTTTTAGAGGAAACAGCCCCATATCTGTAGCTTTCCTGAAAATCGCGTCGCGATCAGGAAAAGGCAAGACATCAAGATTTCCGATTAAAGGCCTTTTGGTGTTAATCGGCCCTTTCGGAAATCCCAGGTTTTCAATGCTATAAAGCGCCTCTCCTTTTTCTCCGCCGGCCAAGCGGTCAAGAAGTTCCACGAAAGCGCCTTCGCCTTCACCCATGCATATAGTGTCAATCGGCTGGTGCCTAACGCATTCTGGATAATAGGTCGGGTGAGCGCCGCCCATAATCGTGAAAATCCGTGGAAAATATTCTTTCATCTTCTTGTTGAAAGCAAAATACTTTTGATGAGCGCCGGTAACAGCGCTGTAAGCGACAACGTTCGGCCCATAACTTCGAATCTCTTCAAACGGACTTTGGCTGTTGCCAAGAATCAAAACATCGCCGTGATGGCCGGCTTTTTTGGCCGCGGCCAAAAGATAAGCCGGACCCATCGGATCAATGAAATCTTCCGAATCGATCACAAATAAGACTTTCAAACCGCTTTTCATTTTTCTCACTCCTTTCGAAATAGATTATTTAACACAGAAATCATTTCTGATTACTCTATATCCGTCTTGCAAATATCTTTTTGCAAGATAAACGCCGATATCGCTTGAAACAGCGAGAATAATCACAACTGGTTTTTTAGACATATCGTCCTCCTCAAAATTCTGATTTGCCAAAAAAGACGGGCGTAGGTTTTTAGAATGTTAAAAATATTCTTTGGCCTCATCGCTTTGGATTTCCCAAATTTTCGCTTTTTCAAAACAAACGGAACTTGAATATAACTTGCGCCCGATTTAACCGCGCAAATTAAAAGTTCAACCATCAAAGCGTAACTTTGGGTGGAGGTCGGTATCTTCTTCAGAATATCGGTCCGATAGAAATTCAAATGGTAATACTTCAGTCGAAGCCCAAAAATCAAATTCAAAAGAGTCACATTAATCCAAGAAATAATTCGCCGCGGCAAAGGCCTGATTTCGGGATTGGCAATATAAGTAATAACCACGTCGGCTTTATCAAACGTTTGAAAAACAGAATCAAAAGATTCGGGATCGGCCAAGCCATGGCAAGGTAATAATCCCGCATAGGATTTAGAAGCCAATTCAATCCCCCGCGCGAAATTAAAGCCCAGGTTCATGTTTTTTGAATTGTGAAACACTTTGATATTCGTATCTTCCAGAGCAAGCCTATCGGCAATTTCACCGGTTCTGTCGGTTGAGGCGTCATCAAAAATAAAAATCTCATAAGCAAAACTATGTTCTCCAAGTTTTTCTATAGCCGACCTAACTGAAAACTCAATTGTGTCTTCTTCATTGTAAGCCGGCATAATAAGAGATATTGATCTATCGGTCATATAAACCTCCTATTCAATTGTTAAAAGACTTTGGTTTATACTTTCATAAAAAACAAAAACGGTCAAGAAAAACAAAAACGGTCAAAATACCAATGTAGAAGTTCTTCTTAAGTTGATTTTTTGCCAAACTGAACGCAATTGTATCCTATAGGACGAAAATGCAGTTGTTGCTAATTTTGGATTTGGATAATGCCAAAAATCAACCGACTTGGGCTTTAGAAATACCAGAAATACCCTAAGGTCACCCGAAGTCCGACTTCTTTCCCTCCCTTCTCCTTTCCTTTCTTGCAACATTTGCCAGCGATCGCTGGCAAATGTTGCAGTGTTTCATTATTCTTTCCTCCATTATTACTGCAATTATACTTTATATTAAAAAATCAGCTATTTAGGATAATGTAATCCGCTTTCTTAAAATCTGAACTTCCCAGAAAAGTTTTAAGAAGGTTTTAAAAACGCTTAAAATATTTTTTATGCGAAAGGCCTTAGTTGCCCCTCTTTCGCGGGTTTTAAGAATCATCGACACTTCCTCAAATGTGATGCCGGATTTTAAAAGTTTTACTAAAATTTCTGTCATATAAGCAAAACCATAAGTTGAAACCGGCACTTTTTGAACCATTGGCGTCTTAAAAAAACACATACCATTGTAATACCGCATTCTAAAGCCGAAAGCCGCGTTAATAATCCTTACATAAACCGCGGACAGAAAACGCCGCGTTAAAGGACGGACTTCCGGATTTTTTATATAAGAGACTATAATGTCGGCTTTCCCCAAAGCTTGTAAAATATTATCTAAGGTCTCCAAATCCGTTTCATTATCGCCCGGCATAAACCCTGCATATTCTTTAGTTGCCAATTGAAAACCCCGAATGATATTAAAACCGAGATTCATATTTTTCGGATTATGAACCACTTTGATTTGAGAATGCTTTTTGGCTAATTCGTCAGCCACCTCTCCGGTTTTATCAGTTGAAGCATCGTCAAAAATTATAATTTCAAAATCAGAAATTCCGTTTTTTGACAAACCAAAAAGTACCATATCAATAGTCGGCGCCAGTTTTTTCTCTTCGTTATAAGCCGGAATTATTATAGAAACCGATTTTTCCATATAAATGACTCTAATATAGAATATCTAAAAAATCAAACTTACATTATATTCAACAGCAACGCACTTTCAGACGATCGTCATTTTTTGCGTTAATTTTCAGATTTAAATTAAAAACCCTCGCTTTGCGAGGGTTGGTTCTCTTTAGTTCTCTATCAAGATTATACAAGCATTTCTCTAACGGTTTTAACAATTATTGCGGCAGTCGGATGGTAATGTGGTTCAAGAAACTGGCTGGCCGGACAAGGCGCGTCCGGTAAAGTGATCCGCCGTGGCGGGCATTTCAAAAACCCATATGCTTTTTCAACAACTAGAGCCACAATTTCAGAAGAAATACTGCACGCCTTCCACCCCGTATCAACAACCAAAAGTTTTCCGGTCTTTTCAACAGATTGGACAATAGATTCAATGTCAAGCGGCCTGAGCCATCTGAGATCAATAATTTCCGGATAAATACCTCTAGCATTAAGTTTGTTGTTTGCCTCTATCGCATTAAGCAATGCGATAGAAACCGTAACAATAGTAATATCCTGGCCGGAAACAACAATGTTGGACGTAAAGGGAGTCTCATAATATCCTTCCGGGACAAATTCTTTTTTCTCAAATAAGGGATTGTGTCGATGCTCAAGAATAATAACCGGATCGTCATCAAAGATGGCAGACAAAAGCATTCCCTTTACGTCAACCGCCGAAGCCGGCATCCCAACTTTTATGCCCGGAAAATGCGCAAACACGGATTGCAAACTGTGGCTGTGCTGACAGCCCTCGCCAGGCCTGCGCGCCACAAAGCTTAAAATAGTTAAAGGAACTTTATGAAGGCCACCGGACGCGTATCTTAGATTAGCGGCCTGATTCACCATCTGGTCCATCGCCAGAAGCATAAAATCATTTCTCTGGTGAATCAAAACCGGACGCATTCCATCTAAGGCGGCGCCGATTACAAATCCTGTCAAACCGTTTTCCGAAAGCGGCGTGTCAATTACCCGAGATGGACCAAACTTTTTATAGGCCGGCAAAACTTGTCCATAAATACCCATAATATTATCCACCCCTTCGCCCATCAAAAACACTTTCTCGTCTTTTTCCATCGCCTGAAGCAAAGCTTCGGCTGAAGCGTCTTTATAAGTCATCAACCTGCAATTTTTAGTCATGTCTCACCTCCCACTTCTGACACTAATTCCTCTTGGCTTGGCGGCGGGCTGTTAAACGCAAATTCCACCGCTTCATCAATTTCCTTTTTGATAAACTTTTCCATTTCCTCAATTTCAGATCGAGGGACTCCCTCTTCGTCAAAAACTTCTTGAAGCTGTTTGAAAGGACATTTTGCCATCCAATATTCGCCTTCTTCGCGAGTCCTATATCCTAAATGCCAATCTTCGCCTGGCCCCCAATGTTCTCTCAATCTGTAGGTGCAAGCCTCAATAAAACAAGATTGGTTTTTCCTAACCAGATTAACCATTGAAATAGCAACTTCCACTACTCTAAGAACATTGTTGGCATCATCGATACGGCAGGTATTAACACCGTGGGGCCTAACACGCTCAGCAATATTTTCGCTAGGTTGGCGCTGTAATATATGCGAGTGAGTGGCGTAAAGATTGTTTTCGCAAACAAATAAAATCGGCAGGTGGTGAACTGAGGCAAAATTAACGCTTTCCCAGAAAATCCCTTCTTCAACCGCGCCGTCGCCAAAAAACGCCACGGCTATTTTGTCTTCGCTTTTCATTTTAAAAGAAAGAGCAAGACCAACCGCAAAGGGAATACTGGCGGCGACAAGAGGCACGGAAACCACAT
>Ga0209541_10016760_pt1 | contig 10800 bp, 10 predicted proteins | sample RifCSPlowO2_01_FD_184027 | JGI IMG/M metagenome (GOLD analysis project Ga0209541, IMG submission 184027) | Groundwater microbial communities from Rifle, Colorado - Rifle CSP2_plank lowO2_0.1 (SPAdes) (version 2) | ecosystem: Environmental > Aquatic > Deep subsurface > Groundwater | place... | reverse complement strand
ATTAAGCGATTATCTCGGTAAAAATGTCGTTCTTTTCTTTAATGAAGGTTCAATGTGTTACCCGGCCTGTTGGAGCCAGATGGCGGAACTCGGCAATGACTCCAGATTTGACACAGCAAGCATCACGGCTTTCTCAATCGTAACGGATCCTAAAAACCAATGGCTGGATATCGTCAGTAAGTCAACCAATCTGGCAAAGTCAAAAATACTTTTTGACACCGCACGTTCCGTTTCTCGGGCATATGATGTGCTAAATCTTAACTCATCCATGCATCCCGGTTCCTTGCCCGGCCATACCTATTTTATCATTGATAAAGAGGGGATAATTCGGTTCACTATGGACGATCCTTATATGGCTTTAGCCAATGATAAATTAATTAGAGAGATAGAAAAACTTAAATAATTATGGAAACATTAATTATCGCGTCATTGATTACAGCCTTTATCGCTGGAATAGCCGCATTATTCGCGCCTTGTTGTATTACTGTCTTGCTACCGTCATACCTTGGGTCAATTTTTCGAGAAAAACGAAAAGTCCTACTAATGACCTTCGTATTTTTCTTGGGCCTGTTGGCAGTGTTTCTGCCGTTAGGGCTAGGGGCGGCGGGATTGGGGCAACTGTTGAGCAAATATCACGACCCGATATTCATCGTCGGCGGAATATTTCTTTTACTGCTCGGTGCGTCAATATTACTGGGACGACATTTTTCTATGCCGTTCTCGGTTCATCCAAGGTTGAAAATTACAAGTGCCGGCTCGGTTTTTATGCTGGGCGTTTTTTCAGGTTTTGCGACCATGTGTTGCGCTCCGGTCTTGGCTGGTGTCATCGCCTTGTCGGTGTTGCCCAATTCCATTTTCTGGGGAGGAATTTATTCTCTGGCCTATGTTCTCGGCATGGTCGCCCCGCTTTTTCTGATCGCTTATTTGCTGGATAAAAATGATTTTTCCCAAAAACTAATGGCATCAAACAAGGGATTATCCTACTCTATTGGCGGAAGGAAAGTTAATCTGACGATAGCCGACCTGATATCCGGCGCGACCTTCCTTTTGATGGGCATCTTCATATTATACCTCGCCCAAACAAACCAATTAGCAATGGGCGGAGGAGAATTCCAAACAAAAATCAACATCTATCTTAACCAGCTTGTTCAGCTGATAAATGGTTGGCTGAAATAAAAATAAATTAAAATTATGGAAAACGAAATGAAAAAACTATTATCACTATCAGCGCTAGTTGTTTTAGTTGTGTTTCTAAGTCTCGCGCCCGTTGTTCAAAAACAAGAGGCGAATTTGTTTCTTGATTGGGGTAATCTGGGAGAGCAAATGATCAGAGCTGGAGTAATTGATATGGAAAAATTTGAAAGTCTGTACAGTAGGCGGGGCGGGCTTTCGCCGGCGGATAAAAAATTGCTCTATGGCAATGACAATGGAGACATTACCATCACGGCTGAAAATTCCGGAGTGATGTTAAACATGCTTTGGGCATTTGGGTTGGCGAACAAAAATCCAATTCTTGAAAATGGTCCAATGATGGATCCGAAATATGGGGGCGCAGGGAATTTTGCGTCTACTGGTGGCTGGAATCTGGCGAAAGGCAATGCGATGAAACATTACAGCATGCACCAGTTTGTGACCTTGACGGAGGAACAGCAGACGCTAGTCGAGCGAGTCTCAAAAAATATTTACAGACCCTGCTGTGATAATTCCACTTACTTTCCGGACTGTAATCACGGCATGGCAATGCTCGGATTGCTGGAACTAATGGCTTCACAAGGAGTATCCGAAGCCGAGATGTACAAAGTTGCATTACAAGTGAACACTCTTTGGTTCCCGGATACATATGAAGCAATTAAAACTTTCTTTGTATCTCAAAATATAGACTGGAACAATGTTGATCCGAAAGAAATTCTGGGAGCTCAATATTCCAGCGCGTCCGGATATCAAAAAATGCTGTCGCAAATGGCGCCTCAACAACAAAAAGGCGGGGCAAGTTGCGGGGCTTAAAAAATTAATTAAATCAAAAATATTATGAAAACGGAATATAAAGTTATTGGAGGAATTATGCTATTAACAGCGGTTATTATTGCCGGCGGCGCGTGGTTGTCTGGCAACAAAGACACGGAGAATCAAGTAAAATTGGCTAAGCCCCTGCTGGGCGAAAAGATGCCGGATATGGGCGCCCAGCACATTGCGCGCGGCCAATCGCATCCGGAATATAACTCAAATCCGCCGACTTCCGGCTGGCATTGGGCGGGCACTGCCGGACCGGGAATAAAAAATGAGCCCGTCCCGGATGAGCTTATACTGCATAGTATGGAACATGGCGCGGCGGTAGTTTGGTATCGGATGGATTTGGAACAAAGCGAAGTAGATAAAATCAAAGAAGCGTTTGCCGACGCTTCCGGCAAGAAAATTATGTTGCCGCGCGAAAATCTGGATGTTCCGGTTGCTCTTGCATCCTGGGGTTATCTTCTGAAGCTTGAGGTGGTTGATGCAGAAACCATTGTCGCATTCATCGAGACCAACAATGACCGTGCGCCCGAAAAAGCGCCTATTTAAGAAAAAAGTTTCTAAAACCACTCAACCAGTTTGAAAATAGGATTGTTTCTGTTATATTTCCTCTATGTCTTTAAAGATTGGCATAGTCGGCTTGCCAAATGTGGGCAAATCCACACTTTTTAACGCGCTCACGAAAAAAGGTGTGCCGGCGGAGAATTATCCATTTTGCACTATTGATCCTTCAGTTGGTATTGTTTCAGTGCCGGATGAACGGTTGACGAAACTTTCCGCAATAAGCAAGTCAAAAAAAACAATTCCGGCGGTTGTGGAATTTGTGGATATTGCCGGGTTGGTCAAAGGCGCGTCGGAAGGTGCGGGTTTGGGGAATAAATTTCTCTCGCACATTCGGGAAGTGGACGCGATTATTGAAGTAGTGCGAATTTTTGAAGATGCGAATACTATTCACGTGCATGAAAAAATTGATCCGTTGTTTGATATTGAAGTTATTAATTTTGAATTGGAACAGGCGGGGATTAAAAAGCCGACCTTGTATGTGCTTAATATTTCTGCTGCGAGCCCTTCGGCTCCACTCAGGGCGATTGACTTGCCGGGGCCGTCAATCGAAGTTGATCCGGTTTTCGGCACCGGTTTGAATAAATTGATTCAAGCGGGCTATGATCTTTTAGGACTGATAACTTTCTTTACCACCGGTGAAGATGAAACTCGCGCTTGGACGACAGTGCGCGGAGCGACCGCGCCGATTGCCGGCAAATCAATCCACACCGATTTTCGCGATAAATTCATTCGCGCGGAAGTCGTGGCTTACGATAAATTAGTGGAAGCCGGCTCGTTTTTAAAAGCGCGGGAGCATGGCTGGGTTCGCACCGAAGGCAAAGACTATATGGTTCAGGACGGGGATGTGGTAGAGTTTCTGATTTAGGATGGGGATGCTTGCCCCGTAATGAGCTTTGCTCTGCTACTGGGGTGGTAGAGTTTCTGATTTAAAACGGGGAATGCCTGGCTCTACTACTGGGCTATTGACAAGGTAATAATAAAAATTATATAGTAAAGGTATAAAAATTGTCGTAATTATTATTTAATTCTTAAAATATTATGAACGAAGGAAGCATAAATTCAAGAGACTTGGCTAGGAAGACAAATGTAGCTAAGGATAAAATAGAGGAAGGAGAAAAAGAGCTTTCGGGGGTACAAAAAACGGTGGAGGCAAATCTTGATGTCTTGGTACACGAAGCTTCAATGGACTACCTCGCAAAGTTGCAACAAGACTTAATAAAAGCTACTAATCCAATGGATATTGGAAAAGTTACGAGTATTGCGGAACAGATATCGTCTCATCAAGAAAACATGAAAAAGTATCAGGCATTGGCCAGAGAAAATGTCGGTGACTATATCGACAGTTCTACGGGTGAAGTTGATATGGAGAAATTTGAGAAAGAGCTTAACGCTTTTATGATGGAGACATTTGTAATATGGTATGGAAAAGAAGGTGCGGAAAAAGCAAAAATATCTATTAACTTTGTTGATCCTTCTAAAGTAGACTATGAAGCATTGAGAAAAAATAATCCTTCTGAATACGGCAGTGTAACGACAAATAAGGAAACAGCCGGAATGAATCACAAGGAAAAAGAACCAAAAATTAAGATTTTAAATGAAGAGTTAAAACAATTCGTGGGTAAGCCCAAGTCGGAAGTAGCCGCTTATGTTGTCAAAACATACGGTGACAAATACCATATTCCCGGCCTGGAATACGAGAAATACTTATTGGAAAATCCAGATAAAATTCCAGCAGAATTAAAGGACCGGAACTGGTACTACTTTATGGGTTCAACGCTTCGCGGTCAGCACGGCAACGCCCCTGTCCCGTGCGTGAGCTGGCGTGGCAGTCCACTCACGCGGTGCGCGTTGGCTTGACAGCGAGTGGCACGAGCCTGAGCGGATTCTCCTCCTCGAGAAATAATTGAATTTTGTCTTTGAATTTTTGATTTGGTTTTTGGAGCGTCCCGACTTTTGTCGGGACGCTTTGCTTTTTGCATTTTGAATTTAGAAAAAATTTATAGTATTATAATATGGCATCGTGAATATCAGCGCACGGGTCTGATCTGTCGGACTTTTGCGCCACGGCGTCGAGACGAGCAGAATCCGGAGTATGTATCGTTCAGCTTGAATTTTACATAGAGCGAACTGCTTTCTACTAAAAAACAAAATAAAAGTCTGCGTGAAAAGCTAGGGCATTTTAGATGCCGAATAATATTCAGTCTCGCGATTAATTTGATATTTCTCGGAGGCAGTGATAACCAGGGGGCTTTTTGCGCAATTCTTCGCGATCAGCACGGCAACGCCAATGTCCCGTGCGTGAACTGGAATGGCAGTAAACTCAAACGGAATGCGAATTGGCTTGACAACAAGTGGAACGAGAATGAGCGGATTCTCCTCCTCGACACTTTTATCCTTTTTACGCCGAGAGATTCTGCTTGGCGTTTTTTTGTTGACTTTTTGAATGCTGGTTTTTCCAGCCGTATAGTATTTTTCCTACTTCTTCGATTTTTTGGGCAAGTTCAACAAAATATTTTTCCTCTATACCCTTAAGTTCAAACAGGACATACAACATCAATTTCAGACAATCGTTTTTGACGATTGCTTTAGTAAGAATTTTCACTCTTTCTTCACTGGAAAATTGGGCCATAGAGACAAGTTCTATAACATCCGAAAAAAGACAGTCAATCTTCACGCCAAGCGAGTATCGGCGCATTTTGGGAATATGTCTAATGATATTATTCCAATACCCGTAGGCGTCTATGATTTTCATGGCGACACCGGAAAATTTGCGTTGGGGGGGGGTCATATAATAGTATTATTCTACATTATGAAAAAATTACCGCAAACTGAAATTCTCTCATATAAAAAAAATTTTTCCTTCGCCAATCTTTTTTCCGCCTGGCTGGAATTTAAGAATGGTAAAAGACACAAGCAAGATGTCGCGGAATTTTCACAAAACCTTATACACAACCTGTCAGTCTTACGAGAAGATCTTTTCTCGGGACGCTATGCGCATGGCGGGTATTTTCATTTTAGAATTTCCGACCCCAAGCCCAGGGATATACACAAAGCATCGGTGCGAGACAGGGTAGTCCACCATGCTGTTTATCGTGCCCTGTATCCGCACTTCGACAGTAAGTTCATCTACGATTCATATTCTTGCAGAATAAACAAAGGCACACATAAAGCCATAAACAGGCTTCGAGAATTTTGCAGAAAAGTTTCAAAAAATAATACCAAAACCTGCTGGGTTCTTAAATGCGACATAAAGAAGTTTTTTGCCAATATTGATCACGAAATACTAAAAAATATTTTAGAGAAATATATTAAAGATAAAAATACTCTCTGGTTATTATCTCAAATTATAGACAGTTTTTCTTCACAAAAACAAATATACGCTATCGCTGATATATGTAAAAAGGGTCTTCCATTAGGCAATTTAACCAGCCAGCTTCTCGTGAATATTTATATGAACGAGTTTGATCAGTTTATGAAAAGAGATTTAAAAGTGAAATACTACCTACGCTACGCGGATGATTTTATAATACTAAGTGAGAACAAAAACTATCTTTGTAATTTACTACAGTATATTGTAGTAAATCTAAAAGACAAATTAAAGTTAGAACTTCACCCCGACAAAGTTTATATTAAAACCTTACCTTCCGGAGTAGATTTCCTCGGCTGGGTGCATTTTCCGAAGCATAAGGTTTTAAGGACAAGCACAAAGAGAAGAATGTTACGGAGTCTTAAGCACAATCTAAAAGAAGAAACTGTTAATTCTTACCGTGGGTTGTTAGTTCACGGAGATACATATAAGATCAGAAAAAAATTAAATATTACTTAACATTTATGGGGCAGTTTCCTCTTCCTGTATTTCTTTTGAATGAAAATATACTGTTGTCTTGTCTAATATTTATATGCTATAATTACACCATTATGGAAACACAAACAAACACAACAAGTTCTAGGTTTAGTGTCGGGTTCTTTTTTCTGTGTCTTGGGGTTTTAATTACTCTTATAACTTCGGTCATATCATTTCTCAATCTTGTTTTTGAAACTCTAAACAAGCGTTTTCCGGATGCCCTAAACGCATATTATCAATACGGTTATTCCACTTATGAATACGAGGGTATTCGCACAGCACTCGCTACCCTCATTATTTTCTTTCCCGCATTCCTTATAATTTCTTATTTCTGGAAGAAATTTAGTCGTGGAGAAATGGGCAGCATTGATGTTTTAATGCGAAAATGGGTAATATACATTATTCTTTTTCTTTCTGCTTCTGTATTGATGGGTGATTTAGTAGCTCTCATTCGTTACTTTATTTCGGGAGAAATTACCGCGCGCTTTATTTGGAAAGTGGTTATAACTCTGGTTGTCGCTACGGTGGTGGGTAAATATTATATTTTTGATTTACTTAACAATAAAGTTTTCGGCTGGAATATAAAAAGAAGCGGACCGATCTTTTCTCTGGTAAGCGTTGTTCTCGTTGTCGGGGCAGTGTCATGGAGTTTTTCAATCATGGGCAGCCCTTCAACTCAAAGAGCTCTTCGTTTAGATGACCGGAGAGTGAATGATTTACAGAGTATTCAATACCAAGTGATTAATTACTGGCAACAGAAAGAAAAATTGCCGGCTGATTTAAAAGAACTTGTCAATCCGCTTTCGGGATATTCACTTCCAGTAGAACCGGAATTTGAAAAAGGGAAAACTTACGAGTATGCGATTAAAGGACCGCTGACTTTTGAACTTTGCGCGACTTTTTCTCTACCAATACAAAAGGGCTGGCGCGAATATGGCGGTGGGGGAATAATGCCGATGTCCGGGGTTTATTACGAGAAAGATATGGCTGTATCTTATCCATATCCATATCCCGGCTACGGAGCAAATGAATCTTGGGACCATCAGGAAGGACGCACTTGTTTTGAACGCACTATTGATAAAGATCTTTATCCTCCGTTTCCTAATCCGGTAAGATAAGATTGTTTTGCAAACTCTTATATTTCAGGTATGATTAAAACCATATGAAGGCATATGAGCATTTGAAGTTGGAAAAAAAATGGCAGAAAATTTGGGAGAAAAAGAAAGTTTTTCAAGCCAAAGATCTATCAAAACAACCTAAATATTACAGTTTGATTGAATTTCCATATCCTTCCGGCGACGGACTGCATGTCGGACACCCTAGGCCTTATATCGGAATGGATGTTATTTCCAGAAAAAGACGGTTGGAAGGTTTTAATGTGTTGTATCCCATCGGCTGGGACGCGTTTGGTTTGCCCACGGAAAACTACGCGATTAAAACCGGCCAGGACCCTCGCGTGGTAACTAAAAAAAATAGCGATAATTTTCGCCGACAGATAAAATCTCTGGGAATTTCTTTTGACTGGTCGCGCGAAGTAAATACAACCGACCCTAAATATTACAAATGGACCCAGTGGATATTTTTACAGTTTCTAAAAAAAGGTCTGGCTTATAAAGCGAGAATCGCGATTAATTGGTGTTCCCAAGATAAAATCGGATTAGCCAACGAAGAAGTGGTGGGCGGAAATTGTGAAAGATGCGGAACTCCGGTGGAAAAAAGAGAAAAGGAACAGTGGATGCTGGGGATTACCAAATATGCCGAGCGGTTGGATAAAGATTTAGATACGGTAGATTATTCACCGCAAATAAAACTGGCGCAAAGAAATTGGATAGGCAAGAGCGAGGGCGCGGAGATAGATTTTAAACTCGGGGAGGATTTAGGAGGGGTGATTAAAGTTTTCACCACTCGGCCTGACACGATTTTCGGGGCAACATATTTGGTGTTGGCTCCGGAGCATGAGTTGATTAAAAAATTGGAATCTCTAATAACCAACAGAGATGAAGTATGGCGATATATCGCCATTTCAAAAAAGAAAAATGATTTGGAGCGCACCGCGGAAGATAAAACTAAAACCGGGGTGGAATTAAAGGGGATTAAGGCCATTAACCCCGCAACCAAAGAAGAAATTCCAATCTGGATAGCCGACTATGTGATGATGATCTACGGCACCGGCGCCATCATGGCCGTACCGGCAGACGATGAACGGGATAAAGCATTTGCAGAAAAGTTTAAATTACCGATTATAGAAAATTATAAAAAAGTAGGTTTCCAAGATTTTGGTAAAAAAGTTATTAAATTCAAACTTCGCGACTGGGTTTTTTCCAGGCAGAGATATTGGGGCGAGCCGATACCGGTTGTATTTTGTCTGAGCGAGGGGAGCCCTTGCTCAAATACTTGGGTGCCGGTGCCGGAAAAAGATCTGCCCGTGGAATTGCCCAAGGTGAAAAATTATCAGCCGACAGATACAGGCGAATCACCTCTCGCTAAAATTTCAAAATGGGTCAATGTAAAGTGTCCCAAATGCAAAGGCAAAGCCAAAAGGGAAACGGACACCATGCCCAACTGGGCCGGAAGTTCTTGGTATTATTTACGATATGCTGACCCTAAAAATAGTAAAGAGTTTGCCTCAAAGAAAAATTTAAAATACTGGACACCGGTCAATTGGTACAACGGCGGCAACGAACACACCACTTTACATCTTTTATATTCTCGTTTTTGGCATAAATTTCTTTACGATTTAAAACTGGTACCCACAGCGGAACCATATAAAAAACGCACCTCGCATGGCCTAATTTTAGCCGAAGGCGGAGAAAAAATGTCCAAATCCAGAGGCAATGTTATCAACCCCGACGATATTGTGAAAAGATACGGAGCGGACACCCTGCGATTGTATGAAATGTTTATGGGTCCTTTTGACCAAGCCATAGCTTGGAATGATGAAGCTATCGTCGGTCCGCGCAGATTTCTGGAGAGAGTTTGGAAACTGGGTCAGAGAAAATTCATCACCGCAACTGATGAAAAATTAAAAAAAATTCTCCACAAAACCATCAAAAAAGTTTCAGAAGACATAGAAAATATGCGCTTCAATACCGCGATTTCAGCGATGATGATTTTGGCAACGGAGATAGAACGGGCTCAACGGGTTGCTGAAAAAGATTTTAAGATATTTCTCCAAATACTTTCTCCCTTCGCGCCGCACTTAACCGAAGAACTATGGCATCGGCTCGGAGAGAAAAAATCCATAAATTTCTCCGACTGGCCGAAATGGGATGAAAAGCTTTTGAAGGATGAAGAGATAAAAATAGCGGTGCAAGTAAACGGCAAAGTTCGGGCGGAAATCGTAGTTGGTGCGGAGGATGCGGAAGCGGAGGTCAAAAACAAAGCCCTGGCTGACGAGGCCGTGCAAAAGCATCTAGCCGGCAGGGATGTCAAGAAAACGATTTATATCAAAAACCGCCTTATTAACATAGTTTTATGATTATTAATGTAGTATAATTGGCCATATGAATTCCCATATACTTGATCGGCTCTCTTTTTTATCCCTGGCCTTAACCATAATTTTGTTACCGGTCTTTGTTCTGCCTCTTACCAATATCCCGGTGGAAACTAGCAAGGGATTGATTTTGGTTTTTGGTTTGGCCGTCAGTTTGGTTCTTTGGGCGATTGCCCGATTCTTTGACGGCCGAATCGTGGTGCCGAAATCGCCCCTGTTAATTGCCGCCGGTGTTGTCGTGCTCACTTTTTTCTTGTCCGCCATCTTGTCACCGCAGGCGAATGTTTCTCTTTTCGGCGTGATGTTCGACCTCGGCAGTTTTTGGTTTATTTTTGCCGGTTTTATGTTGCTGTTTATGTCCGCTATGTTGTTTCGAACAGAACGGCAGGTACGGTTGCTTTTGTTTGGCATCGTCTTGTCTTCCATTCTCGTAATCGCCTTTCAAAGCGCCCGTTTGTTTCTGCCAGAGCTTTTATCTTTGGGCCTTTTGGCCAATAAGACCGGCAATATTTTTGGCAGCTGGAATGCCCTCGGGCTTTTTGCCGGCTTTGCCGCACTCCTGTTTCTTTTAATTGTTGAATTTTTTCCCATTCCTCGGATTGGCAAGCCCCTGCTCCAAGTATTTATTCTTTTGTCGGTCCTGCTGACGGCGGCGGTGAATTTCACGCTGGTTTGGATGTTGCTTGGGATTTCCAGCTTGATTATTTTTGCTTATAAGGCGTCCTTATCTTTGTCGAAAAGCGGCGAGACGACGGTAGAGACAAGGCATTTCCCGGCGATTTCCTTTGCGGTGGTCCTGCTTTCGCTTTTATTTTTAACCTCCGGGCAATCGGTTCGAAATTTTTTACCCAATTTTTTTGAGCTATCCAACGCTGAGGTTGGTCCCTCG
>Ga0209541_10016758_pt1 | contig 10801 bp, 16 predicted proteins | sample RifCSPlowO2_01_FD_184027 | JGI IMG/M metagenome (GOLD analysis project Ga0209541, IMG submission 184027) | Groundwater microbial communities from Rifle, Colorado - Rifle CSP2_plank lowO2_0.1 (SPAdes) (version 2) | ecosystem: Environmental > Aquatic > Deep subsurface > Groundwater | place... | reverse complement strand
TTAGTTTAAAATATTTAGTATATAAGAGATATAGAAGTATATAAATCTTTTCATGGTTTTTCGAGGAGAAATTTGTTACTTTCGAGGGAATGTTCGGCGCTATAAATTTGTTGTTATAGCCTTTTCTATTTTTTCACCACATTGTTCAATGGAAGATTTTATATCTGTTTCAAAAAATCTTAATACCCTCCAGCCATTTTTAATCAAATATTCATCCTTAATTCTATCTCTTTTTATTTTCTCTTTTTGCCTTTTATCTAAATTGTTAATGTTATATATTTGGGGATTTGCATGCCAATAATCCCCGTCACATTCTATAATTATATTAAAATTAGGAATTGCAAAATCACAAACAAATCTATTATTTATTACAAACTGTTGTTTAAATGGTATCTTTCTTTTAATTAATTCATTTGCTAAACTTTTTTCTATTTGTGTATTTAAAAAAGGCATTTCATTATTTTTTAATCTCTGAATAATCCTTTTCCTTGCTAATAAAGATACCTTCATTTTAAGTTTAGAAGCCTTTTCTTCACCAAAAATTTCTTCCCAAGATTTTCCGTAATGTGAATGATTTCTCCCTTTTAAAGAAGATATATATTCAAAATTGGGTCTTAAACTAATATCATATTCTTTAAAAAAATCAGAAATCCTTTTTCTATCAAGCCCTAATTTTTTACTTATTTCTTCTAAATTTAATTCTTTTTCCCAATATAATTTATTTAAAAGTTTTGAAAACGACATTTCAAATCTTGACTCTATTTCTTTTATTCTTTTTAATCTATTCTTTTCACAAGTTTCTTTTTGTTTTAAGATGGCTTTTTTTATTAGGGGGTCATCTTTTGTTTTTCCTTTTCTCCATGTAGAATCCCATTTAAAACGTTCTTTATTTGCTTCTGAATGTGTTCTTCTTTTTATTTTATATTTAATAAGATAATATTCTATTGTAGTTTTACTAATTTTTAGTTCCTTAGCTATCCTCCTAATAGATATTTTTTTAATTAGGTACATATTTTCTAATGTTCTTTTATTAATTTCAAAAGGTAAGTGTTTTCTTGCTTTACAGTAGAATTCTTTATCTTTTTTTAGTTTTAATTCATAAGATTTATTTTCTATAGAACTTTCTGTTTTTTTAAGTTCTTTAGCTAAATCTTTGTTTTTCTTATAAAAATATTCTTTTTTTAAATAATTTATTTCTTCTTTTTTCCATCTATATTTCATCAAGGATTATTAAGACATACATGTATAAAAACTTTTCTAAAGGGGATTGTCTAGTGGTAATTTTACTTTTTCTAGTTGTTTTTTAGAAATATAAACATATAATTTAGTAGTACTAATCGATGAATGCCCAAGCAATTCTTGAATTAATCTAATATCAACGCCTTCATTTAGTAAATGGGTGGCAAAAGAATGACGAAGCTTATGAGGAGTTACTTGTTTCTTTATCCCTGCCTTAAAGGCTGCTCTTTTTATTATCTTTTGTATGTTTCTTGGGGTTATTTGCTTGTGGTTTTTTGAAGGAAATAAAAATTCCTCTTCTTTTGGTAAAGTCTTTAAATATTCTGCAAGACTAGTAATTATGGATTCTGGCATTTGAAAGAATCTATCTTTTGCTCCTTTGCCATGCCTTACCCAGCACTCTTTTGTTTCTAGATTAATATCATTTATCCTTAAATTGATTAGTTCAGACACTCTTAGGCCTGTTGCATAAAGGAATTTTACTATTAATCTTGATTTTTCTCTTGTTGATGCTTGGATTAAGGCCCTAATTTCTTCTTTTGTTAGAAAGGTTGGAATAGATTTTGGTATTTTTGGGGTTTGTAGATTGACTATATTTTTCTTTAAAATATTATCATAAAGGAATTTTAGTGCTGATTTTTTTAATGCAAAGGATCTAGGGGCTATATTTTTATCTGAAATTAAGTAAGCCATGTAGGTTTTTATGTCTTCTTCTAGCACTTCTTCTGGATGTTTTTTAATGTAATTGAGAAAGAGCTGATTATGTCTAATATAAGATTTAACTGTTTTTTCTGAAAAACCTCTTAGTTTTAGCTCTGTTTCTAGTTTTTTTAGGATTAATATCACCCCTTTATAGATTTATATTGGTAGTACTGTTAATTTATATTTGAAATTATTTCCCATTTCATATCCTGCCTTTCTAATTTCTTCAGCCACTTTTGTAGTATCTATATATAAAAAGGCAAGATCAATCATTCCTCCACAATCTAGATGACTTATTCCTTCTTGTTCAAATTTTGTATCTATTGTAGATTTTTTTGCCATTTTAGCCTCCTTTAGCCTCTTTTTATATTAAAATATACAGAAAATATATAAAATGTTCGGATAAAATAAAGTAGGTTTCTAAACTATTATATTCCTTAAAAATGGAATAATTTATACAAAATTGGAAAAAATGTACAAATCGTACTTTAAATGTAACATTTTCATCGTATATTACATTAAAATTCATATTTTGCCATTATAAGCCTTATAGATAAAGTATATAAAGAAATGCGTATAAGATGAATTATATGCAAAAAGAGGATATACTAGAAAAAATAGAAAGAGAGCTGAAAGTACAAGGTAAAAGCAAGAACACAATAAAGGCATACTTAAATTACCTAAATAATTTGTTTAAATTTACTCAAAAACACCCTTCCAGAATCTTGTTAGAAGATATTAAGAAATTCTTAGAATATTTAAGCATTGAAAAAAACTACTCTGGGTCAAGTATGATATTGGTAAAATCCGCGATTCGCTTTTATTATGAAGAAATGTTGGATAAATATTCCTTCAAAAAAGTAAAAGTAAAGAAAAAAGAGAAAAAATTTCCAGTAGTGTTAACTAAAGAAGAAATAATAAGGATATTGAATGCAGCTTCTAATATAAGAGATAGATTAATTGTAGAGTTAATGTATACCTGCGGTCTAAGGGTTTCTGAAGCAGTAAATATGAAGTTAGAAGATTTAGATTTATTAGATTTAACTGGGACGGTTAGGTCTGGAAAAGGAAACAAAGATAGGAATGTAGCACTTTCTCCGAAATTGGCTGAAACAATTCAAATTTATTTAAAAACAAAAAAATTACAATCTTCTTATTTATTTTCAAAATCTAATGGAACCTCCTATTCTATAAGGTCTTTTCAAACAATAATAAAAAGATTAGCAGAAAAAGCAGGAATTAAAAAAAATGTTTATTCTCATGCATTTAGACACGCTTTCGGCACCCATTCAATACAAGATGGGGAAGATATTGTTAGTTTACAGGAAATGATGGGCCATTCTTCTTTGGATACAACTAGATTATACATTACATTATCTAAAAAACATGTTAGAGGCAAAAAAACACCTTTAGATAGGTTAGAAGAATAAATATAAAGAACTACTGGTAATCAGTATTAGGCGAAGCTTAATTAAAAATTAATAAATAATTGGAGTTGATTAATCTTGGTGTTTCTTAGGTTCAAGCCAAGCCAAAATTAAGAAAACAGGCCATAAAAAATTAAACAAATAAATAAAAGGTTCATATATTTCTCCACCTAAAAGACAAATAATATCATATTCATCTAAGGTTTCAACCTCTTTGAATCCTTCTTCTAACTCCTTCCAAGTAATTTCTCCTTTATCGTGTTTATCTAATAAATTCTGCTTTATGTCTAAATCAGTAAATGTCATATCTAAACAAACATTTCCTGTTTTAGTAAGGTTGTTAGGAAGAGAATATAAAAATCCATTATTTAAGTCTAATCTTATAAAAAACATACCAAATAGAAAAGAAACTATTGCTAATACATACCATTGTTTTTTATTCATTTTTTAATTTACTAACTTTATTTCTTAAGTAATTTTTAACAAGGAAATAAATAAGAATAATAATTGCGGGAATTAAAGTAAGAAACCCATTCGATATTTGTCCTTTGTAAAGGGAATAAATTGACGCAGCTAATGAAACTAATGCTAAAATATCTAAAATAGTGAAAAAGAACCTTTTTCTCTTCTTATTCTGGAGGTTAAATTCTGCTTTATTTGTTATAATTTCAGCAACCGCTTGTTCTTTTGGTCTTCCTCTTATTGAAACTCTCCCTTTAAATTTAGTCCTATGTATAACCATTATCTCTAATAAATTTATTAGGGATATAAACCTTTTGCTCTTGGTAGCTTAACAAACTTATTTATTTCAAGCCATAAATCTTTATATTTTAGCCAATCAAAAAGAATGTATGAGTAAGAGATGTATTGTTCTAGGAAATATGTGGAGTAAGAATAGTTGTTTTAATTGTAAAAAAGATGGATGTAATTATAAGCATTATCTTATAGATTCCAGTGTATTTCTTGAGACTTTAGAAGGTGATGAAGCAGCTAATTGTGGCAAAATAATTAATAGGGTAAATAGGGTTTATAGAGGTTATGTAGATATTCATGTTTTTGGAGAAATAATGAAAAAATTAGTCAAAGAACAAGGAGAGTATACATATAAAATAAACCCCTTTATACCAATTAATATTTTAGAAGGTCTCTCACCTCAATTTACTGCATCAATAAAATATTTATTAGATAACTTAAAAAATTTTCAATTTATTGAGTCTGATAAAGTTAATTTGGATATTTTAAATAATTTAAAAAGCATATGTACTATATGTGGAGATAGAGATAAACGTATTATTTCTTCAGCAATTCATAATAAAATAGATCTAATAACCCTAGATCCTGGGTTTAAAAATGATGAAGAAAACATAAGAAAGGTATGTAGTATGCATAGTATTAATCCAATAAATATATACCACCTAAAAAAGGATAGATATATTCTAGAGAGATTAGGATTATTGGGCTAAACCCTCTTCTTTTAATTTTTTAATAATTTCATTAAAAAAATCTTTATTGTCTAAATAGGGTTTTTTTTCTATAATCAAATTGAATAATTCTATATCATTTTTAGAGGGGTGTAAATTCTTAAAATATAAGAAAGTGCTTGTTAACTCAAAAAAGGTAGGATCCACCTCATGTCCTCTTATTAAATTTTTAAAGTTGTAGATTATACTTTCCTCTTTTAGATTTAATGTAGTAATCTCTTTTGCCCAGCCTAAATCAGATAGTAAAAAACCATCTGATGCCAATTCTGAAGAATAAGGCCCATATAGCCAATATGAAAAATTATAACCTAATCCTATTCCCATATTTTCTAATATAAAGATACTCTTTTGAAATATTATACGGTCAGCTAATGTTTTCATACTAAAATTACCTATTTTGTCTAAAACAGATTTTAATTTAGAAAGTTTATCTGACATAAGGATATATAATTTAATAAAATATATAAAACTATGCTTAAATTGTTCGCCTAACATACGTTAGAAGAATTAAATTTCATTATTAGATATACTTTTTAAAAATTCCTCATTATTTTTATATCCTAATAAGTTTGCTAAATAATTACTATTTTTCATTTCTTCACGAGAAGGTTGATAAAATACATCTTTACTTATACCAATATCAGTAATATTCCTATCTCTCGAGAAAAATCCACCAACTCTTGCTATTACTCTTAAATCATAAGCTGGATTAAAAATATGATGCCCCCATGTTTTCTCTCCGAATAGTATATCTACAATAACTTCTTTTTCAGTTTCTTCTACCATTTTAAAATTTTTTATTTCTTGGAGAATAGCACCCCTAACAGCTCCTTTTCTAAATTCCAAAAATTTTTTAAGGACTTCGGAATCATATCTATTTTCTAATTTCTGAAAAATTATAGAATAAATATTATCAAGAATATTATCTAATTCTGGCTCAAAATCTTGTAATTTATGGTCTTTAATTATATAAAACAATGTGTCCTTTTTTTCCAGATAATTTCCTTCTGTATCTTTAATAGCAATTCCTTGTTTTTCTATTTCTTCTTCTAAAGAAAGTATTTCTCTTGCAACATTAGGAAGCCTCAACTTTTGTTGAATTATATAATCTCCTGCGGAATCTGCTAATCCTTCAAGATCTTCTTTTGATAATGTCATTTTCTTCTCTTAGAATTCTAAGGCGATTCTTTACCAACACCTCTCAAATTTCTTAGATTTTGGGGTTTTTAAACCTAACGCTCACTAATTTTTTGATAATTAGTCTTTAATCCTTAACTCTTATTAAGAAGTCTGTTGCAGTTAATGGGTTTATGTCAACTTTTTGATATCTTTTCCAACCTTTTGTTAGTTGTGCTGGAAATCTGAAGAAAAAATTATCTCCGTCATTGTTTAAAGATCTTTCAAAGATTATTCCTTTTTCTGATAATGCTTTCGCTAAAACTAATGCTTTATCAAATTTTTTTGCTTGCTCTCCATTTAGATATTCTGTATTACATTTTGGGCATTTATATACTTCTAAATTATGTTTTAGATTTGTGTTTGGTATATTTATTAAAATTTTTATTTTCTTCATTTTTATATTACAAATATCACAATGTAGTTGTTTATCCTTGAATGCATCTTTTTCAAATTCAAATTTTACTTCTTCTCGAATGTCTTCTTCTTTAATATCTTCAAAATTCATTTTGACCTCCTGTAAAGTTTTATTTGCCATTTTGATGATGGATAAGCTGTTATTATTGTTGCTTCTTTAAAATTTTTATTATAACTGAAAAATATTGTTAAATATCTTTTCCATATACCAATTGCCATATAACAATCTTTAACTTTTCTAAATTTTGGGTTGTTTCTTAGTAAAATATCTTCTATTTCTGTAATAGTTATAGCATGTTTTGTTTCAATTTTTTCTTCAATTTCTGGTTTTATTTTTATAGCCTTTACTATCACTTTTATCCGTATGATTAATAGTACGGAAAATATTTAAGGTTTTCTGTTTTAAGTCTTGTTTGGCTAAGGTATCTTATAAGTACATTTAATGAAAATTAAGTTGTAATTTTGGTAAAATCCTTAGAATATTAGCTTTTTGTGAGCTTTCTTCATTTAAAGCTGCCCAATCTTTAGATGCTTCATTCAAATAGTCTTCATTATAACCTACTAATTCAGATAAAATTCTTATATCATATAAATCAGATACAAATCTTAATTCTTCAGCTATTAAAGGGTCTCCCAAATTAAATATAGCATTCTTTCTTAATTCTTGTATATTTTTAAGTCTTCTTTGAATAAATTCTTCTATAAAGGGCATTTCATAAGTTGTAACTTTATTCTTTAAATCTGCCCTCCTATTTGCAGTATTAACACATCTAGATAATTTTGGTAATATTAAATCTTCAGGAGCTAATGTAGAATAAGTTCCATATCTATCTCCTATCATCTTTTTTCTAGCATTATTCAATTCTCTTTCAATGTGTCTTCTATTTTTCTCAAAATTTTTATCATTTTTCCTTCCAAATTCAATAACAAGATTGTCGTTTGTTTCTGGACTTGATACAAATAATTTATAAGCCCCACTTGTTTTTCCAGTTTCTACATTATATTGATTATCTTGTAAATATTCTCTTACAGGTTTTGAAAACTCTTTAAATTCAGCATAATTTAATGATCTACCAACTAACAAATCAATATCACTAGTAGGTCTTCTATAATCTTTATGTACATAACTTTGTACGCCCATTCCGCCGACTACAGAAATCATATTCTTGTTTTGATATAAATCATCCAAAGTTCCTGTAGCACACAAACAATCTCTAACAATTTCATCATCGAGAGTTTTGGCTAGACATTGTAATTTCTTTAACATTTTAGTTAATTTGTGGTAATTTCTAATATATAAGGTTTTCTATTTGTTACTTTAATAAAGTGGTAAAAGTAGTTTAAATGAAGAAATAAAAAATTTAAGATTTGCTTAAAAGTTTTATCCTTTATAGCATATGTAATTTTTGTATTAAGGTCTCTCTTTCTACATCTTCATTAACTTCTTGTTGAAATACTTTATATTCATGATCAACATCTATTGGTGGGCCTATGGTTGTATTAAAAATAAAGATATCTATAAATGCCTGTTTACAAAGTTTAAATAGAGGTGTTCTTTCTTCAAATTTTCTTCCTGTTTTTTGTAATTTTTCTATGTAATTTTCTGCTAACCTAACTTCCTCTTGTAAATATTCTCCTTCATTCATACATATAAATTCAAAGGGTTTTGCTAATTCATCAAAAGGCCCAAATATTCCTCTTAATCTTTGTCCAAAGTATCCAGAAACTTCATAATTTTTTTCTAAAAAAATAGGTGCTATATGTTTGTGATGTGTCCCATTTTTTAATCTATAAAAAAAATCCCCATAAATAGGACCTTCTCCTCGTTTTTCAAGCCCTAAAAAAAGGCCTTCATCTTCTCCTATAGGAAGTATCATACCACTACAAGGATAATAGCAAAAATGGGATCTAATAAGAGGAAATTCTTCAATTCTTTTAGGATCTAACTCATTGTTATACTCTACTGTTTTAAGATAATTATTTATATCTCTAAAAGAGGTTTTTCCTGAAATTCTCTTAAATATTTTCCTAACAAAAGGTATACTAAGCATGTCTGCCATTATATCTCACCTCTTTTTAAAGGAATAAAGAATAAGTATATTTAATCTTTACTCTTTATTTTTAATTTTTCTTCTTTTAATTTTTCTTCTTCTTTTAATTTTTCTACATATTCATAACCTAAATCTGTAAGTTCAGCTATTATTTCCTTTCCCTTTCTCTTTTTTAAAATAAGTCCAAATGTAGCTAAAAAAGTTAAATATTCAGATAAAGTTGATACTACGGATGAATAATCTTTATCTGAATATATTATTTTTGCTAGAGACTTTATTGATATAGGTTTATAATCCATTCTTTTTTGTAGACCATATAATCCTTTAAAAATCCTTTCATGTGTGAAAGTCAAAGCTTCAGAAATATTATCTAATTTATTATTAATTATTAATTTAGGCTTATGTTCTTCAAAATTATTTATTAAATGATTTTCTAAACGTATAAGTCTTTCTTCATATTCTTTTAATTTTTCTTCCCTTTCTTTGTGGGAATTATGTAATTTTGTATGTTTATTATTTAATTCAGTTATATCTTGTTTAATATTTCCAAAAGAATTATATAAAATATTGTGTATATAATCAATTTCTTTTTTGATTTCTTTTTTTATCCCTCTTCTAAAAAGCCATGATATCATTATGAGGATTATATTTAACTAATATATATATTTTTCTAATATTTTAATTGTTTTCGACGAAATTTATATACATTTCGTAGAATTCTACGAATTTCTACGAAATGTATCGAAATGATTTTATAGGTATTTTATAGAAATTTTATGAATTTTTATTGATTTCTTTGATAAATTTTATGTAAAAATTTTATTAAGATAAAATAATTTATCAGAATAATCTTTTTTTGATTTGATTTTATATTAATTGTTTCTTAAATTATTATTTTTTAATGCATATAATTCAATGCGCTAATTATAGAAATTAAAGTAATTGATTAAAATTTAAGTAGAAGTAATAGAACATAAAAGAACTATTTGACGTATAAAGTATAGAAGGTTATAGATCTGAGAGGTTATAAAAATAAGAAATAGAGCCTATAAAAGGGTTTAGTGAGGATTATGTTAATACCATAAGATAAACAGAGGGATTTATTTGAGAGAACATAAGTTCGTATAAAGTTAGCTTGTTTAGAGAAGTTTATTTTATAGATGGGAATATAATATATAGAGAAAGGAGGAAATATGAGCTTTTATTAGTAGAGTTTAGTTCGCATAAAATAGCAAATTTGAGTGATTTAAAGGTTATCAAATAACCTGGTTTGTTCAGAATCTGACTCATAATAAATATCTGAGAGCTTATTTTTGAGATTTAAATCCCTAAAACCTGGAGAAAGTGAGATTAAAACAATTTTATTATTAATTTTTGTGCGGGCTAGGGGCATTCCTTTTTGTAGAAGACGTTTAATATAACCCCTAATACAACTTTCTGAGAGGTTTAAACGAGATGATATATCTGAAAATTTTATTTTTCTGTTTAGTTCTTCTTCTAATTGATAAATTGTCAAAAAAACCAATAATTCTTGTTTTGTAAGGGTTCTAAAATATTCCTCAATATTTAGCTGAAATTTGGATATTTCGCCTGTTTGATCTATGATTGTTTGTTTGTTTAACTGTTTGTTTGTTTGTTTAACTGTTTGTTTGTTTGTTTGTTTGTTTAAGACCCCTTCATTTCCTATGGAGATTTCTTCATTTAATATCTCATTTTTTAGCTTATAATTGTAAAATTCGTTTAATAATTCCTTTATTTTATCTTTTAAGGCTGTAATTTCCTTATTTTGCTCTTTTATTTGTATTTCTAGTTTATCCATATGTTCACGAGCTTTTTTGAACGAATTCTTCACATTTTCCTTAAAAATATCGTCGATAACCATCTTTTTTAAATCAAAATTTATCTGTTTAATTGTTTAAGTCTTGTGTTTAATTGTTTAAATAGTTTGTTTATGTGTTTAATGTTTGTTTAACTGTTTGTTTAATATATTAATATTCTTGAAGCATAAAATATATAAAGATGTAACTAGTTTTCTTAATAAAATATTAATTAGCGGGGTGAAATAATGTCAGATTTATTGGTTGTAAGGAGCAAAATAAAGGATTATAGCGAGGGTTGTAATGTTGCAGGGGATTTTGGAGATGCTCTTAGTAAAGAGGTAGAAAGATTAATAAAGAGGGCTGTTGAAAGGGCAAAGGCAAACAACAGAAAAACTGTACAAGCTAAAGATCTTTAATTTTATTCTTTTATCCTATATAATTATCCTCTTTTCTAGGAGGAGAAATAATTGGTATTGGTAAATGTGGTG
>Ga0209541_10016754_pt1 | contig 10802 bp, 7 predicted proteins | sample RifCSPlowO2_01_FD_184027 | JGI IMG/M metagenome (GOLD analysis project Ga0209541, IMG submission 184027) | Groundwater microbial communities from Rifle, Colorado - Rifle CSP2_plank lowO2_0.1 (SPAdes) (version 2) | ecosystem: Environmental > Aquatic > Deep subsurface > Groundwater | place: Rifle... | reverse complement strand
TTGCATTATGTTTCTTGTATTAGATTATGTTTACATGAAAATGAAGAAAGACATTGAGCGTAAGGTTCTCGTTATAGATGAAGCTTGGTCTCTGTTGCAAAGAACAGAAGATGAAAGCTATATTTTCAAAATAGTCAAGACTTGCAGGAAATTTAATTTAGGTCTACTTTTGATTACTCAGGATGTTGCAGATTTATTGAAAAATGATGCAGGCAAAGCTTTACTAAACAATTCAGAATATACTCTGTTATTACGACAGAAACCTTCAATCATTGATCTGGTTGAAAAAACTTTTAGGTTGTCTAACCTAGAACGAGAGAAATTGTTGACAGCATCAACAGGCGAAGGCATATTGATTATATCCAATGAGCATTCTGAAATTAAAATTGTTGCTTCGCCTTCTGAACATACTGTGATTACTACAAATGCAGATGAGATTTTAGATAGAGGTAATGATATCGTTACAGAGTTTGAAAAGACTTCGTTGGATTTTAGTAAAGGTATTTTTAAGAAAGTTGGGTTAAGTGCTCAAGAGGTTACTGAGCTGATTAATCATGGGTATGTGTTAAGTTCTCTTGTGGGGTTATATGGTGGCAGGCGTGAAGAGTATTTGTTGAAACCCCGTTCAAATGAAAGCGTAGAACATTTCTTTGTTGTTAAGTTGATTGAAGAATATATCCTGCGATATACTTCTGATGTTGTGCTGTTTGAGACTTCGGAAGCAGATATTGTTTTTGAATTTCAGAGTAAAAAGGTTGCTATAGAAGTTGAGACAGGGGTTAAGCTCAGAAAAGAAAATTCACGTGTTGAGATGAAGGTCTATTTATTGAATAAAAAGTATGGTTCTGATTGGTTCATTGTTGTGACTGATTGGTCGCTTAAAGAAAAATATCAAAAATATGGTAAGACGTATGTAAGAAAAGAGGTTACTGCAATACTAAAAAAGAATTATTTTTCTCAAGGTTCTAATTCTTTACTTATAGAGCCTGTGGCTCTTGATAATGCACGTTTCGAGGTTCAAAACGTGCCCGGAGTAAAAGGTACTTCTGTGGATGAGTTTGAACCAAGACTCGGGGCTACCGCCCCTCGCACACACAAATTCAACGGAGGATGAAACAAAATAGAAAATAAAGAAAAAACACAAACAAAACCAGAATTTGAAAACAGGCCAATATTAGAAACCCACATTACAAAGAGTAAGGATGGGAAGTACGTGATACATAAGACAGTGATTACGGATATTAAGCCGATTAAATACTTAGAAAAAGTCCTCAATAATGAGGGCTAGTTTTTTTTGTTTTTTAAAAATTAAATAATGATTGTTGATTATATTTTTGATTAATTAAATAGTCCTCTAATGCCGATTTTTCAGCATCTCTTATCATTTTTTGATTAACATGTTCTTTGCATAAAACTTCTTTTATTGCATAAGGCTTATTAGTAAATTTTAATCTATATTCATTTTGGTTAATCTTTTTTAAAATATTATACTGAACACCAAAGTCAAGTACAAGCTTTATAATCTTATCTTTATGTTCGGGGTAATGATTATCTGTTTCTCTAATACTAGAAACGAGAACTTTAAGTAAATCAATATGGAAATCGTAATTATTTCCTTCGAAATTTATCTTATCCTTTTTTAGCTTATGATAAATTTCAGTATAAAAAAATTGTAAAATATGAATGATATTCCCTAAAGGGGTAAAACTTAATGGATTGGCATTTGTAAATTCTTGACCAGCAAATAGTGGGTCAAGTTCCGAGTATAAATGTACTCTTTTTGCAGTTCTTTCTATGGCATGATCTGCGGATTGCTTTATCTCAGAAACTCTTGATTTCAACGAATCAACTGACCATAATATAAACTCTTGAATATTGGTGAAATTTTGTGATATGGATTTTACAATATCATCTTTATAAGAAATCGGAACAGCAAAAACAAAATCTTCATGGATTATTGTTTCCCCAACAAATTCTTCAAATATAGTTTTATTATTTTTGTAAACTTCTTTTGTTGTTTCAAAATCTTTAATCTCTTTCCTAATGTTTGCTAAACTAGATTTTACTTCTACTAAGATAATTTTGGCTCCATTTGATTCATATTTTACAAATAAAATATCAAAATTTTTAACAGACAAATTATTAATCTCGAATACAGGGTCTACAGAAAAATATTGATAACCTAAATTCTTGCAAGTATAAAACATGGAAATTATTGAATTAATCACCATTAAATGATTAGTCTCGATATTGAGATTGGCTTCCAACTCTTGTAAATATTCATTTTCCGATAAAAGTTTTAATTTTGATTTATATGTAGCTTTCAACCTACCAAAAGCTTTTTTGTCAGTTGTTTCCAGTCTCTGTAATTCAGTTTCATAATTAGATGACATTTACAAACTTATCTCCGCGTCTAAGTCAAGTCTTTCAACTATAAATTGATAGAATTTTAGCAAAGAGGCGAAGCTCGTGCTAGAATCTTTTACGATATTAATTAAATCTCCATTAGAACTTATCTTGAACGTCTCATTTTTATCTCTATCAAAAATTGTAGATGCAAAATAAAGTGACCCTTCAACCACCGCTTCATTTATGCTATAAAAGTCGTTTGAATTATTGATTAATTTTATTAGTTTATGACAAGAAGTTACATTCAATGGCGAAGATAACTTTATTGCTAAAGGGGTAATCTCCTCTAAGTTGACTTCGCGCAATTTTCTTTTTTCTTTTATTCGTTTATATATTGATGATTCAATTACTCTTTTTGTAGACAGAATCTTATCGATTGTAAATTGGATTAAAGAGATAATATATTCTAAATTGCCCTGATTAAATGTAAAAACACCTTTGAAGCTTACCCTAAATTCTGCAATTTGTGGTATCTTAAATTGAATTGTTCTCGGTAATACTCCATAACTATTTCTTAGTTCTTGTAAAGTTTCTCTTCCATCTTCCCCATAATATCTAAAGTTTCTTTTAAATCCGGGCCTTATCGCGCAAGATTCTTTTATATTATCAAATCTTTTTGCCGTGAATTCGGTAATTATGGTTGCTGGATGCGTATCGATTACTTTAGTCCGAATATCATCTAAGGTTTTAGGGCTAATCCATAAGTAATGCATGCCACTTGTATTTTTAATGATTTTATCGATATAATATAATTCAGAAGCAGGCATAAAAGTAAATATTTGCAAGACTCCTGTCTCCTGATTTAGGTGACAGAAGAATTCTAAATTCTTTACATTGCGTTCTTCAGAGATTGTCCATTTACATTGTAAAATTTCGCCCTCTAATTTACAAATAATACTATAAGAATTAAAAAGTTCTTTTAATTCCTCAAAACTCTTATCTGTTAAAAACCCAAAAATTTTAAGATTTGAACCAAAAAATTGGTAATTATGATTTAAGTATAAAATTAAAGTAGTGCGTTCTTTTTTTAATTTCAACTCATTATATTTGGATTGTATAGTCATTCTAATTCCCATTGGATATTACATTTTATTAAAAATTCTTCTATTATTTTTACTCTACCTCAAAAGCTTCCCTTAAAACAGCATTCATTAACGCTTCTGAATTTTTTTGATTGTTCTTTACCTGAGATTCTAATTGGTCGCAAAGTTGCATAAGTTGGTCTACTTTTTGTACTATACGGATTTGCTCTGAGATTGGTGGAAGACCTAAAATACGAGCGTATGTTTCGTTTCTATTCAAACCTGGCTTAATTCCTTTACCCATTTCTTCAAGCTTTAAGGACTTTAATAAATAATATAAAAATTTGAAATCTAAATTTTTTGATTCTTCAACATAGTATGCAACATCTGTTGTCCAACTAGGTAATTCAGATATATTTAATGCTCCAGAAGAACCTTTTCTACCAATAATTATTGCTCTTTTATCAATTAAATATTCATTATAATAACCAACTATACCATTAGAACCATAAACCGGATATTTTCCATTTAAGATACATTCATCTTTTGTTAATCCATCTCCATAAATCATTTGCACAATATCCCCCAATCTCACCCACTTCCATCCATTAGGCAATTCATAAGGTTTTTCTCCTTCGGTAATTGGTGGCAATGGCTTCTCTCCCTTTATCTTCTTCTCTTTGATTAGCTTTTCTTTCTCTGCTTTAATCTTTTTCAATAACTCAGATGCAGGTTCATCATTTTTATCTTGCGGAACAAGTTTACCCTGAACTGCTTCCGAAAGAATAGATTGTCGGAGTTTGAAGATTAAACTAAAATTATTAGTAGTATTATTAGATAAATTTAAATTTATATCCATTATAGATTTTAATTTGTTGATAATTTTATCTTGTTCTGATTTTTTTGGATAAGGTATTTCAAGTTCAAGAAGTTTATCTTCATGTAACGCTTTCTGAGCAGTTCCGATAGGTACTAGCTTATTTACATCGTTTCTAAACTGGGGACTCTTGAGATAATTTAGAAGATATTCAGACTCAATATCATGTATTTCAAACATGGGCATGTTCTCAGTAACAATGCAACCATCAACCTCTGGGGGACAGATACCAATTCCTCCTTTGTATACACCTTGCCGTATGAATATTAGAGTGTTAGGATGTTCTTTAAGGTTAATTTTAAATTGTCTTTTTCTTCCAATTTTTATTCCTTTTTTTTCTCCTCGAAATGAAACTTTCCCTGTTTGAGAAATAGTAACTTGTTTGTATGTTACATCTGGTTTAACCCAATGTGTTTCTTTATATTGTTTTAACACATTTTGGAGTTTAATCTTAGACATCCTACAATTCCCTCTTAATCTTCTCAAGAAGTTCAACGTTATCCTTCATAGACTTTTCAAGTAAATCAATCATCTCTTTACTACTCAAATGTTCTGTTTCATCAACACTATTAGGATTATTAATATCAAGATTGTAATTTCTTTTCTTTATTTCTCCAATCGTAACTTTCCAGCAATAAGGTTTAAACTCTTCTGCTTCTCTATTATTCCACCAGCTTTTCTCGTGGTCAAATTCAGAGAGTTTCATACGTTTAATTTTTCCATAACTTTTGTAGCCATCTGGTAATTGATGTTCAAAATACCAAATTTCTTCTGTAGGTTTACCCTTTTCAAAGAATAATAAGTTGGTTCTAATGCTAGTATATGGATTAAATACTCCATTAGGCAATCTAACAATTGTATGTAGATTGAATTCTTCAAGTAATTTTTCTTTTATCCTAGTCTTTACACCTTCACCAAATAAGAATCCATCAGGAAGTACTATACCACACCGACCTTCTTCACGAAGTAACCTCATTATCAGTACAAGAAATAAATCTGCAGTTTCCATTGTTCGAAATGCTGCTGGAAAATTATTCTCAATTCCAACTTCCTCAGCTCCACCAAATGGAGGATTAGTTATTACTATGTCAACTTGCTCACTTGCACCAATATCCCTTAATGGTTTTGATAATGAGTTATCATGCCTAATATTTGGCACTTCAATGTCATGCAGTATCAAGTTTGTTGTCGCTAATAAATGAGGCAATGGCTTTTTCTCCATCCCTCTGATACAGTCTTGTAACTTTGCTCTTTCGTCAACGGTTTTTACATCTTTCTTCAATTTTTCAAGTACAGAAATTAAGAATCCTCCAGTGCCACAAGCAGGATCTAAAATAATATCTCCTAATTTTGGATTAATCATATCAACAATGAATTGAGTAACTGCTCTTGGGGTATAATACTCACCAGCATTTCCTGCACCTTGTAAGTCACAAAGAATCTGTTCGTATATATCATTAAACATGTGCCTATCTTTTGTTGTATGGAAATCTATCTCATTAAGCTTATTAATTACTTGTCTAATTAATGCACCATGCTTCATGTAATTGTAAGCATCAGTAAATAACTCTCTTATAAGAACTGTTTTCTCATTATCAACACTTGCATCAAGATTCTTTAATGTTGGAAATAACTCATTGTTAATGAATTCTAAAAGTTCATCTCCGGTTACGCCTTCTTCATCCTGTGCCCAATTTCTCCAACGAAGTTCTTCTGGAATAGGTGACTTATAGTTGTCATCTTCTAACTCCCACTCCTCTTCTTTAGCATCAAATACTTTTAGGAATATCATCCATACTAATTGTGAAATTCTTTGTGCATCTCCATCCACACCTGCGTCTTTACGCATAATGTCTTGTATTGATTTTATTGTTGTTGATAGATTCATTTTATACCTCTGCATACAACTGTGATTCTAATTCCTTAATTGCGTTTAAATATCCTTTTTTGCCACCAAATAATTTAACTATTTCAAAAGGTGTTCCAAATTCTCTTAGTGGATTTACCTTTAATACATTCAAACTTTCAAGGTCAATAATTCCTTCATCTGCGTATTTGTTAAGTAAAGCATCGAGAACTACTCTAGCCTTCCACTCATACTTCGTAAAATAATTTTTTTTCTTAACATTTTTTGCCCTTTCCTTTCTGGTTAAAGGCTTCTTATCAAAAGCAACGTGACAAATCAAATCAAATGGGTCATAATCTCTACCGACTTCTCTTTGCAGTTCATCAAGCAATATTCCTTCTTCCTCAAGTTTCTGAAGAATTACTGATTTTTTATCAGCAGAGTTCCAATCTTTTAAAAATTTATTAAGAGTTTTATATTCTTCGGTCAATGTTTTTTTAGTATAATCTTGTAAGGATTCAGTGATTAACTTTCCATCTTTATCATAAAATAAAACTCTTTGATTAATTACTTTTACTGGTACACCTTTAACATAATATTTTCTAGGTTTTTCTTTTGTGTTTTCGATAAAGACCTGTTCTTGCTTAGTTAACCCGAACTTATCCTCATCCTCTTTTATTGCTTCTTTGATCATAATTTCCGTATTAATTGGAGCTTCATATATCTGCACAGGCTCACCATCAAAGTCAGGGTCTGCAAACAAATCAGTCACTTGCCTGAAATCCATAATAGTAAAATAATATTTTCCATAATCTTCTCTAATCCTTGTTCCTCTACCTATTATTTGCTTAAATTCAGTCATAGATTGTATGTTTGAATCAAGAACAATAAGCTTACAAGTTTGCGCATCGACACCAGTATTCATAAGTTTAGATGTAGTAGTAATTACTGGATACTTGGAAGCAGGGTCGATAAAATTATCAAGTTCTTTTTTCCCTAAATCATCATCGCCAGTTATCTTTAATACATATTTCTGATTCTTTTTCACAAGGTCTGCGTTCTCATTACGTAATGCCATCCTCATTCGTTCTGCATGGTCAATATCTACACAGAATACAATCGTCTTTGCATATCTATCACCTGAATTTTTCAAAAATTCAGAGATTTTTTTAGCAACAAGTGCAGTTCTTTCATCTATTGCTAAGTTTCTGTCAAAATCTTTTACGTTGTATATCCTATCTTCAACTAAATTCCCATATTTATCCTGTTGACCTTTCTTTGGTCTCCAACCTTCAACATCCCTATCTATAGAAATCTTAACTACTTTATATGGTGCTAAAAACCCATCCTCAATCCCCTGCTTCAAAGAATAAGTATAGATTGGTTCTCCAAAATAGTATATATTTGAAACTTCTTTTGTTTCCTTAGGTGTTGCCGTTAAACCTATATGCGTTGCAGATTTAAAATATTTCAATATTTCTCTCCATGCTGAATCAGTCTTGGCACTTCCTCTATGACATTCATCAATCACGATTAAATCAAAGAAATCCTTCGTAAACTGTTTATAGATATTCTTCCAATCATCACTACCTGTTAAGCCCTGATAGAGTGCCATATAAATTTCATAAGACTTGTCAATTTTTCGATTGGTGACTTTTGTTATGGCACCTCTAAAGATTTTAAAATCGTTATTACGTGCTTGGTCAACAAGAATATTCCTATCAGCTAGAAATAAGATTCTTTTTTTAGTTTTGGATTTCCATAATTTATATATAATTTGAGAAGCAACATAAGTTTTACCTGTACCTGTTGCCATTACTAAAAGAGCACGCTTCTGCCCTTTCGCAATATTTTCTACAGTTCTGTTTATAGCAATCTCTTGGTAATAACGAGGAGTCTTCCCTGCCTGAGAAGTGTGGTAGTTATGAGTAATTATCTTCTCCTCTGGTTCTTTTATGCCTTTCCAGATTTTGTATCTCTCCCAAAGTACATCCGGATTTGGAAATTCATCAAGTGATAATTCCCTCTCAATTATTTTAGATTTACCAGTTCTATCATGTTCAATAAATCCATCACCGTTAGAACTATACACGAAAGGAATATCAAGAATCTCGCCATATTGAATCGCCTGTTGAAGACCTGCTCCAAGAGTATGCTTATTATCTTTTGCTTCAATGATTGCGAGAGGTAAATTTGGTCTGAAGTATAAAATATAGTCAGCTCTTTTCTGTTCCCCTCTAACTATCTTATTGCCTCGTACTATAATTTTCCCATTAGTAAATGATTTTTCTTCACGTATTTGTTTATCCTTATCCCAACCGGATTTTAGAATTGCAGGAGTTATAAATTTAGTACAAATGTCTCTTTCAGATAATTCTTTTTTATTCACTTTTCTTTCTCCTGTATCTGTAGCAATAATTTAAGTTGGCCAGTAAATCTTCGATAATGGAATTAATAACTTTGTATCCACATCAAAGTCGTCGTAATTTTGAATAATCAATTTGACCAGTCTATCTGCATTTATTAAAGTCAATTGCTCATTGGTTCTTTCTGCTTCATACTTGGCATCTTTTGAAAAACCACCTGTTGAAATATAAAGACCTTTTTTTCCTCTAAGAACAGAGTTGAAATTTCTAATTTCTTTTGCACCCACCTGTCCGTTTCTATGTTTGATTTCAGCAATAATTCTAGGTTCTTCAAGCATCAAGCCATCTTTTGAAGCTTCAATGTCTTTTCCCCTATCTGCCCCTCTTTCTGTAATCATAGTTTTATATCCCATTGCTCTTAATACTCCTGCAACTAACTTTTCCATGTCTTCCCAATCTAATTCTAAAATTTTATCTTTTATTAATTCATTAGCTCTTGATACCATATCTTCTTTTAGTGTTTCTTCGTCAGCTTCATCTTGATTTATTTCATCATTTTTACTTTTTCCATGAAGTACAGAAATAATTTCTTTTTGAGCAATATCATTAATTTCAAAAATTGTAGATATCGCACCAAGTGTATTTTTGGTTGATGTAGAAAGCTTATCTCTTTGTGTTTCGCCCAACCATTTAACTTTTCGGATATGATGATATTCTCCAAGTGTTTTATTGTAATTATAATCTGATTCAATGGTACCAACCAAATAAACTCTTTTTGAAGGGTCGTAAGATAACACATAATCCCCCTGTTTAAATTCAAATAAAAATCTCCTAATCTGACCTGCAGTCGCGCTTAATTGGCTTTTCTTTCTATAATCATATTTTACTTTAACAAGTTCTTTTAATTTCTCTTTACTTTTTATATTACTTATATCACCAAGCTTATTCCAACCAATAGCAACATATTTTTTCTTTAGAAAATCATCTATTAAATAAGCATCTTCGCCTGCTCTTACCATCCACATAGTTTTAGTCATATTCATCATCTCTCACTCTTCATCCGCTCTTCCATCATAATCTCAAACTGTCTGCTCATCAGCCAGCCTTTTTCTTTACAGAATTCTTTATATTTTCGATATAATTCAGAATTAACTCTTAACATAATATTCTTGGAATCCATGCTATTTCAAGTATCTATAACCTATATAAAGATTTGGGCAAATTCCTCTGATTTCCCAATATTCACCCTTTCAACCCCCAATAACACCTTTTCTAAACAAAGCACCATCCAAAATAGCTAATTTTTACTTTTTTAAGGCACGCTACAAACTGCATTGTGTTTTCCACTAAAGTGTCGGCTTACGCCTAAAACATCATGAGTTCTCCGCTGTAAGACACCTTCAAGAAAAATTAGCATGGAGGTGCTATAAAATGTTTAGAAAAGACCATTATTGTGAATTTAAAGTGCATAGAAGTTTAATCTTCTGTGAAATCTGTGGAGAGAATCCACATATTGGAGGTGAGGTATAATGTCTCACCAAAACCAATTAATTAAAGAGATTGAAACAAATCTCAAAGAATTGGCTGTTGAAACTGATACAGTCAAAAAATCTGCATTTTTCAAAGATTATCTTGAAACAATGTCAAAGTTCTGGCAGTATAGTTATCATAACCAGTTGCTTATCCATTTCAGGATGCCTACAGCTACAAGAGTAGCAGGGTTCAATAAATGGAAACAGCTTGATAGACAAATAAAGTCAGGCAGTAAAGCTATTAAAATCTTAGCGCCAAGCATCCGTACTTTTACTAAGATTGATAAAAATACATTGACAGAAGTTGAAGAAAAGGTAACTTTATTCTTTCCTGTAAATGTATTTGACATTTCTCAAACTGATGGTAAACCATTACCGGAAATTGACATTGTTGTAAAAGGCGATAACTATAACGACTTTTTACAGAGCCTTGTATCTTTCTGTAACGATAAAAACATTAAAGTCAATTTCGAAAATCTTGGCATTAATGGTTTATACGGTTACAGTCAAGGCGGAAGCATTGCCATAAGCAATCAGGAAAGTATTAACATGCAGGTTAATACCATGATCCATGAAATAGCGCATGAGCTATTGCACAAGGAAAAGAAAGAACTTTCTAAACAGCAAAAAGAAATCCAGGCAGAAGGCACAGCATATGTTGTAACCAAGCATTTTGGCATAGAAAATAAAAGTTTTAATTATCTTGCCATGTATGATGCAGATTATAAGATTATCATGGATAATCTCAAA
>Ga0209541_10016753_pt1 | contig 10802 bp, 8 predicted proteins | sample RifCSPlowO2_01_FD_184027 | JGI IMG/M metagenome (GOLD analysis project Ga0209541, IMG submission 184027) | Groundwater microbial communities from Rifle, Colorado - Rifle CSP2_plank lowO2_0.1 (SPAdes) (version 2) | ecosystem: Environmental > Aquatic > Deep subsurface > Groundwater | place: Rifle... | reverse complement strand
GAGGGTATTGTTTTATTCGAAGAAACCTTGCCTGAACCTGGCAGTGTAAGTTTCATTGATGAAGCTGGTGCAACAGCCACCACTTCAGCTTATCCTGGCTTTATTTACCTTTATGCTCGGATAAACACCGATAAAAAAAGTGTAGAAAGCGCAGTCACAACAGCTCAAGGCACGATTGTTTCAGCAATACCTAAAGCAGGCATATATATGGTTAAAGTAGAGTCTGGCCAGGAATCAGCTTTCATCAATGCCATGCGCCAGCAAAGCTGGGTTATGGAAAGCTATCCTGCTTTTATCACCAGTACAGCCACTGTTCATTTGTTTGATTTTTTCAGCATGATGCGGCCACCTGATGATTGCTTTGAGGATCATGGCGAACTTACACAGACCATCGCTAATTCATACAGTCCTGGCTCATTGGGCTATGAGATGAATCTGATGCCCACTTCAACAGATTACCTCGCCAAAATGTTGCGGCTCATGGAAGAACCAGGCAGAGAAAATGAACCTAAAATATTTAGCTTATCAATCGGCTCTTCGGCTGAAGACAATGTCACAGATGAAGAGATCCGGGCAGGCTGCCACACCATAAACTGCCAGACTGCGAGAGATGAGCAAAAAATATTCTTGCGCGGTTTCCTGCATTTGCTAGAAGCGGAGATAATTTTTAATCCAGCTGCGGCTGACAAAACCATGGTTATCCTAGCCATGGGCAACGCCGGCTTGGATTTAGACATAGAGATAAAGGAACTTAAAGAAGCATATCCGAATGCTTTCAGCAGGATAAAACTGGTCGGCTCTTCCACACCCGACGGAGAGATAACACATCGCAGGAACTATGCAAGCGACCCTAATAATAATGAAGTGGTCTATGCTCAAGGCGAAGCCAAGCGCATTGCAGTTCCGGGTGACGGAGAGATCATCTGCTCAGGCACTTCATTTTCCACGCCAGAAATCTCAGGAATACTGGATTACATCTGGTCGCAGAATCCCAAACTCACTTCAGAGCAAGTTATGAAAGCTTTTGACCAGGCTCTGGCAGATTATAAAACCATGGTCGTGCCACACAACCGCAATGGAAAGACTGACCAGGGTTTCATTGACAGACTTATGGAAATCGTTTCTGGAATGGAGAAGAAAACTGTCCAGACCGAATCAAAAAAAGCAGTTTCCGAAGGACCGGCAAAATGCACAAGCCCGTTCGATGGAAGATGGACTGGCACTTTTGATGCGGAATTAACTTATGCATGGTTGGCGAATGAACCTAAAGAAATCAAGAAGTATGAAGGAACAAAAACCGAGTCATTGACTGTCGCTTTCACTCTTAGCTGCGTGGAATTAGTCAAGCCAGAAAACAGCTACGCGGACTACCCGAATGGGTATTATATGATTGAGTTGTCGGATTTCAGTTCAGACTACCCTAAATTTAACTGCGCAAATGGATGCGATATCTCTTCAAGCATGTGGCTTCCAGATGGTACAAACGTCAATTGGATTTACATCGGTCTTGGGTCAACACCGGGCACATACACTAAAATGACAGGAATACCCATTATTTTCGGAGGGGACAATCAAGCAGTAAACACATTTTTATCTGTGGGTGAAACCACAACTGTAAATTCCAACACCATATCTTTGAGCACTATATGGAGCGAAGACAACCCTACTGCCATAGATGCTTGGAGTATTCACGATAAAGGCATGAACCTGCTTCTCTGCCAAAAAGAAGATTTGAACCCTGAGAATCAATGGTATGCCGGCTGCAAAAGAAGGGCTTATTCGTATACCTTAAGAAAGCAGTGAAAAGGATGATTTAAGATAGTTCTAAAGTTTGAGTGTGACAACCGTAATGTCTTGTTTGAGTTTCTCGATTTAACGAAAGCACCTGTCAAGAACCGCCACCCTAAAGGGCGGGGCGTGTTCTTGAGCATGCTCAGAAATCGCTGGCTCACTCTGCACTGAAGTACAGAGTTTGCGCCTTTTAGCGATTTCTGACATATCAAAATGATTTTCGGAAATGGCGAAGCATATGAGCCTGATAGGCAGTAAGAAAATTTTGGCTAACATAGACTAATCAATTCAAATCTTTATTTTTTAATAGCTTCAAACAACTCGCTCAGATTCAATTCCAATGCAGCAACAGGAACAACTAATCCATTCAGCTCAAGGACTTTTGGGCTTATTTCTCCTATGAAGGCAACCTTTTTGCCGTTTACTATGACACGGCCTACTCTGCCTGGGATGAATGAGTCGTGCTCAACTTCGTCTATTTGGTAAGAGATGTTCAGCATCCTGAACAGATTGTCTAAAACCTGCTTTATTTCTGTGTAGCCTGCTTTTTCGTTTGCGCTGGCTATTGCAATGCGCTCGTAATCTACCAGCTCATTGCCTTTTTTTACTGTTACTAAGCCCTGCTCAAAGATTTTTTGGGGATATTCTACATGCTTATTTTTTGATAAGAAGTCTATAAGCATAGGAAGCACCCATGCCCTGACGCAGGAATATGTTTCTGACATGAAGTTGGAGATTTCAGCAGTGCCAAAGTCTTTTACATTCATTTTGCTGTAAAGGATCTCTTTGTTTGACAGGATAGGGCTGTAAACTTCCTGAAAGCCTAATCCAATTGCCAGTTCCCTTACTTTGTTTATGAAATTAACTAGCTTAGAAGTCTGGCCGATTGTGTAAGAGGTTAAAGGAAGCTCTTTTATTTTATTGTATTCATACATTATTCCAATATCTTCTATTACATCTACTGGGTGCAGGATGTCTTTTCTATAAGGGGGGATATCAACTTTAAAGTTGGAGAAATCATAGCCTGCTTTTTCCAAGAGCGCTTTGATTTCAGGGTCTTTAAGCTCTACGCCGAGCAATGACTGAATCTGCTCTTTGCTTATCTTGATTGAATCCTTGAATAAGAAAGGAGTTGTAACTGTCTTGTTTTCGTATTTTACATCTACTGAATGTATTTCAAAGCCCCTTTCATAGAATGCATAAGCCATTATGTTCATTGCAAGTAAAATTGGCTCTAGCTCTATGCCTGTTGCTTCTACAAATAAATGCTCATCGCCTTCATTAACCTTGCCTGTGAAGTTTGAGTTAATGATTGGAGGGAAAGAGAGAACTTCTCCTGCGTCATCCACTAAAATAGGGTATTTTTTATGGCCCTGCAAAATCCAGGCATATTCCTTTCCTTTTGGATGCTCTTCTAAGATTTCTCTTAAATTCATCTCCTTATTAAATTCCAAAGGTACAAACTTAATCGAGTCTGATTCAACGGATTTATAACAAACAGGGAATTTTATTTTGTCATAAGAATAAACACCTATTGCAACCTTTAATCTTTTCCTGCCATAGCTTTCGCAGAGCTTTTCCTGAAGCTGGATTAATTGTTTGATTAGGTAATCATCTACTTTGTGGCCTTTTGCAACAAAAGCTGCAATATAAGGCCTTATTTCATTAACTGACTTATCAACAATAACTTTGTAATTGCCTTTTTTTATGTCTATTTTTGGAATTCCTTTTTGTTTTCCAAGAATTCCTTTGATTAATCTTGCTATGCCTTCAACTGACCATAAATAAGGCAGATTGGTGTCGCCAAAGTCAACTGTTAATTCATCTGCTGCTTTGTCGTATTTTTCAAAATCGCCTTTTCCATACTCAACTAAGGACTCAACTTCCTCTACTGAAAGAGGCTTGCCTACTAAATTCTGCAAATCTTTTAGTGAAAAGGTTATTGTTGGCATTTTATTTTTATATCACCTTTGCGTTTCTCAAAAACTCTAAATTGTGCGAAAATAGCTCTCTGATGTCTTTAATGCCGAGCTTGAACATTGCCAGCCTGTCAATGCCTAAGCCCCATGCCAAGACTGGAATTTCTCTTCCTGTCAATGGCTTTACAAGCTCTGGCCTGAATATTCCTGAACCGCCTAGTTCAATCCATCCCAGGTCTGGATGTTTTGCAAACAACTCTGCAGAGGGCTCTGTGAATGGGAAGTAGCCTGGCTTTATTTTTATCTGGTCTGATTGCGCAAATTCTTCTGCAAACAATTTAAGCAGGCCTTTCAAATGCATGAAGTTAAGGCCTTCTTCTATAACAATGCCTTCTACCTGGTTAAAATCTGCTGAGTGGGTTGCATCAACAACATCTGGCCTGAAGCATCTTGCTATGCCAAAGTATTTTCCCGGAATTTTAAGAGCATTTGAAGCTAACATTCTTGCAGACAGCGCTGTGCCTTGTGTCCTTAAAATAAGCTGCTTTGTTTTATTGACATCAAACTTGTATTGCCAGCCTTTGCTTATTGTTCCTTTTCCGTTTTCATGCGCTGCTTTTACTTTTTCTAGGATTTTTTGGTCTACATTGCCATTTTTCGGCTCTTTTATGTAATAAGCAGCGTGAATGTCCCTTGCAGAGTGGAACTGCGGCATAAACAAAGCATCCATATCCCAGAATTCTGTCTCTGCAATCGGGCCGAACATTTCTGTGAAGCCTATTGAGAGGAATTTTTCTCTTACCTGATCCAAAAATGCACGGTAATGCTGTTTTTTTCCGCCAAATATTTTAGGAACATTTATTTTTATGTCATATCTCCTGAATGTTTTGTCTTTCCATGAGCCATCTTTCAGTATTTTTGGAGTTAAGCTGTCTTCAACATCTCCTTTGATGCCTGATTTTAGGAGTTTTTTTCCTAATTCTGTAAGCTCTGGTGTTTTTATCTTCTTTAGATCTACCCTTAGAATATTTTTCCTTTTCTTTAAATTTTCTAAAGCAAATTTTTCTTCGTCTTTTAATGATTTAATATCAACAGGAAATTTTTTCTTAAGAAATTGCTCTTCAAAAGAGGGCTTTTCCAATAATCTTTTAGCCTGCTCTGTTATTGAAATAAAAAGCTCTTTGTCTTTCCTGATATTTATGGCGGCTTTTCCCCTTAACACACCTAAACATACGCTCGCCTCTTCATCTGAAAGCTTTGCATCTTCTATTATTCTTGAAAGAGGCTCTTCTTTTTTAATTGCCTTTAGAAATCTTATTTCCGGAAGGCCTTCTTTTATGTATTTTTCACCGTTAATGTCCAGCTCAACAACCTCTTTCTGCTCTTCCTTTAAGATTATTATCTGCTTATTCTGGAGCCATTGCAAAGCCCTCATTACCTCAACTTCCTGGAGGCCTGCTGCTTTAGCTATATCTTTTATTGAGCTTAATTTAGATAAAATAGGAAGAACTTTTCTTTCCAAAGGGTGCAAGGTTTGAATTAATTTGTCCAAGTCCATCTTTATAGAGAAGGATAGAATTCCTATTTAAAGCTTTATATATTTGGAGCGATGTTATGCTCGTCAAAATATTTTTTAAAGCTCTTTATACCCAAACAGCTTATTGTAATCTTTATGTTCTACAATATTCAAAACAAACAAAAATATCTCCACTTGGCTGCCCTCAATAGTATAGAGCATCCTCCAGTAATTTGACAATTCAACCCTGTATAGATTCTGCACACCTGCTCTTTTTAGCTCTGATGGGATTAATTCTTTCCTAATAGGATCCCCGTACTGCGGATTATCTTTAAGTATGTCCTTTACTCTTTCAAAAGAACTAAGTATTGATGTTGCTTCTTTATCTGCTCTTTTCTTTAATTCGAGATAAGCGTCTTTTGCCTGCCATTTCAACAGCACTCTAACCTCTTTTCCAGCAAACATGAATCATACCTCTAACACATCTTCCATCATTTTCCTTAAATGCTCTGGTTTGGAATAAATCCACTGCACTCCTCTTGGGCCGTAAATAATCTTTCCGCTTCTCCAGAGGTATTCGAGTATTACTTTCAATGTCTGGTGCATAACCTGCCTTGGAAGCCTGCTCCTCAATTCAGAAATCTGCATAGGCATATCCCTGTGCTTTTCGAGAAAATCCTCAGCCATTAAAACAGTATTTAAGTTGGGGTACCTCAAAACTTTATGGTTTTTTTTCTCTATCAGTTCAGCTTTTGTAAGTTTTAATGTTTGCATATTTATCACTTTTTTATATCAATGGATGTGTAGATAATATCAAGTTATATATAAATGTTTTGGTTTTTATTTTTATGACGTGAAAAAAGAGAAATGTATAATCTTGCTACTAAAATCTGGAGTCAATACTCTCTCTGATAACTGCCAAGTACCTTAAGGAAGAAATCCTGCTCAATTGATTTGAATGCCTCTTTTATTTTATTGTCTTCCTTGTTTCCCTGCAGGTCTATGAAGAAGATATAGTCGCCAAGCTTTCCTTTTGACGGCCTTGATTCTATTTTTGTAAGATTAATATTCCTTTTTGCAAATTCCCCCAGCAGTGAATAAAGCAATCCGGGCTTGTCAACCTGCGGGTAGATGGCAATTGATGTCCTGTCTCTGCTTGTTTTTTTGGCTTCTTTTTTGCTGACAACTATAAACCTTGTAACATTAAATTTATTGTCCTGGATATTTTTCTTTATTAGTTTTAATTTGTAGATGCTTATGGCTAAGTTTGGAACAATTGCTGCTTTTGTTTTATCTTGTTTTTCAGCTATCTTCTTGGCAGAGGCTGCATTGGAAGATGTATGGATTATTTTTGCATTAAGCAGGTTATTTCTCAGGAATTTCTCGCATTGCTCATAGGTTGAAGGATGAGCATATACTGTTTCTATATCTTTCACGCCGTCGTGGCCTACAAGATTGTGGCTTATCGGCAGGGTTATCTCTGCAATTATGCCCAGATCGAATTCCATCAGCGCATCTAATGTTAAGCCAATGCTTCCTGACACTGAATTTTCTATAGGAACTATTCCTTCATCTGCTTCATTCTTTGAAACTGCCTCGAAAACATCCCAAACTGTGTTTTTGAAAGCTATTTCTGCTTTCTTATCATGTTTCAATACTGCTTCGTGGCTGAATGTCCCTTCTGGGCCGAGTGTTGCGATTTTCATTATTTTCACTCTATTTTTCCCCTCTTAACCAAGTGCTCAATTATGTAATCTGAATAGATGGTGGCTTCTTTTTTGAAATCGCCAAGGAAATCTGCGCCCTCTTTGAAGAATTTTATAAATTCCCCCCTGTCTTTTCTTTTTATTATTCCCTGCAGTTTTCTGGTTGCTTTCATGTATTCCTCTATGGCTGTTTTGTTTTCTGTGTTGAGCATTTCTATGTCTGCATATAATTCAGGATCCTGATTAAAGATTCTTCCTACCATGTCCATTCTTAATTTGTAGATTGGAGAGGCATAACTGAGGCTTTCTTCTACGCTGATGCCTAGCTGTTTCAGCGCATGGGCCAGGCAAATAGTTGAGAAATGTGTTACGCCCTGTATTATTGACATCATCTTATCGTGTTTTTCAGGGGAAGTTATTTTTACTGCGGCGCTGTTTTTCTCCAGGATGTTTTTAAGCCAGCCAAGCCATTTTTTCGGCCTTACGGGGCATAAAACCACTATCTGATTCTTTAAAGAGCTTACAGAAGGGCCGAAGACAGGATGAGCTCCAATGACTGCTGCTTTGGAATATTTAATCATTGCCTTAACCGGTATTTTCTTCACAGAAGTTAAATCCATAAGCAATGCGTCTTCCCTGACCAAGGGGCCTATTTTAATAATTGTTTTTATCGTGGACTCTATAGGCACTGATATAATAACCACATCGCATTTTGGCGCGCATTCTTCTGGCGTTAATTGGGTTGTTCTGCCAGCTATCAAAACCTTATGGCCTTCTTTTTCAAAGAATTTTTTGAACCATTGTCCCATCTGGCCAGTTCCGCCAATTATTCCAATTGTATATTTCTCCATATTATTTCTCTTTTAGTTTACTTAAAAATTAAAATTTTTAACTCCTCTAAAATCATTTTGATTTCAGAGACATCCATTTTTTATCGAGCTTTGCCATTCCGTCATATGCTTTTGCCATGTATAATGCATCCAGTATTGCGCAGGCCATCATTGCTTCTGCCACTGCCCATAATCTGCCAACCAGTGTTGGATCACGCCTTGTGATTGGGCTTAATGGCTCTTCTTTCATTGTTTTCATGTTGATAGAGGTTTGCTTAACTGAAACTGTGGGTGTGGGCTTTACTGCAATTCTTGCAACAATGTCCTCTCCGTTTGAAAAGCCGCCTAAAAGCCCTCCGGAATTGTTGGTTTTGAATCTGACTTTTCCGTTCTTATCAAGGTATGGCTGGTCATTGTTTTGAGAGCCTTTCATGCTTCCAACTTTAAATCCTGCTCCGAATTCAACACCTTTTACAGCGCCGATTGAGCATAAAGCCTGCGCGATTGTAGCGCTCAGCTTATCGAAAACTGGCTCTCCCAGAGCTGGAGGAACTCCTCTCACAATAATTTCAATTATACCACCAGCTGTATCTCCTTCATCCTTTATTTTTAGCACAGCTGCTTCCATCTTTTTGGCTGCTTCTAGGTCTGGGCAGTTGATTTCTGTTTTTCTTCTGTTTGCTTTTATTTCATCAAAAGACATTTCTCTAGATTTAATGCCCATGCATTCTTTTGTATAAGAGATTATTTCAATTCCTTCTCTGGCTAAGATGAATTTTGCAACTGCTCCTCCTGCTACTCTGCCTACTGTTTCTCTTCCAGATGCTCTGCCAGCTCCGCACCAGTCCTGAGTTTCTCCATATTTCAGGAAGAATGGATATGTTGCATGGCCTGGCCTGAATAAATCTTTATATGCGCGATATTGGTCAACGTGCACTTTTTGTGTGTCAACATTATATATGATAATGCCTACAGGAGCTCCTGTTGTAACGCCGTCCTGGCCAATGCCTGCGAATATTTCGCATTGGTCTGTTTCTTTTCTCGGGCTGTTTAGTTTTCCAACTCCTGGCTTTCTGGCATCAAGCTCTTTTTGGATTACTTCTTTTGTTATTTTCAATCCTGGCGGAACTCCGTCTACTATAACTGCCAGAGCAGAGCCTTTTCCAATGCCGTAAGATTCTCCGCATGTCGTGATTCTGAACAATCTTCCAAATGTGTTTCCCATCATTTTAATGACCTCCTTTATGGTGCTACGAACATACTATTTCAGTTCAAACTGTGCTCCTATTTTTTTCATTGATTCAACAAATGTGGGATATGTAACGCTTACAGACTCTGCTGTTGTTATTTCTGTTTTTCCGTCTGCTACTAAACCTGCAAGGCTTAGAGCCATAACAATCCTGTGGTCTGCATGGCCTCTTACTTTGTTGCCTTTAAGTGGGCTATGGTGGATTATCAGGCCTTCTTCTCTTTCTTTTATGTCTACTCCAAGTTTTGAAAGCTCTTCTCTCATCACTTTAATCCTGTCTGTTTCTTTTATTCTTGCCTGAGCTACGTTTACTAAGGTGGTTGTGCCTTGCGCAAATGCGCCCAAAACAGATAACGCTGGCAATGCATCCGGAGTATCGCTTAAATCGAGCTCACAGCCTTTTAATTGCCTGCCCTTTATCCTTATTCCTTCTTTCTCAAATGAGACATCTGCGCCCATTTTTTTCAGGTAATCAATAATTGCTTTATCGCCCTGAACATCATTTATATCAAGGCCTTTTAATAAAACATTTGAGTTTGTCATTGCTGCGCCTACAAGAGGGAATGCTGCTGAGCTCCAGTCTGCTGCAACTGTTTTTTCAAATGGCTTGTATCGCTGCCTGCCTTGTACCTTGAAATGAGTAAGAGTTTCATTTGCCTTGTATTTTATTCCTAATTCATCAAGCCATTTCAATGTCATCCTAACATAAGGAAGCTCTTTTGCATCATGGACTTCTATTTCAGAGTCTTCTTCCAGCAATGAGCATGCTATAAGCAATGAAGAGACATACTGGGAGTTTATTCCGCTGATTTTTGTTTTTCCTCCAAGCATTTTTCCTTTTATTTTTATCGGAGGATTGCCATTATTGTTCATTGACCATGCTTCTGCGCCAAGCTCATTGAAAGACCTAAGCAAAGGCTGCATTGGCCTTGTCCTTAATGAATCATCTCCATCTATTTCAACCTCAAAGTCGCATAAAGCAGCAACTATGCCTGCAACTAAATTGGTAGATGTGCCTGAATTCATGCAGTCCAGAACCTTGCCTGGATTTTTTGGCGCATGAGCAAAACCTTCAACAACCCATTCTTCTTTGTTATCGGTGTTTATGTTTGCCCCTAATTCCCTGCACGCGCCTACAGCAGCCATTGTGTCTGCTGATTCCAATGGGTTTTTTATTTTTGAAGCGCCTTCTGCCAATGACGCAAATACAACTGCTCGAATTGTATGCGATTTAGAGCCAGGTATTACTATCTCTCCTTCTAACTTTTCTGTTTTGTTTACTGTCAGTTTCATATTAATTCCCTCACAACATTTACAGGCATTTCTTTTCCTGTGAAGAGCTTGAATTGCTCTGCTGCCTGATTAATGAACATATCAATTCCAGATATTGTAATAAGGTTTAGGGTTTGTGAATCTTTTAAAAGCTTTGTTTTTTTAGGATTGTAGATTGTATCAAAAACAACTGCTTTTTTGCTTGTGATTTTTCTCAGGATTTCCTTTTTTATTGGCGTTTCGTTTATTTTTGGATGCATTCCGATTGATGTTGCGTGGATTATAATATCTGCATTCTTTTGGTTTTTTAACTCTGACAATGGCGCTGCTCTGCACTTGAGCTCTCTTGCAAGAGTTTTTGCTTTTTCTGCTGTCCTGTTTAGTATTGTTAGCGCACCGCCTTTTTCAACTATGCCGAAAGCAATTGCTCTTGCTGCGCCGCCTGCGCCAAGCATAAGCGCGTTTTTACCTTTGAGCTTTGTTTTTGATTCAATTGACTTTATTGCTCCAGTTAAGTCC
>Ga0209541_10016752_pt1 | contig 10803 bp, 13 predicted proteins | sample RifCSPlowO2_01_FD_184027 | JGI IMG/M metagenome (GOLD analysis project Ga0209541, IMG submission 184027) | Groundwater microbial communities from Rifle, Colorado - Rifle CSP2_plank lowO2_0.1 (SPAdes) (version 2) | ecosystem: Environmental > Aquatic > Deep subsurface > Groundwater | place... | reverse complement strand
CGTTGCGCCCCCGTAGCATAGTAGCTATTGCGGCAGTGTTTTACCGTCGAGACTTGTAGCCATTATGCAAGCCATCTGCAGGCATAATAACCGGATTGAGGTCGGGAGTGCAACTCTCCCCGGGGGCTTTCACTCAATAATATGCCAATAGAAAAAATTCAATAATCAAAAAATAACCAATAATAATGAAAAGGATAATTCCAATAATTTTTTTTATTATATTTATCATTAGCTGTACTCAAATTGAGAATATTGAAACTGAAAAAATTGAAGAAAAAACTATTGATGTGGCGGCAAACATGAAACTGACAAGCCCTGCTTTCGGGCATAACGGCAAAATTCCCCCTGAATATACTTGCGACGGTGCGGATGTAAGCCCTGAGCTGCATATTTCCAATGTTCCAAAGAATGCCAAAAGCCTTGCATTGATAATGGATGATCCTGATGTGCCAAAGAACATAAGATCAAGCGGATTGTGGGTGCACTGGGTTGTGTGGAACATTCCCCCAGATACAAAAGCGATACAAAAAGGAAATGAGCCGGAAGGCATTGGAGGAAACAGCGACTTTAAAAGGACAGGCTATGGGGGCCCTTGCCCTCCGGACAGGGAGCACAGGTATTTCTTCAAACTGTATGCCTTGGATACAGAACTTGATTTAGCAGAAGGCTCAAATAAAAAAGAGCTGGAAAATGCGATGGAAGGGCATATTATAGAAAAGACGGAATTAATTGGATTGTATAAAAGGAAATAAGCAGCATAAAGCATAAATACAACCGCCGAATTCTATGTTTTACCTAAAATGACAAGCGAAATAGAAAAAGAATACAGCAAGCTGGCTAATAAATACAAACTGCCAAAGTTTAGTGAATTGGACCTGGAGTTTGAGATAAATGAGCTGGAAAGCACAAGCTTCGTCCTTAGGAAGATACTAAGGAAGGCAGCGGAAAAGATTGAGTTTCATACTGATTTGATTAATGATTTACTGCAGCCTGACGCCGCATCCCTGAGCAGCATGCACGAGACAAGCTTTTTCATGGACAGTGAGAAAAGCAGCATGTACTCATTGTACAAAAAAATGATGAAACATCATAGGAATATTATTGAGCTTATGCTCAGGAATGACGAGAAGCAGGAAGCGGAATTTTTGAATAATTTTCATAAAGAATGGATTGATATAAAGAAAGAGCTTCTTGGTTATTTGAGCAAGATGAAGGAATCCTGGGACAAGGAAACATCAATACAGGAAGATTTAGGCTATTTTGGCTAGGCTGGAAAATGAACATAATTTTATTAGGGCCTCCTGGAGTTGGCAAGGGGACTATTGCATCTAAGCTAAGCAAAAAAATGGAAGTTCCCCATATAGCTACAGGTGATATGCTGAGGGAGAATGTCGCAAAAAAAACAGGGCTCGGGTTAAAGGCCAAGAATTACATGGACAAAGGTTTGCTGGTACCGGATGAGCTGGTTATTGAGATGATAAAAGAAAGGCTGAAAAGAAAAGACTGCAAAAAGGGATTTATACTTGACGGGTTTCCAAGGACAATTAAACAGGGAGATGAAATCTCAAATGCGGCAAAGATTGACAAAGTTGTAAATTTGCAGGCAAGCGATGATATTATTGTCAAAAGGCTGAGCAGGAGGAGAGTTTGCAGCCAGTGCGGCTTCATCTACCATCTTGATTTCATAAAGCCGAACAGGGAAGGCTTCTGCGACAAGTGCTCGGGAACCTTGTATCAGAGGGAAGACGACAAGCCGGAAACTGTTAAAAAAAGACTGAAAGTCTATGAAGAGCAGACGGAACCATTAATCAATTATTATCAGGATAAATATCTTCTTGTGGATGTTGACGGCTCAGGAAAGCCAGAAGAGGTTTTTGAATTGGTAGAGGAAGCTTTTTCTTCGTAAAAAATTTTTAATTCAAAACAAGTAAAATATTTGATTTTAAATGGAGAAAAGGGAATATCTACTCTGCTTCAGCTTTTCTTCTATAATTTTCAATGTTATCAATCAATTCCCGTATCATGATGGGGGCAATTTCCCTCCCCCAAGGAATAAAGAACTCTTCTGAATCTCTAATTTTCCTTTCTATACCTCCAAGATCAAGATTAACTAGGTCTTGGGCATTGTGGGTTGTATCCGCTATTTTAACTCGCTTAATTTTGTTCCTTGCAAAAGTTAACCTCATCATATACTCATCATGTGTTAGTTTCTGTCCTTCCAGCACCTTCCCCTTATTCCTGGAGAGGATATAAACCCCATTTGAAATCTCATATCCAAAAACCTCTTGAATTTGGTCCATTCTTAATCCAGAATCTTCCACTGCATCATGAAGTAATGCTATGCATTGGGTAACAGGATCATCATATCCATGTCTTGCAAGAATTTCCGCAACTGCAAATGGGTGCGTATAATATGGCTGATTTGAGCCTTTTCTAAATTGCCCCTCATGGAAATGTTTGCAGTATTTTTGGGCTAATTCAATTTGTTGATTGATAACCATTTTGTAAGTAGTAGTTATTAAGGAGTGATGAATCTACTTAAAAATCTTTCCTTTTTCTCGTTGATCAAACCGATAAGTTTAGCTTTGCCCAAGCAAAAAGCCAATCAAAACAGTAGCATAACATCCTTTAGGCAGAGAGAACTTAACAATTATTTTTTCCTTTTTTTTATTCAATTCGTCTTTTTCTTGCTTTAGTAGCTTAAAATCCTTTACTTCAATGAACGCGTTTCTTTCATCGCCTTCCTGGCTTAATTCCGGTATTTGCCTTATTATGAAGTCCCTGAAATTTATTTTTTCTTCATCAATTATTTTTTTTGTTATTTTAGAGATACCATCATCTTTTAATTCAGTGCCAAAGCCGATAATCGGGATTTTTCCAATATTTTTATCAATTGCTTTTTTATTATTTTTCCCGATATTTCCAATATTATGATTATTTTTAATCAATTTTTTAGTATTTATTGTTTTTTTGATGTATTGCTCCAATGTTTTATTGAATATGAATGATTGGTAAGAATGAATGTATAATTTCAATAATTTTAGCGGTATTATTTTCAATGCCACCACAAAATCATTGGGTTTTTTCTCTAAATGCCGCTTTATTTCCCCGCTGTAATCAGAGTTCGCCTCTAAAATTAATTTTATCGCTTTTTTGAAGTCCTTTTTTATTATTGATTTTCCTATTTCTGCGTTATTATTTGAGAATCTCTGCGGGCCGAAAAAGTTCGGCATCAAAATTTTATTATTGCCTAGCTTATTTTCAATGGCCTTTATTTCCTTACTGGCTAGATTCCTTATTGTTATGACAAATTCATTGCCCTTGTTTGAGCCAATAAAAACCTCCTCATTTCCCCTACCAACAAACTTCAATTCAATATCCCTAAATCCAATATTTTCAATATTCTTATTTCCATTTTTTATTGAAATCAGCTGCTCTGTTACTGCATTCTTGTCCTTGTTTCCTGCAAAACCGATGCTTTTTTCATTCACGAAAAAATCTTTTTGAGATTTTTTGTGTCCCGAAAAATTCTTTGAATTTTTCTTGGATATTCTTAATTTTTGAGAAATTATTCTTATTGCCCTTAAAGTATTGTAATTTCTTTTTTTCAATAAAAAGTAGGAATAAGTGCCATTATCATCAAATTTAATATCATTAATTTCTTTTACAATAAAATCTTCTGGAATTTGCTTTATCTTGTACATAAATAAAGAGAGATAATTGTCAGTTAAAAAACTATTTTATTTCCCCATCATCTTAAGCATATCAACCATTCTGCATGAGAAGCCATACTCATTGTCATACCATGCAAAAACTTTTACTAATTTGCCATTGACTTTCGTCAGGGAAGCGTCAAAAATTGAAGAATGTTTATTGCCGATAATGTCAGAGGAAACCAAAGGCTCCTCTGAATACTCCAGAATGCCTTTTAAGTAAGTTTGCGAGGCTTTTTTCATTGCCTTGTTTATCTGCTCTACAGTAACTTCTTTTGTTAATAGACATACAAAATCTGTTATCGAGCCGCAGGGTACAGGGACCCTTAATGATATGCCGTCCATTTTTCCCTTAAGCTTCGGTATTACCTCTCCGACAGATTTGGCTGCACCTGTTGTTGTTGGAATGATATTAATGCCGGCTGCCCTTGCCCTCCTTAAGTCCTTATGCGGCAAATCCAACAGCCTCTGGTCATTTGTATAAGCATGCACTGTTGTCATAAACCCTTTTTCCACGCCAAATTCCCTCTCAAGGACATCTACCACGGGCACTAAGGAATTAGTGGTGCAAGATGCATTAGAAACGTACTTTGCATTTTTGCATTCCCCGTCATTTGCCCCTAAAACAACGGTCTTTACATTGCCTTCTTTAGCAGGAGCTGACAATAAAACCTTTTTTGCCCCGCATTTGATGTGGTCCATCAAATCTGATTCTTTTGTGAACAAACCGGTGCTTTCCACAACTATATCAACTTTAAATTCTTTCCAGGGCAGCTTAGTATGGTCTTTTTCGGAGATAACAGCTATTTTCTTTCCGTTTACCTTTATGAAACCGCTGCCGGCTTCTACCTTGGCATCAAAAGGGCCATGCACTGAATCATATTTCAGAAGGTGAGCCAGAGTTTTTGCATCTGTCAGGTCATTAATAGCGACAAAATTAAGGCCTTTTTCCCTGAAGCCTATCCTGAAGACTAAGCGCCCAATGCGCCCAAAGCCGTTGATAGCTATGTTCACCATTATTCAATTTTTATTTAGGGATTAGTTTAAATAGTTTTTGAAAATCATGAAAATTGGAAATTTTCAGGACACAAGGAAAACAAAGTTTTCCGGTGAACTTGGAAATCCAAAAAAGGTTTTCCTGTTTCCCGGAAACTCAAAAAAGTTTCCCAGGATACAGGAAATTCAAAGAATTTCCAAGTATGCCAAAAATCAAAGATTTTTGTGCACAAAAAGAAAAAAAGAAAAAGTTGCTTACTTGGATCTTGTTATGTCCCAAATGGCTTTTAATGCAACCACTGCTGCTCCTGGAGCAACAAAGACGTTAACTGCAGTTAAAAAAACCGGTACAAATGCACCAACAGCCGGTATTGTCTCCAGTATTAACCTTAGGGAAGTTGTGCTTAGCATCAAGGCTAGTGCTGCAATCAAGAATGTATTAACTTCCTTTTCAACAACATTTAGCAATCCGACCACTATTCCTAACACACCTAGAACTAATATAGCTAAACCTCCTAAGCCGCTAGGCGACATTATTGCCGCTACTATAGCTATGACTAAACCTGCATAAAACGACCAGACTCCTAATTTTCCCATTTCCATTTTTTAAACCACCTCAATAATTTTATTCATGAAAGTAAAAAACAATATATAAATTTTTTGGTATTTTAGTATATAATTGGTTATTTCAGCAATTTAAGCATATCTTTGACAGGGTAAGTGTTAATGATATCTTTGCTATTTGCCCATGCCCTTCTTGCAATTGCTATGCCTAGCCTATAGTTCCTTAGCTGGCCAGCATCATGGGAATCCGTGCCAATAGATAATTTAATGCCATATTTTAAAGCCGTTCTAACATTGGTGTCATTCAGGTCCATTCTTTCGGGATGGGTATTTATTTCAAGAACTGTTTTTGTTTCCTTTGCCTTTTCCAGTATTTTTTCAAAATCAAGCTCGTAAGCAGGCCTCTGGTTTATCAAGCGGCCGGTAGGGTGCGCTATTATGTCAACATGCTCGTTTTCCATTGCCGCAATTATTCTTTTTGTTAATTTTTCCCTTGAATTCTTAAACCCGGAATGTATTGAAGCAAGAACAATATCCAGTTCTTTCAAAACGGAATCTTTCATGTCTAAGTTTCCGCCATCCATTATGTTTACTTCACCGCCCTGCAAAATTATAATGCCCTTTAGGCTTTTATTTGCTTTTTCAATTTCTTTTCTTTGTTTTTTAACGCGCTTTTCATCCAATGAATTTGCTATCCTGAAAGTTTTCCCCACATGGTCTGTAAGGCAGATATATTCATGGCCTAGTTTTTTTGCTGCCAAAGCCATTTCCAATATTGTGTTGTTTCCATCTGACCACTTTGTGTGCATCTGCAAATCCCCCTTAAGATCACTATAAGAAATCAGCTTTGGCAATTTGTTCTTAATCGAGGCTTCTATCTCTCCCCCATCTTCCCTTACTTCCGGCTCTATGTACCTTAAGCCAAGCTTTTTGTAGCATTCTTCCTCTGTTTTTCCGGCTAATAATCTGCTTGTCTTCTTGTCAAAGACGCCATACTCGCTTAATTTCATTCCTTTCTTTATTGCGATTTTCCTCAGTAAAATATTATGCTGCTTGTTGCCGGTAAAATACAATAATGCTGCGCCATAAATTTTCTCATCAACAACCCTTAAATCTGCCTGCAAGCCTTCCTTTAATCTTACAGATGCTTTTGTGGAGCCTTTTGCCAATACATCAGCAGCATCTTCCATTGACGCAAAGAATTCAATTACCTTGCCTGGGTTTTTTGATGTGATTAAGATGTCTATGTCGCCAATAGTCTCTTTCATCCTTCTTAATGAGCCGGCAATTTCTACTTTATTGACCTCTTTTAATTTTTTCAATTTGGCTTTTAGCTCATCTGCTATGTCCAAAGCATGGCCCAAAAGAAATCTTTTTCCAGTAGTTTTCGCAAAAGCTATACTTTTGAGGATGTTTTTTTCTAGTATCGGGCCAAGACCTTCTATTTTTTGAATCTTGCCCTGCTTGGCTGCCGTTTCCAATTCCCTTAAATTCTTGATTTTGTATTTTTTGTATAACTTAAGTATTGTCTTTGGGCCCAAGCCCTCAACTCTGCCAAGCTCTTCCATGTCAACAGGAACTTCTTTCTTTAATTTTTCATAATAATCTAGCTTTCCGGTCTTAAGAAATTCGCTTATTTTTCCAGTCAAAGCCTCTCCAACACAAGGGATATCATCCAATTTTCCTTTTTTCCATGTTTCTTCTATATCCTCTTCCAGATTCTCAATGACTAAAGCTGCTTTCTCATACGCTCTTATCTTAAAGACTAATTCCCCTTTAATCTCAAGAAGCTGGGCTATGTTCCTCAACAGCTCAGCTACGAGTGTGTTTTTCATATATAGAACCAGAATTTGGGTATTTATATTTTTATTGGGTAGAGATTGATTAGTAAGCGATTAATTTTATTTTTTGGTATTTTTGGCATCTAGACTTGAAACAATAATATAGGTTCCTGTAGTTACGGGATGGGGAATTACTGCAAAGTAATAAGGCACCTGACTCTGCCTAAAACTCAATAGAAAGATTTTTATAAGACTTCAACATGAGATTATTATGAAGTTTGAGTATTCACTTCATTGGAAAAGAAAAAGAGAAGTTAGAAAGGAAATTACAGACGATTTGATTGGATATGCAATACAGCACTCGAATGTGTTGAGAGATAAAAATTGACCAGATGCTTTGAATGCAATTTGTCGTGTTCCTCCAATGGGCAGGATACTTAAAGTCGTCTATAAAAGAATTGGAAAAGACAAAATAAAGATTATAACCGCTTTTTGGCTTGATTGAACATGGAAGAAATGTGGTATGATAAGGAAGAGGATATTTTAAACATTGAATTAGTGAAAAAAGACTGTTGGAAGACAGTAGAATTGCCCAGTGGAATTAACATAGACATTGCAAAAGATGGCACAATCATCGGAATTGAAATTCTAAGGGCAAGCAAAGTTTTTTCTGGAGACGTAAAGAAAGTCATTCAGCAGGCTAAGCCATTAGTTGCATGAATTTTGCCAAATGTTTGTATAACCCACGGGATTATGCGAGGATGAAAATAAAGCCTTTATTTTCATTAAAAATCCTCCAAAGTCTTATGGGTTTTTAGAAAGGCATTGGCTTTTTTGAGTATTTCCTTGGCATTCTTAAATGTTAATTTTTCCATTGCTTTATCGTAGGGAAGCCATATATAGCCAATATGCTCAAAAGAAATCCTTACCTGCTCTGTTTTTGTTTTTGCAAGATAGAAAACAACTTCCTTATGCATCAATTCTCCTTTTAGTTTATAGTAGTACTCTATTTTTTCCCTGAAATCTAGCACAAGTTCAATGTCCTCAATGCTGGTCTCTTCCCTGACTTCCCTCTTAATGGTATCCAGCTCTGCCTCTTTTTCTTCCACATGGCCCTTTGGAAAATCCCAGTGGCCTGCTTCGTAATGCAATAATAAGTACTTTATTTCTTTGTCTTTCCTGAAAATAACAGCGCCTGCTGAACGTTCTTTTTTCATCTTAATTTACTGGTTTTTAGTGTATTAAATATAGTTTTTTAACATTTTAAATAATAAATTATAGTAAAACCAAAACATTTAAATATATGCTTACTAACAGATATTTCATAAAGGTGGTTTTGTAGTATAGCAAAGTTTATATATAACAAGCTCTCAAACCTTATGCTAGGTCCTAGTTATGTTAATGAACTTCTGGACCTGTTAAAGCACAAAAAAGAGACAACCTGACATTCCTGTCTAAGGGGGTGGAAAAAGTCAGGAAGCTAAAAGCAATAAGACAGAGTCATGTTATTAAATTAATCCCGCCTGAGAGGCACCAGGGAGTTTTGATCACCTCTTTTCTCCTGCGGAGCCTTGATGGGGGATTTTTTATTCACAAAATAAGGCCAAAACAAGATGAGAATCACAGACACCAAGATTTATGAAACTGTAAAGGAAGTCGTAGGAGAAGACTCCATTAAGGTAGTCGAGTTCCTTAAGGACAAGAAGAATATTTCTGATTTCAAGATTGCTGAAAAAGTAAAAACTGATATTCATGAGATTAGGAATATTCTGTACAGGCTTTACAACCATAACCTGGTAACATACTACAGGAAAAAGGACAGGCAGAAGGGCTGGTACATAAGCTACTGGACTTTCAACAAGAAAAGGGTAGGGGACTTAATGAAGGATGTCCATTATTCCAAGATTGATAAATTTTCGCAGAGGCTTGAGGAAGAGGAAGCCAACCAAGGCAATATTTACATGTGCCCCAATGCATGCGTAAGGGTAAATTTTGACAAAGCTACTGATTTTGAGTTCAAATGCCCCGAGTGCGGCAATATACTAAACCACCAGGATAATGAGAAGACCATTAAATTCTTAAGAAATAAGGTAAGGGAGCTTAAGATGACAAACGGCTTTTCAAAGATAGGCAACGGCCATAAGAAAATACTGGCCAACTAATTTAGCATAGGCTTCTATAATTTTTAATCCTAGCAACAAAAAATCTCCGGCACTCCGCTACGCTTCGTTCCTTGAGTTTCGTTCGTTGCTATCTATACTTTCTTTATCTTGGCAACGAAGAAGCCTTCCGTGTCATTATCCTGCGGCCAGATTCTCAGGCAATTTTTTATGTTTTTATTATATTCTTTATCTTCAAAGTTTAGTATTGGACTGCTTTTTTTAATATTTTTAAGCTCTATCGGCTCAATTTCTGCATTTCCATATTTATTGAGCAAAAAATCCACAACTGCTTCGTTTTCCTCCGGCTCTAAGCTGCATGTTGAGTAAACCATTGTGCCATTTTCCTTCAAGATATTGAAAGCAGTCTCAATCAATTGTTTCTGGGTTATTGATAATCTTTTTACCATGTTTGGATTCCAGATTCTTAATGTTTTCAGGCTCTTCCTTATCGTTCCTGTCCCGGAGCAGGGAGCATCAACCAAGATTCTATCAAATTTTATGTTCGAGTTGTAGAACCACTGGCCCTGCATTAAAGTTATTATCGTATTTGTAATGCCGCATCTTTGGATGTTTATGCTTAAAGGCTTCATCCTGTCTGAGGTGTAGTCATTTGCAATTAAAATCCCAGTATTGTTCATATATTGCGCAATCTGCGTTGTTTTGCTTCCTGGAGAAGCTGCTATATCCAAGATTATTTCGTTTTCTTGGGGTTCTAAAACTATTGGAGGAATCATGGAAGCGGCTTCCTGCGTATAGAAATAGCCCAAAGGATGCTCAATCAAATTCCCTATGTCCCTTCTTTCCCTCTTTTTGTGCTCGATCCAGAATCCTTCTTTGCACCACGGTACCTGCTCGAGATTCCAGGCTTGTTCCAGTCTTTTCTTCAATTCCGGTATAGAGATTTTCAGGGTATTTACCCTTATCGATCTTCTTAAGAAAGACAAAGAGCATGTCTTGAAGGCTTCCCAGCCTGTCAACTTTGAATATCTTTCTACGAATTTCGGCTTGAATTCTATTTCTGAAGCATTAGGCATTGATTTTTGTTCCATTTTTTAGAAAAAATCACAGATTCTTTACCATATAAGGCCCTTCCAACCCATAGCAAAATTTTTTGAAATATTCCCTTGCCCCAATGCCGGATATTACTACAATTTTATTTTTGTTATTTTTAATTGAAATTTTTTCTGCTTCTTTTAACAATGCCTTTCCTATGCCTTTATGCTGGAAGCTTTCATCTGATGTTTTGCCTATTTCTACAGCAGGAGAATAGACATGCAATTCTCTTATTAAGGCAGAATCTTTAGTTATTTCTTCCCTTAAAGACTGAGATGGAAATCGTAATCTACAGTATCCAAATAAAACATCATTTTCCTTATCTTCTGCTGATATGAAAAATTCCTTACCTTTAGAAGCTTCATACTCAATTATATCAATTTTGAGATTATCTAAATTCACTTTTTTAGTTCGTAATTTTATTCCAGCTTCCCTGCATCTTATGCATTTGCATTTGATGTTTTTTTCTTTACAGAGCTTTTCTACATATTGCCTTAAGTTTGTCCTATCTACGCCTGCTTCGGTTGCAAAAGT
>Ga0209541_10016751_pt1 | contig 10803 bp, 12 predicted proteins | sample RifCSPlowO2_01_FD_184027 | JGI IMG/M metagenome (GOLD analysis project Ga0209541, IMG submission 184027) | Groundwater microbial communities from Rifle, Colorado - Rifle CSP2_plank lowO2_0.1 (SPAdes) (version 2) | ecosystem: Environmental > Aquatic > Deep subsurface > Groundwater | place... | reverse complement strand
ATTAGAAATTAGATTCAATTGGAAATTTTTCATATGTTTTTTACCAAAAAACTCGGCATTGATCTCGGAACAGCGAATACGCTGGTATATGTTCCTAAAAAGGGGATTGTTTTAAACGAGCCATCGGTTGTTGCTGTGTCAATCCAGGACAATAAAATTCTTGCAGTAGGCATTGAAGCGAAAAACATGATTGGCAAAACCCCCGATAGTATTGTTGCATATCGCCCGATGAAAGACGGAGTGATTGCCGATTACCGCGTAACGGAAGCGATGCTCCGCTATTATATAGGCAAGGCGCTTGGCCCGTGGAATATTTTTAAATGCGAGGTTCTTGTCTCAGTTCCTGCAGGTGTTTCATCAACAGAACGCAGGGCTGTCATAGAAGCGGCGATGAAGGCGGGTGCGCGTAACGCCTATGTTGTAAAAGAACCGATCTTGGCGGCGATTGGTGCCGGAACCCCCATACAGGAAGCACGCGGGCACATGATTGTCGATATCGGCGGCGGAACAACAGATGTTGCCGTTATCTCTTTGGGAGGTATTGTTGCCTCAAAGTCAGTAAAATGCGCAGGGAACAAAATTGACAGCGCTATTGCTGATTACATCAAGAAAAGATTTAATCTGGCAATAGGAGACAAAACAGCGGAAGATGTGAAAATAAAAATCGGATCGGCGATTCCTATTGACGAAGAACTCAAGATTAAAATTAAAGGAAGAGATTTTGTTTTAGGACTCCCGCGCTCTGTTGAGGTCTCGACAAATGAAATTGTTAAAGCGATTGATTCAGAGCTTCGACAAATCATTCGCGTGATAAAAGATGTTCTGCAAGAAACACCCCCAGAGCTTTCTGCTGATATTATTGACCAAGGGATCACGATGACTGGCGGTACATCACAGCTCCGCAATCTTACAGAGCTGGTGTTTAGAAGAACAGGCGTAAAAGCGCTTCTTGCACCAGACCCTCTTTATTGCGTTGCGAAAGGCACCGGTATTGCATTGGAGCATCTCGATACCTACAAAAAAAGTATTATAGCTAAACGATAATACATGGAATCTCGACGCATAGCAGCCAGAATTATATTGGAGAATAATTTAAATAGATTTTTACACCATTTTCACATCCTTGAAGGCGATAGAGCTGTTATTGTTCCCGAGCTTATCAAATTTTTGGAAGAAAAGATGGGGATTTCTGTTCACGGAAATCCAGATGTATCTATTCAGGAATTTGAGTCGTTTAGTATTGATGACGGGCGAGAATTAAAGAAATCACAGTCGCGGAAAAATATTGATGCAAAAAAACAGATTTTCATTCTCGCGTTTCACTTTATTTCTCATGAAGCACAAAACGCTCTCCTCAAGGTTCTTGAAGAGCCGTCTCAAAATACATATTTTTTTATCGTTATTCCCAATACCTCGAGTTTTCTTGAAACAATTATTTCTCGAGCGCAGATAATTAAATTTCCCGGGACTAAACAGTCATCGGATTATGACATTGCGAAATTTCTTTCCTCTTCCGGAGCAAAACGGCTCCAAATGCTTCAGAAAATTATTGATGAAAAAAACAAGTCTCAGGCCCTTTTCTTCTTAAACTCTCTTATTGAGATACTCAATAGCCAGAGAAAAAAAACACGTACACCGTATTCATACGAAGAAATCATGTTTTTGGCGGATATCGAACAAGGCCGAAAATATCTTTTTGATCGAGGGCCATATGTTAAAATGATTTTGGAGCACATTGCGCTTACAATTCCTTTTCAAAAAATATAAAATAATTTTGCGTTGTAATTCAGCGGAAAATCTTTGTTTTTATGGATGGAGATAAACACAATCTCCATGGCGATGGTCGTTCAAAAAGGTGGCTAAAGGTCTTTTTGAAACATTATATATAAAAAAATTGTTTTAATATGGGAGAGATATTTGTTATTGGAACAGCAATTATTTTTGTTTTCATGATTGCTGTCTCGCAGATATATTTTTAATAAAATAACGAACGAAGTGAGTATATTTTATTAATCCACACACAGACTTTGGTATTATGTTTTTGTTGCGTATCGATTAGAGGATAACACGCATAAATTCTGATGGGCATTCGATATTTATGGCAAGAATTTATGGAAACACGGTGCAACGATGCCAAAGTTGGCGTGTGGGTACTCAAAAAATATGGTCGCTTCGCTCTCTATTTTTTGGCATGTGCGGCATATTTGGTTATGTTGGCAAAGATACTGCGTCAGTGGTAAAAACGCTGCGCGGGCTTAAAGACCTTGAGTATCGCGGATATGACAGTTGGGGTGTTGCCGTAAAGACGCCGCAAGGAATTTATTTGAAGAAAGCGGTTGGCAAAATCTCATCCATTTCTGAATCTGAATTTAAAAATATTCAAGGAGCCGTTTCGTTGGGACACACCCGTTGGGCAACGCACGGCGGTGTCTCTGTATCAAATGCCCATCCTCACTGGAATAGAGATAAGTCTATTGCTGTTGTTCACAATGGTATTATAGAAAACCACGAGGCGTTGAGGAGAAAAATTTCATCGCATTTTGGAGATAAGGTTTTTAGATCTGAAACCGATACGGAAGTAGTTCCTCTTCTAATTGACCTTTTTATGGAAAGGGGCCTTTCTTTTGAGATGGCCTTTGTGAGAACATTGCAGGATTTACACGGCAGGTTTGCGTTTGGTGCAATACACAAAGATGAACCATTTATTATTGCCGCTCGAGGTGGCTCTCCGCTTATTCTGGGAACAGGAGACAATGAACAGTATGTCGCTTCTGACATTCCCGCATTTTTGGATTACACCAATTCCGTTTATTTTTTTGAAAATGGTGAATATGCAAAAATATTCCCGGATAAAATAAACTTTTTTAATTTTAAAACGAAGAAACAAATAAAAAAGACTCCACAAATTATAGAATGGGAAAAAGGGGCTGCAAGCAAAGAAGGCCATGATCACTTCATGTTAAAGGAGATACTTGAGCAGCGTGATTTAATTGAAAATTCTGTGCGTGTCGGCTCTAAAGCGGTTACAGATGCCATTCCTTATTTTAAAAAAGCAAAAAATATATTTTTTATCGCAATGGGAACCGCCGCGCATATGGGGATGGCAGGAGAGTATCTTTTTTCCCGAATTTCCAAAAAGCGTTTCGAGCTCGTATACGCATCGGAATTTGATCGTGTGCTTCCTTTTTTAGGAAAAGAAAGCGTTGTGTGCGGCATAACTCAAAGCGGGGAAACTGCTGATCTCTTGGAGGCATTTGAATCTGCAAAAAAACACCACGCCACGCTTCTTTCCGTTATTAATGTTCGAGGATCTTCGGCTGAAAGAGAGTCGGTGCATGTTATTCCCGTAAATGCCGGCCCGGAGAAAGCAGTTGCGTCTACAAAGGCCGCGACAACACAGCTTACGATGCTTACTCTCCTTGCGTATGCTATTTCCGGCAAACAGAAACAAGGCGAAAAATTGCTTCTAAAAGCTTCCAAGGGAATTAAGGGCTGGCTGTCGGAAGCACTGCTTTCTCGCGTAAAACACATCGCTTCTTCCATAAAAAATGCAGAGGACCTCTATATTATAGGAAAGGGGATTAATTATCCCATTGCGCTTGAAGCGGCTTTGAAAATTAAAGAAGTTTCTTATATTCATGCCGAGGGATTCGCCGCGGGAGAATTAAAACATGGCACTATCGCTCTTATTGAAGAAGGAACCCCTTGCATAGTTCTTGTATCTGAAGATGAACATTCTGCAGACGTGTTAAGCGCCGCGCAAGAACTTAAAGCTCGTGGAGCATACATTATAGGTGTAAGCCCTTATAATAACGCTGTTTTTAATTCCCATATAGAAGTCCCGTCTCTCAACGAAGAAACGGTTTTCCCATTAATGATTGTTTCTCAAATTCTTGCATATTATTTAGCAGTGCTTCGTGGCAATGATCCTGATAAGCCGCGAAACTTGGCGAAATCTGTTACGGTAAAATAACCAGCCTAAAAATTCTCAATGTCTGATATCGAGAATTAATAAAAATATGAAATATGAACCGACAATAGGTCTTGAAATTCATGCTGAACTAAAGACGCAGACGAAAATGTTCTGCAATTCTAAAAATGATCCTGACGAAAAACGTCCCAATGTGAATATTTGTCCGGTTTGTATGGGTCACCCCGGCACACTTCCTGTGATAAATAAGGAAGCGGTAAAACATGTTTTGAAAGTCGGCATAGCGGTCCACGGCAAAATTGCCGATTACACGCGTTTTGACAGAAAAAACTATTTTTACCCCGATCTCCCAAAAGGATACCAGATCAGCCAATACGAATTTCCGCTTGTTTCTGGGGGTGAAATCTCGGGCGTTGTTCTTGAAAGGATACACCTTGAAGAAGACACCGGGCGGTCAAGTCACGATGTAGGTAATTATAGCTTAGTCGACTTTAACCGTGCAGGAATACCACTTATGGAGCTTGTAACAAAACCGGTTATCAAAACCGCTGAGCAAGCAAGTAATTTTTCGAAGGAACTCCAACTCTTGTTGAGATATTTAGGCGCGAGCGATGCGAATATGGAAAAAGGAGAAATGAGAGTAGAGGCTAACGTCAGTATAAGTAAAAAGTCAATCCGCCAGCTGGCGGACAAAAGTCAAAAACTAGGGACAAAAGTTGAAGTTAAAAATCTAAATTCGTTTAAGGTAGTTGAAAAAGCTATTGCGTATGAAATAAAAAGACAGAGTGAGCTTCTTGAAAAAGGGGAGAGAGTTGTACAAGAGACACGGGGGTGGGATGAAAATAAAGAAAAGACATTTTCACAGAGAACAAAGGAAGAATCTCATGATTATCGCTATTTTCCCGATCCGGATCTCCCGCCTCTTTCAATAAGCAAGATTCCAGAATTTAATATTGAAAAACTCAAAAAAGAAATTCCAGAAACTCCGCGTGAAAGGCGAGTGCGTTATAAAAAACAATATGGCGTCAAGGAAGAAGATATTAAAATTTTTATTATAAATAGGGAACTTGGAAAATTTTTTGAGGAAACAGCGGTCTTATTAAACGATAAAGAAAAGATAAGGCTTGCTTCGAATTATATAATTTCCGATATTGTCGGTTTAATGAACGCAGACAACGAAATGACAACTACAAACTTAAAACAATTTACAATAATTCCAAAATCTTTCGCAGAGTTAGTGAAAATGATAGCGGATGATGAAATTTCCTCGCGAGCCGCAAAAGACGTCCTCTCCATCATGGTTTCTAATGGTGGTATGCCGCGTGAAATTGCTAAAGAAAAAAATCTCCTACAAAAGAGCAATGAAAAAGAGCTTCTAAAAATAATTCAAGAAATTATAAAACAGAATCCCGTAGTTGTTGCTGATTATAAAAATGGGAAAGGAACAGCACTCCAATTTCTAATAGGGCAAGCAATGAAAGTGACAAAAGGTTCCGCAAATCCCAAAGTTCTCAATCAACTTCTTCAGGACTCTCTAAAATGAAGGATGTCAGATCTCATATGCTGATAAAGGCTTGCAACATCTCGTTTGGGCGACTTTTCAGCCTACACCGACTAGTATAGCCAGAATTATATTTTGTACGTAAAGTTTTCCACAGGGTTCGTAAGGATACTATAGCATTGTGATATGATACATTGTTTAGTATGGATAACGAACTCTTTTTTGATGGGAAAAAATATATCTCGTCTAAACGAGCAGGAGAATTTTTTGGGTATGCGGGCGACTATATCTCTCAACTTTGCCGAGCTCATAAAATAGAAGGAAGGCGAATCGGAAGGACATGGTTTGTCTCTGAAGAATCAATCAAATCTTATGTTGATCTAAAGAACGTACCCCGTTCAAAATTCAACGAAATAGACAAGAAAAACCATACCCTTGAAGAACATAAGCAAGATTCTTGGGAGAAACTACTTTTCGCAGAGGACGAAATTGGTGGCGACAAAAAAAATAACTGGCCAATAAAACTTATTGTTACCTCTCCAAAGTCAGAGACAGTGATAGATAATGTTATTGAGAAATCCATTCCGGGGTCCACAGAAACACTCAAAGTCAAGTCTTTTTTTCCAGCGCTCAAAGCAGAAAAGAAAGATGCTTTTAGCACGAAGGAACAAACACAAAAATCAATGATTGTTCCCAAGTTTGGACAGAACTTAATACAGAAAGAAATATATATGGGAGAAAAAAAAGTTTCCACAGCGGGTTCAGCCTCTTACAATAAATACAAAATAGCAATATTTTTTGCAAGTACAATTACCGGCATTATTTTATTGCTGTCTTTTGTTTCTTTAAGAGAACATGTGCTAACATATAGTCAGGTACAAGGAGCTTATGTAAATCAAGCGCAATAATTAAAAAGCCTCGGCAATCCGAGATTCCTTATCTCGTCTTACCGAGATCTTACAAAATACTCCGACATAATTTTACTGTCGTAGTATTTTGTCAACTACAGCGCAACCGACAGCGCGGGAAATACGGCGACGTCAAGACGGCACGTCATTATTTACGATTTCAGTACGGAGACAGTTGATGTTCAGGGAATGCCAGATGTCCAGATAATGGATAATTCAGGTAATATGCCTGGAAACACCGCGACAAGCACGGATTCGACAAGCCACCGCAGACGGATATGATAACAGATATTTCGACGACAACGGGGTCTATGGCAACCACGACCGAGGAAATATTCACCCCGTGAAATTTGTAAATTTTTAATCATACGACCGTCCGAATATCCAGTTTTACTAATTATTGTTGTATAATTGATAGTGAGATTAATAAGATCAGTCATCTTAGATAATTGTTGGACGCCAGACATCCAACAGTTCTAATAATTTAATTTACAATATTATGAAAACAAAAATAGCCATTAACGGTTTTGGACGCATTGGGAGAGTTTTCTTTCGCGTTGCAAGCGAGCGAAACGAGCTGGATATTGTTGCAATCAATGATCTCGCTGATCCAGAAAATCTTGCGTATCTTTTAAAATACGATTCCGTGTACGGAAGATTGCCTTTTGATATCTCGCTAAAGAAAGAAACAGACAGAGCCATTTTAAGCGTTGGGAAAAAAGCGATTTTGTTATTACGGCAAGAAGATCCGGCACACCTTCCATGGAAAGCGCTCGACGTTGATATTGTGGTTGAGGCGACCGGGGCATTTGCAAGTTTTGCAAAATCACAAACGCATCTTCACGCGGGAGCGCGACGCGTTGTCATTACCGCTCCAGTAAAAGACGAGCCCGTTGGAGATCTTGCGGGAACCACGGTGCTTATGGGTATCAACGAAGAGAAACTTGAGACGTGTGATATTTCCTCAAATGCGTCTTGTACTACGAATGCCGTTTCGCCTATTATCGCTATTTTAAATAAACAGCTTGGGATAGAGAAAGCGATGCTTAACACGATTCATGGATACACTTCTTCCCAGTCGCTTGTCGATGGAAATCATGCTAAGGATTTCAGGCGTGGCCGCGCGGCGGCGGTAAATATCGTGCCTACGGCAACCGGCGCAACAACCGCCGTAACAAAAGCACTGCCGAGTCTCAACGGTCTTTTCAGTGGAATTGCTGTTCGAGTTCCCACGCTTACGGGTTCACTTGTTGACATTACGTTTATTTCAAAGAAAAAAACGACCGAGAAAGAGGTTAACGATATTCTACAGGAAGCGGCAAAAGAGGAACGATGGAAAAAGGTCTTTTCGGTTACCAAAGACCCTGTTGTCTCAACCGATATTATCGGAAGTCACTTTGCTTCAATTGCCGATCTATCTTTTACTAAAGTTATTGATAAGAATTTTGTTCGGGTTTTATCGTGGTATGACAATGAAATGGGCTACGCACATTCTCTTGTTGAACACGTCATTTCGAGCGGAAAATACATACGTTTATAGTCATATGAAGATTTTATTTGCATCCGATCATGCGGGATTTGAATTAAAGAAGGAGCTTTTATTATATGCGGAAGAATTAGGCTATACGATAGAGGATATGGGACCATCTGCGTTTGATGAAGGAGATGACTACCCCGATTTTATTAAGCGTGTCGCAAAAAAAATCGCTCAAAAACCAGAAGAAAATCGCGGTGTTGTTATAGGCGGTTCAGGGCAGGGAGAAGCAATGACAGCCAACAGATTTCCCCACGTGCGCGCAGCGGTATTTTATGGGCCGGCTTTGCCACAGAACCCTATTGACATTGATGGAAAGACAAGCACTGACCCTTTTGAAAACGTGAGGTTGTCCCGCATTCATAACGATGCAAATGTTTTATCTATCGGCGCTCGGTTCGCGGATAAAGAGACAGCAAAAAAAGCCATGCGAATCTGGCTTGAAACACAGTTTTATGGTGAGGAGAGGCACGCGAGAAGAATCAATAAAATCGATTCTTAATTTTTAATTTTCACATCTGATTCCTAAACCTAATATATCTTTATGGTAGAAATAATTCCGGCAATAATGCCGCGTTCATTCAAAGAAATAGAAGAAAAGACAAGCGCCGTGAGTGGTCTCGTAAAAACTGTTCAGATTGATGTCATGGATGGTATTTTTGTTCCTGATAAAAGTTGGCCATATGAAGGAGACGACAGAAGTATTTTTGAAAAGCTGAAAACCGGAGAAGTTCCGATGCCACACTGGAGGGATGTTGATTTTGAAATAGATCTTATGGTGAAAGAGCCTTACAACGCTATTGCTTCATGGCAGAGCGTTGGCGCCGCAAGAATTATTATTCACTTTGAGAGCGCTTCGGAACTCGACAAGATCGTAGAAGAATATGACTTATCGGATGTGTGCGAATTAGGGCTTGCTCTTGATATAAGAACGCCAAACGAAGCAATTTATCCATGGATTTCAAAATTTAAATTTATTCAGTTTATGGGAATAGAAGAAATAGGGTTTCAAGGCGAACCTTTTTCACCAAAAGTAATCCCCAAAATTAAAGATTTACGAGAGTGTTTCCCAGAGGCTATAATAAGCGTTGACGGCGGAGTCAATCTTGAAAACGCTTTTTCCATTATAGACGCGGGTGCAAACAGGCTTGTTTCCGGGTCTGCAATATGGAAGAGCGGATACGTGAAAGAAGCGATAGAGAAATTTAAAAACGCGGATTTACGCGGATAGTTGTTAATTGTGAAAAATGTATTTTATTATGGACCACATTCACGACGAAGAGATAAAAGAACTTGAGCTTATTGCGAACAAATTGCGCCAACACGTTATTACCTCTGTTGCGAAAGCGGGGAGCGGCCACCAGGGCGGACCACTTGGTATGGCTGATGTTTTTGCCGCATTGTACTTTCATATTTTGCGCCATGACCCCAAAAACCCGCAATGGGAAGAACGCGACAGGCTAATACTTTCAAACGGGCATATCTGTCCGGTGCGATATGCGGCAATGGCTGAAGCAGGCTATTTTCCGGTAGAAGAATTGAAAACACTTCGCAGATTTGGCACGAGACTGCAGGGTCATCCGGAGCGTTTGCGTCTCCCTGGAACCGAGACAACATCAGGGCCTTTGGGATCCGGGCTCGCGCAAGCCGTCGGCATGGCGCTTGTGGGAAAAATGGAAAATAAAAAATGGCGCGTATATACGCTTACATCTGACGGAGAACACGAAGCGGGACTTCACTTCGAAGCAATGCTTTTTGCGGGAAAGCACAAACTTGACAATCTTGTTTGTGTCATTGACCGCAACAATATTCAGATTGACGGCAACACAGAAGATATAATGCCTCTTGAACCGCTTCGTAAAAAATATGAAGCATTCAACTGGCACGTCATTGAAGCAAGCGGCAATGACATGAAAGACATTATACGAGTGTTTGACGAAGCAAAAGGTATTCATCAAATGCCCGTTTGCATAATTGCGCATACCACTCCGGGATTTGGCGTATCTTTTATGGAAAACAATTATCTTTGGCATAGTCAGGTATTTAAAGAAGGAGAAGCCGATCAGGCGCTTAAAGAATTGCAAGATGCTGGAAAAAAATTGGCCGCGGAACATAAAAAAAATTAAATACCATGATAAACACAAGCGCAAAATTACAGAAAAACATTTTCGACTCTTCAAAAATGGAACAAGTGCCAACGCGAAATGGCTATGGCATAGGAGTTGTTGAAGCGGGAGAAAAAAATAAAAATGTCGTTGTTTTGTGCGCGGATCTTACAGAATCAACTCGCACAATTGAATTTAAAAAACGATTTCCTGAACGCTTTATTCAGATGGGAGTTCATGAGCAGCTTCTTGCTGCGCTTGCGGCGGGCATGGCACCAAAACCCGTCAAAGGCACACAGCTCCTCGTCCAGGAGCACCTTTGACGGGTCATGCGGGGAAACTCGTATGGGTGGCCGAAAGGCCATCGCCTGGCGGGGAGCTTTTTGTTCCCCAAAACCTCAATACCTATGAAACAATCCACGATAAAAACCGCCACCGTGGTCATTGGCGGCATCATCCTGTTCTTGGTTGTCGGCAACGCGTCTATCGTCGAATCGCACTACCGTTGCGACGGGGCCTGGACAGGAACAAGTCAGGGCGGCGACCCCTCAACGACCGTCTACATGAAGCTCCAAGAGTATCGCTGGCTGATGGCTCTCCGCAGCGAATCGGACGGCAGCGTAACTGTCGAAATTCCAAACGAATGGGGCGAGTATTTTGGTGTCGTTGAGCGTGTCGGGGACCAACTGCAAATCTACAAGCACGGCTCCGTCCCAGAGTTACGAGGTGCTTTCTCGACGCTCAGCAATACGCTTGCGATTGACATGCAGGAACCTTTCGGCTTCTTCGACGGCAAATGCACGTCGCTCTAGCCCCACCGGCTC
>Ga0209541_10016749_pt1 | contig 10804 bp, 9 predicted proteins | sample RifCSPlowO2_01_FD_184027 | JGI IMG/M metagenome (GOLD analysis project Ga0209541, IMG submission 184027) | Groundwater microbial communities from Rifle, Colorado - Rifle CSP2_plank lowO2_0.1 (SPAdes) (version 2) | ecosystem: Environmental > Aquatic > Deep subsurface > Groundwater | place: Rifle... | reverse complement strand
GCTCTTTTATAATATTTTTTATTCTATTTTTCTCCACTTCCAGTAATATTTTATCAGCTTCAATTTTTTCTTTCCATTGATTCAGTTTTTCTTTTGCATTGTCTGATTTTAGTGTTTCTTCAACCATATTTTTAATATCTTCGTCTGTTGCGCGCCCTCCAATAAATTTAAATGGTATGCTTCCTGCTTCAAACTCCAGATGGACTTCCATTCCATCCCCAAAATCTTCTACGTGAGCAATTTGCGTGTAATAAGCCCCCAGTTTGCCTTGTTCCGGTTCGGTATCAATAAATAAAAGGGTTAAGGCGTTATTTTCCGACTTATCTCTTACGAGAATTTCTCCGACTTTGTACTGTTCCATGAATATATATTAGCATTTTTGTTTAAGAGCTTATAACCTTGTATATACTAATACCTTAGAATATGTATAATGTTGAAATTATGCTATCTCAAGTAGAGCAGTTTTTAAATAATCTACTGCAGGAAATAAACAATCTAGGAATCGATGTCAATAACCTAAAAATTGACCACATTGCTTACAGCACTAATTCATCCGAAAAATACGAAAACCTTTTGCCGGAGTTTATGAAAGAAGGTGAGTTGGTTAAGGAAGCAATGATAAGCAACAGAAGAGTGGCAGTAATTAAATTGATAAATCCTATTAAATATAAGAACCAATTGATAACAGCAATGGAGTTAATTGAACCAATTGAAGGAGAAAAAACTATTTTGGGGTGGGAGCATGCCGAATTTTTAGTAGACAATTATGATGACTTATTGAATAAATATCCAAGTTTGGAATGGAATACGAAAAACAAGGATAGAGAAAACTTTTCACGAATTAAGCTGGTTTTACCAAGCGGTAAGGAAGTTAAATTTTTGAATACCCCTGTTCTTGTAAGTGCAAGGATAAAGGAATAGTTTTCCGATTATAAGTTAATAATACAAATTATTTGAAGTTTACAGCAAATTATTTATAATAAAAGAGTGAGCAAGTATTTAATAGAAGTTTCACATGAAGCGAATAAGCTCGCCTGTGAACGGGCGATAAAATCTTTTCTTCAAACGGGTTCTCATTTTATGACTAACGCGGATTGGGGATGTTCTGATGGTGAGCACAAAGCTTGGATTGTGGTGGATTTGGACACAAAAGAAGATGCCCTGCTTGTGGTACCTCCCGAATACAGAAAAAACGCTAAAGTTGTAAAACTCGTGAAGTTTTCACTTGATAATGTTGATAGAAATCTTTTTGTAGACCACACGTGAAGTATTATAAAATCAGCACTTTAATTCTTCCTTGTTATAATAAATTTAAATTATTAATAAGTTAGTTTCCGTACATCAGGTAATATGTCTCTTTTTGAAATTGATTTTGCAAAACCGAAAACGCCTAAAATCACACCTACGGTTTTGTTTGTTTCCTTAATTCTGGGATTATTTTTTACATTGTTTTTTTATTTTTTGCCCGAAATATTATTAAATCCTTTATTCATGTTGAAAGTATTAATTTTTGCTTTTTTGATTGTTTTTATTCTGATTGGTATAAACAAATACTGGTTTAAATTTGTAGTAAAAGGTCCGCCATTTGCTTTGTGTACTCCGGAGAAAGTTAAGATAATGGTGGAATTATTAAATATAAAATCCGGGGAAAAGGCGGCAGAACTTGGTTCGGGTGATGGAAGGATTGCAATTGCTCTGGCTAAAGAAGGTGCGGTGGTTACAGGAGTAGAAATAAGTTTGGTTTTATGTTTGATAGCAAAATTAAACGTAACGAAGGAAAATTTACAAGATAAAATTCAAATTGTTAGGGGAAATATCTGGGATAAAAACTTTTCGGATTTTGATGTTATCACACTTTTTGGAATTCCGTACATAATGGATGAAATGGAGAAAAAACTCCTTAGTGAACTGAAGAATGGTGCGAGAGTGGTAGTTAATAATTTCACATTTCCAAACTGGAAGCCCGTTAAACAAAAAGAGAATATTTTTTTATACATTAAAGAGTAGTTTCATTTAAAAAATATTTAGCATTTATTATCGTCTGCGATATCTTTTCAAGATTATCTAGTTAGCACGATTGCGTTCGGCAGACTTCTTCCGGGACCGATTGCATACGAACCATTTATATACATCGCGGAACTACCCCCTCCATCAAGGTTTAAGGCATTCAACGCACCAAGGTCTCTCATAACATGAGCGGCGTCGGTAACTGTTGCACCTGTAATTATTGCCAGGTACAAATTAGACCCCCCCGCTCCGATCGCACCCCGTAGCCCTTTTATATCTTTCTGAAATGATGTCAAATCTCCTGAACTTACGACAACTTCTCCTTTATTAACCAGCGTGGGGTAATTAACAATTCCTGCCGTCACGCTTCCGCCGCCATAGTCCGTGGATTTTTTGTAAAACATCGGATTTGTACCATTAAAGGCTGCCAATCCCGTTTTACTCCAGTTTAGTGAACTTTTGCTTAACCACTTTCCTAAGTTGCTATTGTATAGTGCGTAATCATAGGAGTTTACTTTGCCTTTGCATGAATCGTAATCCGGCGGACAGAAGTATGTGCCGTTCATTCCCGCATATCCGTTGTTTTCTTTTACATACTCCGCCAGAGATTTTGTCGGGCAGTTGTCTTTACAGGTATCTTTATTTGCTGAAACCGTTTTTACTCTTACCTGTGATAAGTGCATTTTAATTAAATACACACCAAATGTTCCTCTGCCGTTTTTTACGGTTTGATAACTATAACCCGTAGCGGCTTGGGCTGGAGCAGGGGTAGGGGGTGGCGGCAACGAAGCCAAATACTTTTGATATTCGGTATCTAACAGCGTAATAGAATCTTTTATTTCGCCTTTGATGTTTTCATACTCCTTATTTAAAATTCTTCCTCCCCATTCAGCCGATTTTGTAGTTTCTACAGCTGTTTCCAGTTTTACTTCACTATTTCTCTTTATTTTAGTAAGCAGTTCATCGTATATTTTGTAAATTTCGTTTACCTGAAAAAAAGCTTGAGTGCTTTGAAGCGTTTTAAGGTTTTCCAGTTCAGCTTCAATTAGCGTTTTTGCCTCCAAAGCGCTTTGAAATTGAGAAATCAGCAAATGATCGTCGAATAGCTCTTCCGCGAAGTTTTCACCGAAGTTTTGCTTGAATGTGTTTATCTGATCCTGATTATCCTGTATATCGGATAAAGATTTTTTAATATTTTGCAGCTCTAAGAAAATGTAAATAGAACCAGTTATAGAAGTAACTGTTATATAAATCACAAAAATCCAGTGGAAAAGCCGTCTCTTTTTTTCGTAAAATGCGACTAATTTGGGCAGCATAGAATTATTTATATATTATAAGGGAAAAATGCACATTTTCTATATAATTCTATGATTGTTTTGCGGTTTCATTTATATAAACACGGCTTTTCAGCTGATTTCTTTTAATCAGGATTACTAATCCGGTGAGGCATGGTATCACAAGTGCGATTGCCATGTTGCCGTATTTAAGGATCGACGGCTGTGAAGGATCAGTGAAGACAAGTTTTCCGAATGGAGAGCTTTTTGTTTTTATATCAGCAAATGATTCTTGGCCTGAAAGCCAGGAAAATATATTTAAGGCAAACACAAAATTTTCGGGAGTTTGCTGCACGAATTGATCTGTAAAGAGTTCTGAATTTCCCATTACTATCATTTTTCCAGGGCTGTTCACGGAACTTTCTTGTGAATTTTTGGATTCTATAGCAGCAACCAGTGTGTGCACGGCAAGATTCTGCTTAGGGAAGGTGTCTTCCTGTGGGTTAATTGCAAAATTACCGGTTTTTAACCCTGCGCGTTCGGTTGTTATTACGAGATCACGTTTGATTAATCCCAGTTCTTCCAGCCTCTGGTCATTGATTTCAATTGAGCTCGGCCACGGCATTGTTATAGTATTCAATTTTAATGTTATTGGATCTTTGGGATCTTTTACTATTCCTCTAACCCAGAACGGGTACGGTAAAAAGTAATTTAGACCGCCTGCGGCCGTAAATCTCAAAGTTTCGCTTGACTGCAAGTCATAAACTATATTCTGGTTGACTTTAATTCCGAAATATTCCAGGAACGGAGCAAAAAGATCTTTCAAAACATCAGCGTAAGACAACTGTTTATCCACATTGTAAGTGTCGATTAAGAATAAAACATTTTTGTTTTTCTGCATAAACAATTTGATTGCTTCTTTTTCGGGGTCTTCAAATTTTGTTGTTGGTCCGGCAATTACCAAAGTGTCAATATTCTCGTCAATTACCGGGTTTGTTTTATCCAATGTTATAGCTTTTGTTTCGTACTGCTTTGTGAGTTCGCCGTTTAAAAACGCGTAGTCAAATAATTCTTTTTCTCCGTGTCCTGATAAAAATCCTATTGTTTTTTTGTCCTTTGCGGTTAGTTTGTTAATAATGGATGTTAGTAAATATTCCAAATCGTCTGTTCGCTGTATGAATGGAATCGATTCGTCTTTACCATCAGCCAATATATGAACCCCTAAAAATCCGGTTTTAACCTTAAATTCTTCCTGGCCGATAACATTAAATTGTATCTCCTGAATTCCCTTTGTAACAGCTTCATCAGCATCCTCGGATTTTAACGACGGATCTTTGGTTTTTACTATTATTTTGCCTTTAGAACTTATTCTGTAATCTCTAAGAATGTCTTTGACGTCTTGGACTACGGGAGAATATTGTGAAGGCAATTTGCCCGAAGCATATAAAGTAATTTCCACGTTGTTTTCCAATCCGCCGGTTACTTTATTAGTGGAATCAGATAATGTATAAACTTTTTCTTGAGTTAAATCTAACCTTCCCGGAACGTTTGAACCTAGATAGCTGAAAACTAATGTATTTCCTATTAATAACAGAACGATTAGTTTTATTCTTTTATATTTGGATCTTAAGTTTCCATATCTTCTTTTTGAAAGCTGCAAAAAAGCTAAGGAGATGAAAACCAGAGTAAATGACAAAAAGTAGAGTAAATCGCGCAGATCGAGAACACCTCTTATAGTCGACTGAAAGTGGGTTAAAACCGAAATATTTGTCATAATTGGAAGTATAGAAAAAGGTATTGAAATAGTAAGAAATTCCGAACCCGATACTATTAAAAAGAAAACCGCAACCATTGTGACGAGAAGCGAGGCAATTTGGTTTTTGACCAGAGATGAAATATAAACTCCGAGAGAAACAATAGATATCGAAAGTAAAACACTGCCGATCAGCTGTCCGGCGTAAACACCCCAGTCAAACTTTCCGAATTTTGAAAATGTAAAGGCGAGCGGAAATGTAAATAAAAGTGCGTAAATGATAAAGACAGAAGCGCTTACAATTTTACTCAAAATCAGTTCAATATCGTGTATAGGGTGGGTGAGTATTAACTCCAAAGTTCCTTCATCTTTTTCTTTGGAAATAGAACCCATAGTGATAGCGGGAATAAATATAAGCAAAAGCCAGGGCAAAACTTCAAATAAACTCCTGAGTGAAGATTCTCCCACTATTAAGGCATTTTTAAAAAACAGGAACTGCCACATTAAGGAAAAAGCTATTAAAACAATATATGCGGCCGGATTGTTAATATAAGATTTTATTTCTTTTTTGGTTATTGCTTTAACATTTAATAAATTCATATTAAGATCTTATTTTGTGAGCTCCCTGAAAACGTCTTCCAGCATCATGTTTTCTTCAACCAATTTCCAAATTACCCAATTATTTTCTCTTGCGATTCTTGATATTTCGGGTTGGATTTTAATATTTTCATTTAGAACAATTCTTGCGGAATACCTGTCTTGCATTTCGCTCCAAACATTAATCGTTTCGATGCCATTAATATCATGCAGGTTGCTTATTACATTGTTTCCTTCAATATCCACATTTATTGAACTCTTGCCTTTTACGAGTTTGTTTAGATCTTTCACATTGCTGTCGGCAACCATTTTGCCTTTATTAATAATTAAAGCCCTGTCGCATATTGCTTCAACCTCCTGCATAACGTGAGTGCTTATAATTATTGTACGGTCTTTGGACAAGTTTTTTATTAAGGTTCTTATTTCGCTTCTTTGATTTGGATCCAGACCTTCAGTGGGTTCGTCCAGCACCAAAGTTTTTGGTTTGTGAAGCAAAGCTACAGCCAGTCCGACTCTTTGTTTAAAACCTTTTGACAGTTCATTTATAGGTTTATAATAAACGTCTTTAATATTTGAAGCATTTACAGAAAAATCTATTGCATCTTTTCTTTGAATTTTTGTTAAATTTCTCATATCAGCCGAGAACTCAAGCATCTCCGACACCAGCATTTCTTTATACAGGGGATTGTTTTCTGGTAAGTAGCCTATTTTTGACTGAACCTGGATCGGATTGTTCCTGATTGAAACTGTATCTATTTCCACATTTCCTTCATCAGGGGAAATAAATCCTGTAATAACGCGCATGGTAGTTGTTTTTCCGGCACCGTTAGGACCGAGCAAACCCACAACTTCTCCGTCTTTTGCTTCAAAAGAAACTCCATCAACAGCCTTTAAATTTCCAAACGATTTAGTAATATTTTCAACTTTAAGCATAAATATTTGCGCTATGAATATATATCATATTTTTATGGGACAGTTAATATTTTACTAAAAATACTTGCAGATAAACTTCTGTTTATGATTCTAACATAATGAATTAGCATTTATAAATATTAAATTAAAAGATTGAGATTGAGTTGTCTGTTATTTATAAATATTTCTTTGGGGTTATTATATTCTTCTATAGTTCTGCCTACGAGTTCCTTTCCATTAATTATATATATGTTATTTCCGTTCCCGAATGTAATAAAGTTTCCTTTTACACCTAAAATAATTCCGCTTATTTCTTTAATTTCTTCGAGACTTTCAAGATAAATAAAATTTTGTATTTCTTTTGATTTAAAAATTGATGGAATATAAACCTCACCGAACTCCGGATTTTTAAGTAAGTATTTTCTGAAGTTTGTATTCTTTAAAACCGTTTCTATTTGTAATTCTTTCTCTTTAAGAGTGTGAATTGGTAAGTTGTTGATATTTAATCCTTTTATTATTTGTAATTTTATATTATTCGATATTCGTTCAGGAATATTTGTGTTTCTAGAGATGAAACTTTCCACTTCCAAAATGTCTAATCCTTTTAGAGAGGCGAAGAAACAATAAGCCGAAGCCCCCTGCTCATATAGTCTGTCGTACTTTCTTAATAGGTTCGCTGTTCCGACTTTAATAAAGTCAGGAGAGAAGTACGCTAAATATAAAAAGTGTTCCATTTGAAAGTATTTTTTTGCCGTCTCATTTAAGTTATTCGATCTATATACGAATCCTTTTTTAAATCCCATATTTGATTCACACTCTTTGCATCTCTCGTATTTTGTATTACTTAGATCAATCTTTTTTATACAAGGTGTATATTCTCCTGTTAGTAAATTGAAATATCCTGGACAATTTCTTTGCTTTGATACATTCCAGCTGAAAGAAAGGTTTTCTAACTTTTTATGTTCAATGATATTGAAGGAATCGCTATATGTGATCAGGTACGGAGTTTTTTTATACCAGCCAAAGTTTAATACCAGATATTTTATGTTTTTAGAGTTCATGATCACTAATAGTTTATTTATACTTAAGAGCCTCAGCTTGACTCGGAAATAGTGGGATTAAGACGTCAATTGGACATCATATATTTAACGGTGATATAGTGCTTGTTGTGATAGGGATAATATCGAAACTTCCAAGGAATCACTTTGGACATATAACTGACCAAACAATCGATTCACTAATAAAAGGAGTAAGCGTTACCGCAACCGGTATTCCGGGATTTGGAAAAACATATTTCCCCAGATTTATAGAAAAACGAATAAACGAAGATTTTCCAGAAATTAAAACTGCGATAATTAACTTAGATTTGCTCAACCCGTATGACTTTAATAGTACGATGTTGCAAATAAAAAACAGAATAGGTTGTCCAAGTTCAAAAGACATTCAGACTTATTTAGAAAATATTAGTAGGAAAAATCAGGTAATACTGATTTTGGAAGGTGTAAGCAGCAAGACAGATAAAAGACTTCTTCAGTTGTTTTATAATTTCGGAAATATCAACCCCACTAGAATTGTATTTTTAACAATTGCAAATTACACGGTTCTTGACTCTGATTTTATTAAGGAATCAAACGGATACGCGCTTTTTGCCAAAACCTTGTTAATTCCCCCGTTTGATCTTGAAGGAACTGAAAGAATAATAGATATAAATAATAATCAGTATGGCTGGAAAATTCCTGAAAATATTGTGCCCGAGATATATAAACTTTCCGGAGGAAACCCGGCGCTTATACTTTATATTTCATTATATTTAACGGAATATGATACAAATTCTTGTGAATTTATTGACCACATGTTGCAGTTTCCCGCACTCCTTGCGCGTATAAATGATATTGCAAATGTAATAATTAAAGAACCCTTGAATTTGTGTTACAAGTTGGGAGTTATCGATTCTAAAGGAAAGATATTTTCTCAGTTAGTTTCACATTATTTAGGAAAATTTGAGGCAAAAGGCTACGGGTTTTTTATGAAAAATCTTTCTGAGAGGGAGAGGAGACTGCTTTCAATATTAATCGAAAATAAAGGAAAAGTTGTAGAGAAAGAAAAAGTTAGCCGGATAATGCTGCAGACACCTGATACCTACTCTTTGTGGGCGATTTATAAAACTATCCAAAGGCTGAAAAATAAGATTAAGGAGTTTTATACGATTCAAACAGTTAAGAATAAGGGGTACGTTTTAAAAGAAGTAAAGTGAATACGGATTATTTTTGGCGGAGGGAGTGGGATTCGAACCCACGTGCCGCTTGCGCGACGCTTGGTTTTCGAGACCAGCCCGGTACGACCGCTTCGGTATCCCTCCATGTTTATGCCAGATTTAACTTTTTTGTTGTGACTAGTAAATATTATAGGAAACTCTACACAAAATAAAATCTCGGGTTTATTTGGGTTTGAGGACCAATCAGACACGTCGCGTGCTTAAATTTCGTTTACGACGTGTCTGGCAGTTTGCATGATGGCTGTCCCTACCTGAGCCACCACGGTCGAGATGCGGTAGTTGAGAAAAAAGGATCAGGCCATTGATCCCATGGCGGTTGGTGGGTCACTTCAACCACCCCTACACCGACTAGTAGAGAGAGGATTATCAGTATAGTTATAAAGGCGATTCTCCTTCTCAGCCTTCTACTTCGCATTTTTCAGCCCCTTTAGTTTAACGTCCATCGGACGGGATTAGGCCTATTATATTATAGGTCTAATAATAAGTAAAAATAGTTAAAAAAGTGTACAAACAGGGGGGAAATAAAATTTTTCAGAAATTAAATTAATTTTGTTAAAAACAAAAACTGATTTTATATTGCTAAGGTAGTGAGATTTTAAGTTAGGACAAACCAGACATACCGCACTGCGTGAAAGCATTCAGCATGTCTGGCGGCCTTTCTTCGATCACGTGCCTACTGGAATAAGCCCAGTGACCTTAGAAGTTCGAGTCCTTCCTTCAGGGTAGGGTTGTTGAGTTGCGCCAAAAGCGCATTCCCGATGAATGCCAGAAAAGCTAGCACTATAACGACACATACACCCATACCAATCATGGCCTGGTGAGTCTTCATCCTTTGCATTGTGGCCTCTCCCTTTTACGTCACATGGACGATATAGTTACAATGTACCATGGGTTTCTAGTTATTAAAATACTTACTGTCTTTAATCTTCTCCGGTAAAAAACTTTCATTTCCGTACTTCTTATACCCTTTGCCATAACCTATATCTTTCATCAACTTGGTTGGTGCATTTCGTATATTTAAAGGAATAGGCAGATTTCCGTACTTCTTAACGTCCTCCATTGCCTTCTGTAAAGCGTCGTAAACGCGCCTGTCTTTCTTAGCGGATGCCAAAAAAACAACCCCGTGAGCTAAATTAATTGCGCACTCTGGTAATCCAACCTTTTCCACCGCGGAAAAAACTTCATTAGCTACAAGTAAGGCGGTAGGTTGTGCCATTCCAACATCTTCGCTCGCAAATACCACCATTCTCCTGGCTATAAATTTTGGGTCTTCTCCTGCATCGATCATTCGGGCTAAATAATAAACCGCTGCATTTACGTCGCTTGACCTCATGCTTTTGATAAATGCGCTTATTGTGTTGTAGTGTTCTTCTCCTTTCTTATCAAACCTTAAATGCTTATTTTGCAGTGTGCTTTTGAGAGTTTCTACCGTAACATTCTTATACAGGTTATTGGTGTCGTCGATCATTGTTATTGCCTGTCTGGCATCTCCGTTTGCCATGGCAACCAGCCAGTCTTTTGCTTCGGAGTCCATTGGAATACCTGTTCTGTTTATTATTTCGTACATTTCCGAGTCGGTAAATTCTTTTAAAATAAAAACTCTGCATCGGCTTAAAAGAGGGGAAATTACTTCAAAGCTTGGATTTTCTGTTGTTGCTCCGATTAAGGTAATTATTCCGGTTTCCACATAAGGTAAAAGAAAATCCTGCTGTGCTTTATTGAATCTGTGAATTTCGTCTAAAAATAAAATTGTGGGTTTGTTCGATTTTTCCAGAGAGAGTTTTGCAGCCTCTATAACCTTTCGTACATCGTCTTTTCCTGCTGAAACGGCGGAAAGGTTGTGGAATTCCGCGTTGAGCGCGTTGGCGTAAATTTTACCCAAAGTAGTTTTTCCCACTCCCGGAGGACCCCATAATATAAATGAAAACAAATGCTTATTCTCGATCGCAATTCTTATTGGTTTGCCTTCTCCTGCCAAGTGTTCCT
>Ga0209541_10016746_pt1 | contig 10805 bp, 9 predicted proteins | sample RifCSPlowO2_01_FD_184027 | JGI IMG/M metagenome (GOLD analysis project Ga0209541, IMG submission 184027) | Groundwater microbial communities from Rifle, Colorado - Rifle CSP2_plank lowO2_0.1 (SPAdes) (version 2) | ecosystem: Environmental > Aquatic > Deep subsurface > Groundwater | place: Rifle... | reverse complement strand
CAGCTGCCCCTCTATTTTCTCCATCGTGGCCTCAAAGCTCCTGCCCTTTTCAGCGGCAGACATGAACTTCTCAAGCTCGGAATCAGCATCAGAAGTAAGCTCCGCTAGCGTTTTTTCACAAATCTCCGCTGCACTGCCGCCGGTCGCTCGTGGCATGTTTAGGTTATTTGCTCTTCTTCTTAATAAACCTAACCTCAGCCTTTCACAACGCCAATCGGCACCATTCTTGCGACAATATCGGAAAGCCCAGCCGCCTGCACCGAGCCCACAACGTCATCCACGTTCTTGTAGGCGCCCGGCGCTTCCTCGGCAAGAAGCTCGGACTCAGTAGCCTTTACCATTATGCCCCGCGCCGCAAGCTCGCCTTGGATCTGCTTCCCCGTCCACGTGTGCACAGCCCTGGTCCTGCTCATCGCGCGCCCGGAGCCGTGGCAGGACGAGCCGAACGAGTTTTCCATTGAGCCCTGCCTTCCGACCAACACATACGACGCAGTACCCATGCTGCCCGGTATCATCACCGGCTGCCCAATCTCCCGGTAATAAGCGGGCAGTTCGCTCCTTCCCGGGGCAAAAGCGCGCGTGGCTCCCTTCCTGTGCACGCAGACTTTCTTTCTCTGCCCGTCAATGTCATGCTCCTCGAATTTCGCAATATTATGGCAAACGTCATACACAAGCGGCATCTGCTCGCCCGTTCCCTTGCCGAAAACTTCATCAAACGTTTCCCTCACCCAGTGCATCATGATGTGCCTGTTGTTGAATGCATAGTTCACCGCGCACCGCATTGCCTTGATGTATTTTTCCGCCTCGGGCGAATTTATCGGGGCACAGCAAAGCTCGGGGTCGGGAAGCGCAATATTGTATTTCCTTGCAGCCGCAAGCATCTCGCGCAGCGAATCATCGCAAACCTGGTGCCCGAACCCCCTGCTTCCGCAGTGCACCATCACCACGACATTCCCCTGCTTCAAGCCGAACTTTTCCGCAACATCCGGAAGGAGCACCTGCTGCACAACTTGCAGCTCGATAAAATGATTGCCAGCGCCGACAGTGCCAAACTGCGGCAGGCCCCTTTTCTTCGCCTTCTCCGAAACAACAGACGGGTCCGCACCTTCCATCCTCCCGCTCTCCTCAGTTTTTTCCTTGTCCTGCTGCGTTCCGTATCCCCTCTCAATCGCCCAGTCCACGCCCCGCACAATCGCATCCTCAAGCTCCCGCTGCTCAACGCGCAGCTTCCCCTTCGCCCCGACACCCGATGGGACATTCTTGAAAAGAAGGTCCACAAGCTGCCCCTTTTTCGCCTCCACTTCCGCCTTGGTAAGCTGCGTTGCAATCAGCCGCACGCCGCAGTTGATGTCATAGCCCACGCCGCCGGGCGAAATCACTCCGGTATCCATGTCAAATGCGGCAACCCCGCCAATGGGAAAGCCGTAGCCCTCGTGCCCGTCAGGCATCAGGCAGGCGTGCTTTACAATGCCAGGAAGCGAGGCGACATTCCTCAGCTGCCCGAATGTCCTGTCCTTGCCCATTGTCTCGAATAGCTTGGGCGTGGCAAATATCCTGGCAGGCACCCTCATGGCGCCCTCCATTTCCATCTCCCAAACCGCGTCTGCAATCTGCTTTACCAAATGAAATCACCGTCTAGCTGAACCAAGCACCTATGCCCAGAACCCTAATTAACCCTACCTATCAGCCGAAACCAGAACCAGGCGGGCAGTATTTGCCGCCCCCCTCTTCCTCCGCCGCCTTCAGCACCCCTTCCTTTCCGGAAACCGCATGCGCGTGCGCCGCCTCGTGCTGCACGTGCTGCTCATAAGCGGTCTTTGCGCGGTGCCGCAGCACCGCAATCACTTTCGCAGCAAGCGCCAGCAGCCCGAGGGCAAAAACGGCATAGCCGAGCGGCCTCACGGAAAATCCCTTCTCGCCTTTCGTCTCCAGTATGTAAAAGTGCGCAAGCGACAGCACAAGTGCAATATACCCGCACATCTGGACCATCTTCCACGTCCGATAACCCAACATGCCGCACGCCTTCTGCGTGGAGGTAACGGACATCACGAAAAAGATGATGAATGCAACGGATGCCGCATAGAAGCCCAGCACCTTCGGGTTCTCATACAGCATTTTGTCAAGCGAAAGGTCGTAGTAGAAAACAATCGACAGTGCGACATGCACCACGATGAAAGCAAAAGCAAACAGCCCCAGATACTTCCTGTGGGATATATATTTCGCGAACAGATTGGGCCAGAAGCGGGCAAGCGGGCCAAGGAGGAAAGTGATTGCAGCAAGCGCCAAGCCAACAAGCGCGGCTATCTTGTTAGCCATGCTCCACGAGATTTCGAAATTCCCGTAGAACACAAAGAGAATGAGCACAAGGGCAAGAGGAAGGAAGTGGATTGCCCGTACCTTCATCGGCTGCGAAAGCGCCATGGCTCAACAATGCTTAGCATATTAATAAAAGTTGCATCAGCGAGCCTATTTCGGGTGGTGAAATGGAAGGCAACCCAGCAATTTTCGCCGTGCTGCTTGCAGCATCTCTCCTGCTTTTCGGCTGCGCAAGCCAGCCTCCTCCAGAGGAAAACGGAGGGAATACTGTAACCGTAACCATCAAGGACTTTGCATTCAGCCCGGGCACGGTCACAATCCATAAGGGTGACACGGTGAAATGGGTGAATAAAGAGGCAGCCGTCCACACCATCAGCGCATTAGGTTTTTCTTCCCCTTCTCTGAGACAGGATGCAACTTATGAACATACTTTCAATGAAGCAGGTTCATTCAACTATGTCTGCGGTATCCATCCCTTCATGGCTGGCACGGTAATAGTGCAGTAGAGTAGATGGCAGTCTGAGCATTCCAATTATATTAGTGCACCTGCTAGAAAATTTTGAACTGCGCCCCCGTAGTTCAACGGATAGAATGCTGGCCTCCGGAGCCGGTGATTCGCGTTCGAATCGCGACGGGGGCGCTTTACTTTATGCGCCTGCAAAGGAATCTTTATTAATTATGGACTGAAGTTCATACTGTGAGTCTGCATCCAGCGCTGAAAATGCTCAGTCTTGTTCTCTTCATTCTTATCGCCCTCCCTGTCTCAGTATCGTTTGCGGACCCTCTTATAATATCGGACATCTCGCCAAACACAGGCCCCACGGCAGGAGGGCAGACTGTCATAATCACAGGCACCAGCTTCATTGGAGTCAATAGGGTCACAATCGGAGGGACTTCGGTCCAATTCACTGTTGACAGCCCCACGCAGATAACCGCAACAACGCCACCCCACGCATCCGGGCTTGTTTCAGTCATTGCTACCATTGAATATTCTCCATCCGTCATTGCAATTGCAGAAGCGAGAAACATCTACAATTACACATCATCGTACGTTCCTCCATCTCCCCCTCCAACATCTCCCCAGCCAACAATAAATAGCATCAGCCCAATCAGCGGTCCCACATCAGGCGGCCAGACGGTCACAATTACAGGCAATAACTTCATCGGGATAACGAGCGTCACAATCGGGGGGTCTACCGCCACATTCACTGTCAACAGCACCTCGCAGATAACAGCGACAACACCCCCTCATGCATCTGGGGCTGCTTCAGTTGCAGTCACCAACAATGCTGCAACAGCATTTGCTCCAAACATATACACTTATTCATCCACGTACGTTCCCGCGCCTCCCCCTCCAGCAACCAACAAAACAACGACCAGCCCAACCGCGGCTAACCAAACAGCAGCCAACCAAACAGCAGCCAACAAAACAACTGCCGGCCCAAAAACAACCGACCAAACAACCCGCCCGGCAGCAACCAGCCCAATAATAACAAGCATCAGCCCGAACAGCGGACCAGCAGCAGGCGGGCAGAATGTCACAATCACCGGCACCGGCCTTTCTTTTGTCACCTCTGTAATGTTTGGGGAAATTTTTGCATCATTCACTGTCAACAGCCCAACACAGATCACTGCAGCAGTCCCCCGCAAATCACCCGGTGTGGTCCGTGTTACGGTTTACAGCAGTTATGGATCCGGCTCGATTGATTACACTTACCTCTCTCTCTACGACAGCCTTCTTGCAAAAATCCCGGTTGGGGCGAAAATCCCGGGTCAGGCAAGCATACTCATCAGTGACGGGCAGTACCAGGTATACGTAGTGAATCCCGGCACGGATATGCGCAAATGCACTGCTTCCGGCCTGGGCGCAAGCCAAATCAAGTATGGGGCGGCAATTACGGTGAGCGGCGGAAAAATAAGCTCGGCTGCAAAAGGGGTTGCAACCGGCCCGAATATTGAATTCTGCATCACAGATACGGCAATAAACAACCTTCTGAACTCCACTGACCCGGAGGCGGCTGTTGCGCAGGAACTGCGGGATAAGAATATCGGGTACACTGTGAACAATCCCATCCAAAGCCTGGAACTCGCCCTTCTGCGCGTTTTCGGGCCAATACTGGGGGGGCAGTTCGCTGAAGCTGCCAATATGCTCTTTTACTCCAAATAGGGGCATCGCTTTCCTATCTTACTTTCCCGTCCTTCACCTTCTCCGTCCTTACGGTTTTCCCGTTCACCCTAAGTTCCTTCCCGTCCGCATATGCAATTCCATCCTTCACTTCCATCTTCACCGTGAGGAAGTGCTCAATCGTAATTTCATGCCCGCTCTCCCTTTTCACGCCCGCTATTTCCACCTTGTCGCCGGGCGCTGCATCTTTCGGAGACAGCACTTCAAGCTTCCCTTCATGCTCCACGGCAAGCAGCATGCCATTCGATGTCTTGTTGCGGATGGCAGCAGGCTTCAGGTTCTTCACAATAATTACAAGCCTGTTCAGCAATTCCTCCTGCGTGCAGTATGGCACAAGGCCAGAAATTACCTGCCGCACTTCCTTGCCGCCCATTTCTATCTGCTCCACATAAAGTTTCTCGGCATTCGGGTGCTTTTCAACAGAAATTATCTTCCCAACCTCAAGGTCCAGAAGAGCAGGGTCAATTCCCCCCGCGCTGGCTTCCTTCATCTCCTGCTTCACCTGCCTGCCCGAATACTTCGCAGCAAGAGCTTTCAGCTCCTTTTCCTCAACCTTCCTGAAGAGTATCTCCGGCTTTCCAAGTGCATGCCCGGCTTTCAAGGACAGCTTGCCAATCCCGTCCCACTTCTCCTGCTTTGCAGACAACTGCCTGAAAATAGCAGCACTGGTGAAAGGCACAAACGGCTCCAGAACAATGGCAAGGTCCTTCACCTGGTGCAAAAGCACGTAAATTGCTGCAGCGCATCTTTCCCTGTCGCTCTTCGCAGTCTTCCAAGGCTCGTTCCTCTGGAAATACGCATTGGCATCCTTGCCCGCCTCCATTGCAGCGTGAAGGGCATCCTTCAGCTGCACTCTTTCGAGGAGCCCGGTGATTTTTTCGAATTTTTTGTTTTGGGACGCCACAAACTCCCTGTCCTGTTCGTTTAACTTGCCGTCAGGCACCTTTCCCTCAAACTCGCGCTGCGCAAACACCAGCGTCCTGTTCACCAAATTCCCGATATTCGCCAGAAGCTCATTATTCAGTTTCTCGCCAAAGTCCTTCCAGGTAAAATCAGTGTCCATCTTCTCAGGCCTGTTGGTGAGCAGATAGTATCGCCAAACGTCTGCAGGTATGCCTGATTCCACTGCGTCGTTTCCGAAAACACCAACTCCCTTTGACTTCGAAAACTTCCCGCCCTCGAAATTCAGGAATTCCGTAGTGGAAATATGATGAAGCAGCGTCCAGTTCTTCTTCGTGCCCATGAGCGTAGAGGGGAAAACCACAGTATGGAACGGCACATTGTCCTTGCCCATGAACTGGTAAAGCCTCACGCCCTCGGGATTCTGCCACCACCCGCGCCAGTCCTTCCTCAAATTCGCTGTAATGGAAATATACCCGATGGGCGCATCAAACCAGACATAGAACACCTTGTTCTCCCAGCCCTTAAGCGGCACGGGCACGCCCCACTTCAAATCCCTCGTAATGCACCGCTTCTTGAGCCCGTCTGCCAGCCAGCCCTTGGCAATATTGTGCGAGTTCTCGCTCCACTCGCCCTCCTTGTAAGCAGAATCAATCCATTTCTCAAGCTCCTTCTCCATTCCGGGCAAATCAATGAACAGGTGCCGCGAGGAGCGCTTCACCGGCACAGCACCACTCAATTTGCTCTTCGGGTTGATCAGCTCCTCGAAATTCAGGAGCTTCCCGCACTTGTCGCACTGGTCTGCGCGCGCGCCCTCGGACTTGCAGAACGGGCAGACCCCTTCGATGAACCTGTCAGCAAGGAACATACCCGCCTTCTCGTCATATGCCTGTGTGATGTCATCCTCAACAACATAGCCGTTCTTGTGAAGCTCAAGGAATATTTCGTGCGTTATCCCAGTATGCAGCGGCGTGGTCGTCCTGCCAAAAATATCAGTAGAAATGCCGAACCACTCGTATATGGACTTGTGAAGCAAGTAGTACTTGTCACAAAGCTCCTTCGGCGTTATCCCCTCCTCAAGCGCCTTTGCCTCGGTCGCGGTGCCATACTCGTCCGTGCCGCAAATATAGAGCGTCTCATACCCGCGGCTCCTGCAATAGCGGGCAAACACGTCCGCGGACAGCACGCACCCTATGATATTGCCCAAATGCGGCACGTTATTCACATAGGGAAGGGCAGAAGTGATGAGAATTTTCTTCGACTTGTCTATCAGATGAACCATCTCGGAGTTATTGCAATCCACAAACCTATTTAACCATGAGGGAAATCCGCCTCCTCACTTGAACGGCTTGCTTCTGCTCCACATATCCTCAAAATATGCCCGAAACGAGTCAGCGATTTCCTGATTGGTAACCTCAAGCGCAACCGGGTTTTTGGAAATCATGAAAAGCACGGTAATGTCATTGTAAGTTGTTATCCATACGGGCGTATTGACTTCGAAAGGCATGTACCTCGCTTCACAGCCCTTGAAGCTGTTGCGGTTCTTCAGCGTTTTCCGGTCTGCTTTTGGATGGAAAAGCAGCCGGCATCTTATCCCCTCCTTTATCCTTCTTAGATGGTCCCGTTTCCAATAGGAATGATAGTGCTCCGGCTGTTCCTCCGGGACACCTATGGAAAGGTACTCATCTCCCTTGGAAAGGCGCTGGTGCGTCCCCTCGTGCGCCGAAATCATTCCTCTGAAGCCCAAATAGACCCTTGCCTCCGCAGGCTCTGCCGACTTCTGGAGCGCCATGAACTTCGGGAGCAAATCCTCGATTTTCCTGCTGCTCTCCTCGATTTTTTTCTTGCGCTCCTCAAGGTAGTCAAGTATGCCCGATGGCGAGGCAGCCTGGAAGTGCTTGGTCTTCTCCTTTATCACGTAGGTTGCCAGCCCCTTCTGCGCCAGCTTGTCCAATAACTCATAAACAATGCAGCGCGCCACTCCAGACTTTTTCACAATTGGGCCGGTGGTGGCGCTGCCAAGCTCAAGGAGGGCAAGGTAGACCTTTGCCTCGCCCTCGGTAAGCCCGGCTTCACGGAGAACAGAAACGTCCATGCCCTTATTCTGCCTTCTGGAGTTTATAATGATTGCTAGTTGCTCTACTAGTAGTAGTAAGACGAGTTATATATACCCCTTAGTTCATACGAAAGACCAGAAAAAGACACAGGGAGGTGTAAAACATGTGCGAGCTATGCGGAATCATTGAGAAGTTGGATGGCAACAACGCTAAAGAGCGGGAGAAAGCGATGGTTGAACTCGTCAACATGCCTATTGGCGCAATTGCTGATAAAGTGAAGAGTATGCTGCAAGAAGGGCTAAACTCAACCAAAGACTGGCGTGTCGCGTTAAAGCTCAATAGTGCCCTTAAGGAGGATAGTGACAAAGAACTTGTTTCGAGAAGCATCGGGAAGAAACTTTTGACCATAGCAACAGGGGATAGGCGCCTATCCAACCGCCAACTTGCTGAGAAGCTGCTTAAGAAAATCGGAACGCAAGATTTGAGAAATAAAATGAAGATTGTGGCAGACGATGAAACCAGCAAAAAAGTTCGGCAGCTAATGCAGACCATTCCTACAGAGGACTGGGATTCTGGAGGCATCGGCCAGAGGCAGGTGCTTGCTCTTGGCAAAGAAGCCATTCCGGCACTTATGGAGGAGTTCGAAACCAATAAGAATTTGAATAAATTGGAAGCCATAGCTGAAATGCTCGGGCAGCTCAAGGCAAACGAAACTTTCTATGAACTTCAGCGTAAGTTCTCTCTTTTAAGAGAGTGGCCGCAACCATCCAAAGAAGCCAATCTGCGCGCAGCTTGTCTCGATGCAATAGGTGAGATAGATCCCATAAAAGGATTCCATAACTTTGTGTTGGGCGTGAATGATAAAAGTTCCAGGGTTCAGTTCTACAGCCTTAATGGGATGTTAATGGCCGGAATGCGCGCGGTCAAAGCAGACAATGGCACCGTTGAGGATGATCTTGGCAAGATTTCTGCAGAAAAGATAGTTGTCCGCGTACTACACGGGCTTGCTGGCGCAGCCGACAATGCAGACATTCATCCTGAACTGATAGATAAAGCACAGGAGTTTATGTGGGTGATATTGAATGAAAAAAGGCAACTGCAGATAAGAAAGGAAAAAAGCGGGCAAAAGACAAGAAAACTCGACAAAACAGAACCAAAGGAGAAGCTCATGGAACAAATCGCCAAGAAAAACCTAATCACTCTGCCTGAGATAAAGAAAGCAGGCAAGGAATTCAAACGCAAAATATGAGGCACTGCATGCAAGTGCCTTCTTTTCCTCTTTCTTCACGTGCAGCAACCCACCGGCATGGCAAATTTCCGCAGAAATTTGGCAGGTGGTGGAGCCGCAGCTCCACCGGCACCCTACTTGACGCATCTTTATAAACAACCCAAGAATCGCCCTTTTTTTTAAAATCTTTGGCAGGCGCCTTTAAATTGATTGAACAGCAGAGAGGTAGCGGTGTTCAGATGGCAAAGAGAAAAGGCGGTGAGGCAGCGGTCTTCCCGACCATGCACGAGTTCAACGGCAAGACAAAGGAGCTGATGCGGCTCATCAACAGCCCCAGCACCATCAAGGCTTACAAGGAACTTCTCAAGGAGCTCAGATGCGAGCCGTCTGAAGTCGGCAGGAAGCTCAGGGAGCGCGTCTGGAAGGGGAAAAGCCCACGCGATATACTGGAAGAACTGGACGAGGGCTGAGCGAAAGCTTCTTGCCCGTGAGCATCAGCCTGTCGCGGAAAGCAGCAGGGCTCAGTATCTCGGGCGTCTGGACTCCGGATTCCCTGTTTATCCTTTCTATTTCTTCAAGCGCGATTGTTTTCAGCAGGTGCTCCCTGTTCCACGTAAGGAGCACGTCGACGCTGTTGGTCGAGCAAAGGGCGACTATGGCTGCGTCCCCGGAAGCGATGGAGAATTTTTTGGAATACTTCTCGGCGAGGTTTTTCGCTTCCCTGGTGATTTTTGCTTCAGCCGGGAAGATGTTCCGGTAAATGATGTGCAGCGGGGGCTTTTCAAGAAGCTCCCTGTAGACTGCCTTAAGGCCTATCCGCTCCACGTCAAAATCAAGCATTATGAAAACAGCGAGCTTTGAGAGGACGCACTGCTCATAATGCGGCTGCCTGTGTGCAGGAATGGTTTCTCCCCTTTCAAGCAGCGGACCGTAGACTGCAGCAAGCGAAACCAGGTCGCTTATCACGTTGGTGTCCACCGTCATTGACCGTATCTTGGTAAGCCCGGACGCGAACTTCGTCATGCCCTTAGCTTCCGCGCTCAGCTTAAAATTCATGCCGCCGCTTCGGTGCCAGTGCCAGAAGCATGCCACCAAGGCTCCCGGATGGGCGAAAATCCCACCGGCAAGCCCGTCAAGAAACCTATTTATACTATATAGTGGATTAACTTCCCCCCTCGGAGGCATTCCGGGAGGGTGTGGGACCCAAAATCAGCGTGGTCTGATGACCACGTCTGAAAATTACATGGTAATTTTCATGGCTTCGGAAATAGACTTATCCCCTTACATAGACAAGTTCGAGGAGTTCTACTCAGTCGCACTCTCGGACAAGATAAGCCATCTTCTCGTCCAATACCCGATGCAGAAGAGCTTACTGGTGGATTACGCGGAGCTCGAGCGATACGACCCCTCGCTTGCCGACCTTCTCATCAAGCAGCCCGACACGCTCACAGCCGCGGCAGAGCAGGCGCTCATTGCCGCACAGGAAGTGTCCTTCAAAACAGCGCACCCCGAGGCGGCGTTCGAGCCGCACGTGCGCTTCTACAACCTTCCCGACACCGGCCTTCTCGTGCAGGACATCGGCTCCAAGCTCATCCGCGAAATGATTTCAGTGAAAGGCGTGATAACCAAGCGCGCTGAGATGAAGCACAAGGTGAAAATCGCCGTCTACAAGTGCCAGATGTGCGATGCCACCACAAAAGTGCCCATGACGAAAAGCGCGCTCGTCCCCCAGGTGTGCGACTCCTGCAAGCGCCGCGCGCTCAAGCTCGAGGAGGACGAATCCTATTTCGTGGACATGCAGTGGGGCCAGGTGCAGGAACTCCTTGAGCGCCTCAAGGGCGGCGCGCCTGCTGCAACGATAAACATACTTCTTGAGGACGACCTGGTAAACAGCATCACGCCCGGCGAAACGGTGGAGATAACCGCCATAATGCGCATCCACCCGGAGACAAAGGGCAAGGGGAAAACAGAGTCAGCGCAGATCTACCAGCGCTACCTCGACGTAATACACATCGCGAAAACGCAGAAGGAATTCGACGAGCTTTCCACCACGCGGGAGGAGGAGCAGCAGATACGCGATTTTGCGAAAGACGAGCACCTCTACGAAAAAATGCGGGAG
>Ga0209541_10016742_pt1 | contig 10807 bp, 15 predicted proteins | sample RifCSPlowO2_01_FD_184027 | JGI IMG/M metagenome (GOLD analysis project Ga0209541, IMG submission 184027) | Groundwater microbial communities from Rifle, Colorado - Rifle CSP2_plank lowO2_0.1 (SPAdes) (version 2) | ecosystem: Environmental > Aquatic > Deep subsurface > Groundwater | place... | reverse complement strand
AATGCGGAGAAAGGCAAGTTAGTGATGTCAAGTATGCTCTTGCCCAGAATATTGGAGGGGCTGGGAGTACTGTTACAGTGCATGTGCTGAGGAAGGTGAAACGATGACTATGGTTTCTGCACATTTCAAGCCGTGGATTCCTGATAGGCCAGTTTCTAAAGGTGCGACTGCTTACCATGATGCTGTGGTTAAGTCTTCATGGCTAAAAGAGGCCATCTATGAATTAGTTAAAATAGTAAATTCAAAAATTTGTAAAGGTGATATTGTAGTTGATTATGGTGCTGGTACGGGAGCTTCAGCAATATTTTTGCTGAAATATTTACGACAACGTATGCGCTTGTGGTTAGTCGATAACTCATCATCTTGGTTAGGTAAAGCTTATGAGCTTTTAAATGACCCACCTAATGTAGAGTGTTTTATTTTAGAAAAGAAAGGTGATAGATATGCTACTTTGTCTGAGACTATTGGAAATGAAGTTGTAGACCATGTTGTGTCTGCAAATACAGTGCATCTTATACCTAATCTAAAAGAGGCTTTTAGCGGAATTGCACTTGCGCTAAAAAAAGGTGGTACATTTACATTTCAAACAGCAAATTTATTTAGGAATGATAGACCGGAAGGAATTTTGATGATAGACGAAACTGTAAAAAGTGTACACGATATCGCCATCGATATTGTTAGTAGACACCAAAAATTTGTTATTTATAGGCAAGGTTTAAACGAGCGTGTAGAATCTGAAGAATCACAGCGTAAATTTATATTTCCTGACCCTAGACCTATCGAGAGTTACTTGTATGCTTTAAAAAAAGCAGGACTTGAGCACCAAACGCCACTTTACATACCTGTTAAAATAAAGTATAGCGAATGGCTTAATTTTTTAAGAGTCAAGAGATTGCAAGCAGGAATCTTGCCAGAGATTGGCGGCAAAGAGCCATCTCCAATAGAAGAAAAAGATAGAGATACTCTTATTACTATGGCTGCACTTGAACTCTTTAAAGATTTAGAAACCAATAATCCATTAGCAGATGATAAATCTTTCACAGTTGAATCTGTGTATGTTTTATCAGAAAAATGTACTTGAAACTTAAATATAAAAAATGATAAACAAAAAAGTTGCATTGGTGACGGGAGCTTCAAGAGGCATAGGAAAGGCTATTGCTATTGAGCTTGCCAAAAACAACATAAATATTGTTGTTAATTACAATAAAGACGAAAAAGAGGCTGTTGCAGTTGTTGAAGAGATAAAAAAAATTGGGGTTGATGGCATTGCAGTTAGAGCTGATGTTTCAAGCTTTGATGAATGCGCTGCAATGATTGAAGTTATAAGGAAGAAGTTTGGTTATTTGAATGTTGTAGTTAATAATGCAGGTGCATTGTCCGACAAGACATTAAGAAATATGACAAAAGAGCAGTGGGGTATTGTTCTTAAGACAAATCTTGACGGCACATTCAATGTAACGAAGAACGCACTGCCTTTAATTAGGGAAAATGGAAGAATAATAAACATAAGTTCAATAGTTGGCATTGGCGGCAATTTTGGCCAGACCAATTATGCTGCTTCAAAAGCAGGCATTATTGGCTTTACAAAGTCTCTTGCAAAAGAGCTGGGAAAACAGAAAATAACAGTAAATGCAGTTGCTCCTGGGTTTATAGATACTGAGATGTCAAAAGGAGTGCCTTTCATAAGAAAAAAGATAATATTGGCAATGACACCCCTGGGCAGGGCTGGCACACCAGAAGATGTTGCTAATTTGGTTGCTTTCTTGGCTTCTGACAAGGCAAGCTATATAACAGGAGAGGTTATATGTGTGGACGGTGGTCTAAGTTTTTGACACACAACCTTTAAATACTACTTATTCAAACTTTACATTATTGCTTAATACGCAAGATTTGTTTTTTAGGATTATAAATTCTGAAGAACATTAAATGATAGAGGTAAATTGATATGAGATATGATAGAGGACGAGGTGGCTTTAAGCCGAGAAATTTTGCCCCTGTTAAGGTTGGGGATGAGTTAGATGTAAAAATAGAGGCTGTTGGCGAGAAGGGAGATGGAATCGCAAAGAAAGACGGCTTTGTGCTGTTTGTACCTAGCACAAAGCAGGGTGATGAGGTAAGGATAAGGGTTACAAGGGTGCTGCAAAAAGTCGGCTTTGCTGAAGTGGTTGGAGAAAAGTCTGCAGAGTCAAGCGAAGAATCTTCTGGCGGCGAAGGAGCACAGGAAGAAAGCTACGAAGAGCCTTCTGCAGAGGGGAGCTCTGAATCCGAAGAAGATTACAGCGGACAAGACACAGAAAACTTTGGAGAAGAAGATAAAGGATAACAAGCATTTTTCTTTTTTATTATATTTTTGAGTTAGATTTAAATATTTTTGTTCATCAAAAGGATTATGAGGCTTTTTATAGCAATTGATTTTAATGAACTAAGAGATTATTTTGTTGAGCTGCAAGAGCTGCTGCCAAAAAATGCAAAATTAAGCCTTACAAAAACTTTTCACCTTACATTAAAGTTTTTGGGGGAAGTTCAGCCTGATAAAGTTAATACACTAATCGACTCATTAAAGAAAATAAAATTTGAACCATTCAATGCTTTTCTTGATTCAATCGGTATTTTTCCAACGGAAAATTACATAAGGGTTGTGTGGATTGGTGTGAAGCCAGAAGAAAAAATAATTAAAATCCAAAAACAGATTGATGAATTATTAAAGCCAATTTTCAAAAAAGAAAATGATTTCAAAGCCCACATTACATTGGCAAGGGTTAAGTATATAGAGGATAAAAAACAGTTTTTACAACAATTAAAAAATATAAAAGTTGAAAACAAAAAAGTTGAAGTAAGAAATTTCAAGCTGATAAAAAGCACATTGACACCAAAAGGGCCTGTTTATGAGGATTTAGCTGTTTTTGATTCTGACTAGCAACATTTTTAAACAGGCATATTATTCTATTGTCTATTGCCTACGAAGTATAAGTTACTTCAACAACTGAGAGGCTATAAAATTCAGTTCAGCATTCTGGACTGTTATAATGTATGGCGAGGTGGAGCGGGTAGCTGGCGAGTGAGGCACGAGCACAAAAATTCGGCGAAGCCGGATTGAAAAATAAAATAAAAAAATATTAAAAACTCAAATAAAATGCCACAGGAAGAAAAATTTTTAGTCCCAAGAGACGTGTACTTGAAGTCAGGAATACATATAGGCACGAAATTCAGGACAAAATATATGGAGCAGTTTATTTACAAAACAAGGCCAGATGGCTTGTCAGTTCTGAATCTGCAAAAAATTGATGAAAGAATAAGGATTGCTGCTGCTTTTCTTGCGCAATACGCTCCAGAGGACATTCTGGTTATTTGCAGGAGGGAAAATGGCTGGAAAGCTGTGGAGTTATTTGGAAAATTGGCTGGAATAAGGGTTTTTGCCGGAAGGTATCCGCCTGGTATATTAACAAACCCTAATCTGGAAGAATACACAGAGGCAAAGATTGTGATGGTTGCTGATGCATGGCCTGACAGAAATGCTGTTTTGGATGCTGTTAAAATTGGAATGCCGGTAATTGCCTTATGCGACACAAACAACCAGTCAAATTTCATTGATTTGGTTGTGCCGTGCAACAATAAAGGAAAGAAAAGCCTTGGATTGCTGTTTTATATTTTAACAAAGGAATTTTTAATGTTAAAGGGAAAATTAAAGGAAGGAGAGGAGTTAAAGGAGAAGCTTGAGGACTTTACAGAAGAGTAAATGTTATCTTATTTTGGAGAAATATATTTAAAATTTGAAATATAATTGAGTCTCTATGGAGATTATTAATATTAAAAAATTAGTTTCAATTGCTAAAAAATTTCATTCTCAAAGAAAGAAATGGCATTTTCATATGCTAACACCTAATTGTATATTTAATAAAAAGGATAAACATGCTTTTATGCTTGAGAATATAGAATATAAAGAAATTTTTATTGTTTATTCAGATAAGAGGTATATGAAAGAGGGCAAAGAACTTGTTAAATTGCTTTATGGAGAATCGATTATAGAAGAAAAAAGATTAAAGAGCAAAATAACAAACAAAAGAGTATTAAGAATATTGAAAAAAGAAAGAAGATTGAATAAACTTGGCATTGAATGGCACCATCACTTATTATTTCCAGAGTGTATTTTTAATAAACATAAAGGTAAATGGTGCATTTTATTTGAAAATCCAGAAAATAATGAAATGATTGAATCAATTTCTAAATCTGAACCAATAAAAAACTTAAGAGCAATTGAAACATTATATTACCAACAAAAAAGATAAAAAATTGATTTAATCAAATCAAGCTTAATAAATCCTTTATCGCTTGTTTTATATTCTTATTCTCAAACAAAACTTCATAAGCTTGCTGCGTCAAAGGCATTTCTATGCTATGCTTGCTGCCGTACTCATAAACCGCCTTTGTTGTTGGAATCCCTTCAGCAACCATTCCATGCATTTCTGTTTTTATCTCTTCAATTGATTTGCTTTTTGCGAGCTGCTCGCCTACAAACCTGTTTCTGCTGTGCTTGCTTATGCATGTAGCGATTAAATCGCCAACTCCTGCCAATCCATATACAGTTCCCCTTTTGGCTCCAAAATGCCTGCCAAAATTGTTCATCTCCATTAAGCCAAGAGTTATGATAGATGCCCTTGCATTGTCGCCAAATCCAAATCCATCAACAACACCAGTTGCTATTGCTGATATATTCTTCAAGGCTCCGCAGATTTCAACGCCAGCAACATCATTTAACTGGTACAGCTTAAAATAAGGGGTTGCTAGAATTTCTGAAATTATTTTGCCTGTTTTTTTATCTCTGCTTGCCACAACACTTGCAGTCGGCATTTTGCCGCTCACTTCTTCTGCATGATTTGGGCCGGACAATACTGCGATTTTTGCGTTGCCAAGCTCGTCTTCTATGACTTGTGACATTCTTTTGCAAGTGCTATGCTCTATCCCTTTTGTTACGCTTACAACAATCTGGTTATTGAAATACGGCTTGATTTCTTTCATTGTTTTTCTCAAGAATTCGCTTGGCACAGCAGTTATTATAATTTCAGAGTTTTCAAGAACGTTCTTCAAAGAATGGTCTGCAATCACATTGCCAAGGATTTTTATTCCAGGCAGATATTGTGCGTTCTCTCTTTTGCTTTCTATCTCATTTGCCAATGCTTCTCTTCTTGCCCAAAGCTTGACATCAAATCCTTTCTCCCCCAATAAGACTGCTAAGGTTGTTCCCCAGCTTCCTGCTCCGATGACTGAGATTTTCATTTATACTTTGTATTTTTCTTTTGTTTTTAATTTTTCCATAAGCCTTATTAAATTTTGATTTGAAATTGTATCTTTATATCCTTGCTCTATGTTCTTCTTAATTGCTTCTGTCTTATTATCATATCGTGATATTTCCTTTGAAGGGGAGATTACTATTTCACCTTTTGTTTCGAGTTCTTTTATCTCTTTGAGCCTTTCTGGATAAAGTATCAATTTAAGCTTTAGCAAATTATGGGCTTTGGATTTAAATTTTAATTTAATAAAGATTGCCTGACTTCGTCACTTATGCCTGATTTGCTGTCGCTTCTAGGCTTTGTCAGGATTATTATCTTTCTGGATTCCCTAATTTGTGGGATATTGATTGGCAGCGGGTCTGTCAGGGCGCCGTCTAAATAAGCCTTTTCGCCTATTTTTACTGTGTGGTTGTAGGCAAAAGGCATCGCCATGGCTGCCCTCAATATCTCAAAGAAATCAAATTTTGTTCTGTTGTTGAAGTACTCTGCATCTCCTGTTTCTGCGTTAGTCAGAGGAACAATTAGTCTCATTCTTGATGCTTTGACCTTATTTTCATTCAAGGGTATTCTTTTCTTGAATACCTCGTCAACAAGATAATCAATATCAAAAAATGGTCTGCCTTTTAGTATATTTCTAAAACTCAAAAACTTTGGGCTTGGCAATTCATTGGACCATATATAGTAACCTGGATAAAACTGTCCTGCAGCATAATATGCGAGTGTTGCCGCGCTGGCTGATGATCCTGTCATATAATCAACACTTTTCAGGCCGAAATGCGAGTATAATGCGTCAATAGCCCCTAAGGCGTAAGCGCCTCTCATCCCGCCTCCTTCTGCTACTATGCTTAGTTTCATTCTTAATCAAAATCGTATTTTTGCTTTGAAAGCCTTGCTATCTCTTTCATTATCTTGGTTGTTACTTCTCTAAGTATCTTTTTATTAATCTTCTTATATTGCGGAAAGCGCATTGGCTTTCCAATGTTCATGATTGCTTTTTTTGCCTTTGGAATGTATTTTCCTTTTGGCAGTATTTCAAAAGTCCCTATTAATCCGATTGGCACAACAGGAGCTTTAGACAATAAAGCAAGCCTTGCAACGCCTGTTTTTGCTTTTTGCAGTTTTCCTGTCAAGCTTCTTGTTCCTTCTGGGTGGATTGCTATTATCTTGCCATCTTTTAATGCTTTGATTGCCCATTTCAAAGTTTCCTCGCCACCGCTTTGCCTGTCAAGAGGGATTGCGCCTGCATAAGTATGCCATGCTTTTTTAAAAATGTTGTCGAAGTGCTCCTTTTTTGCGAGAAAATGGACTTTTTTGTTTAGGTGCGAGATTATGTAGCCTGCAATTATAAGATGGTCCATGTAGCTTGCATGATTTGCTGCTACTATAAATGCGCCTTTTGGCAGGTTTTCAATACAATTTACTTTGCCAACCCATAACTTAACTAATGGGATGATTGTGAGTTTTGTAATAAGGTATACCATTTTAGTAATTATATTTTTGATTTATTAATTTTGCAATTTGCTTCATTATGCTTCTTGTAATTTCTTCAAGAAGTCTATTGTTTATCTTTTTATTATAATATTTTTCAAAATATATGGGTTTGCCTATTTTAACCTCGCATCTTGCAAATCTTGGAAAGATTTTCCCTTTTGGAAGCACTTTATTTGAACCGATAATGCCGCAAGGCAGAACAAGAGCTTTGGATTTCAATGCTAGTTTTGCAACTCCAGTATACGCTTTTTTTAATTTCCCATCACTTCTTGTTCCTTCTGGAAATAGCATGATTAATTCGTTATTTTTAAGATAACTTAATGATTTTTCAATTGCTATTTTGTTTTTTTTCTTTGAATTTTTATCTTTCTCCAAAAAAACTGGAATGCTTTCCCACAGATTCAGAAAGAATCCTGTTATTGGGATTTTCCAATAAAAGCTGTTGACCAAGGCATGTAATTTTTTATTTAATCTTGGTATGATAATCACAGGCAAGAGCAATGCATCATAGTAGCTTGTGTGGTTTGCTGCTACTATGAAAGGCTTGTCCTTGGGTATGTTTTCTATGCCTTCAACTTTCCTAAGCCATAGCTTGTAAATAAGTGGCAAAACTACTTTTGCAATTGGGTAAACCATAGAATGAACTATTAAATATGGCATTAAAAAGGTTTCTGTAGAAATTATAGATAAGAATAACGATTTCAATATGTGCCTTCGGCACAAACTTTAGGCTCGCCGCATTGCTCGCCTATTTATAATAAAAATAAAAAAAAGAAAAATCACTCAACGTCTTTAATGCCAGACTCGTCTAAGTAGAATCCTATCTCCCCTTCAGGCTGGGACGGGCTATCAACAAGCTTTGCAACTCTTGTGCCTTTCTTGCCTTTCCTCAAATAGACACGGAAAGTTGATGCATGCGCTACTATATGACCTCCAATTGCTTGAGTTGGATCACCAAAAAACATGTCGGGCTTTGCCATGACTTGGTTTGTAACATAAACGCATAGATTGTGCATGTCAGCAAGCTTCATCAATATATGCATGTGCTTGTTCAGCTTTTGCTGCCTATCTGCTAAAGTGCCTCTTCCAATGAACTCTGCCCTGAAGTGAGCTGTTAATGAATCAACAACAACAAGTTTTACATTCAATCCTTGCTTTTTTATCAAGTCTTCTACTTTTTCTGCCAACAGCATTTGATGGTCAGAGTTGTAGGCTCTAGCAACTTTAATGTTTTTCAATACCTGCTCTTCATCCAAGCCAGCACCTTTTGCAAGCTGGATTATTCTTTCTGGCCTGAAAGTGTTTTCTGTGTCTATGTAGACTGCAACTGCATCTTTCTCAACAGACTGGCAGTTGACTGCTAAAGCGTGTCCAAGCTGTGTTTTTCCAGAGCCAAACTCGCCAAAGCACTCTATAATAGCGCCTGTCTCAAGACCTCCGCCAAGCAAAGAATCAAATGCCTTGCTTCCTGTTTTTAGCCTGATGACTTTTTCTCTTCTTTTGAGCAATTCTTCTCCTGACTCAAAACCCATCTCTAATGAGGATCTTGCAACAGCAATCATCTTCTTTGCCAATGCATCTCCCATGCCAGTTGCCTCTATTAATTCTGATGGCGAAGCAACAGCAATGCTCATCAAGTCAGTGTAGCCAACTGCTATTAATTTTTCAGCAGTTGCTGCTCCCACTCCCGGAAGATCATATATTGTCTTTTCCTCTTTCTCCATTTTGATTTCTTTTCTTTTTCTTTTTGTTTCCTTTATTTCAGAATTTTGCAATTCCAATTCTTGTTCCATTTTATAATCACCTTTCTTTTATATTTTTATTCATTTTAGAAAGAGGTTAAATAACCTCTTCTATGATGCCTTCATCCACTTCGTAGTCAGAAGGGACTCCTTGTTCTCTCAAGACAAGATACTCATATGCTTTTTGAAGCACTAGAGATGCTTTTGGCAAGTCATTCACTCTGAAAGAATTAGCGCTTTGCCAAACTCCGTTTTTGTCTTTATATCTCCTTTGCAGAGAAACAGTTCTGTAACTTACTATCTCTCCTGTCCTGCCTTTTCCAGCATTCTGCCAGACGGTTGCAGTAACAACACCTGTACTAAACCTTTTTTCAGGTAAGTTTTTTTCCATTTTTACCAACCTCCTTTGTTCCTATTCGGATTTTATTTCAACTCCCCTTAATTATGGGTTGCTAAGACCCCAGGGATGGAATTTGGTAAATGTGATTGATAAGTGAAATTGAACTTGTATTTCATACATTCTGGTATATCATAACTATTAAATAACTTATGTAACTTTTTTGTTTCCTCAGTTGGGAAAGAGATGTAATACCAAACTTTGCCATTATACTTATTTTTACCTTGAGATATGTAAACCTTGGTATAAATTCCCCATTTTTCCTCAAAATATTTTTGGATAATTAATTGTTCATCATAAGAAAAGCAATTTGTATGTAAAAAGGCTCTTCTATCACGTTTGTGGTATGTACCGTCGTCCATGTACCATATTAACAAGCCTAGTTTATCCAATTTTTCTAAAATTGAGCTATTGACAATCTTTTTGTTATTTTTATAAAAAAGATGATAATAATAATTTAAGCATGGAAAAGATCTGGATTGATATAGAATTCCTTGTTTGGATTTTCTTGTAGTCCATTTAAGTCTTTGTAATAAATTAATTTTATAAATTAAATAATCCTTTTGATTAAAACCGTGACCCCCTTCTAATCTTGCATATTTTGATGTTCTTGCAATTCGGCAATGTAAGTCCCCCATTAATCCACCAATTATTATCTGTTCTTCTTCTGGATTTAATTGCAGATTATTTCTATAAATATGGGAATTTTTCTTTAAATTCAACCTGCTTGCCTTAATCCTTATTGAATTTTGGGACTTATGCAAATATTCAGCTAGAACTTTATCATTTGACGATGAGTAGTTATCTTCTAAATATTCTACATCACTTTTATTCCAAAACATCAAAATCTCCCTTTTTTGCTATTCGCGTTTTGTTTCAAAGCCTCTTTAATTAGGAATGCCTTGGCTTTAGGCGGATTTACGCCATTTCCTCAACATTCCAGAGGCTGGGTAAAGCTGTTTTGCAACAACTTCAGTAATTAGTAGAGTAGAGTTAGTTTAAATATTTTAGGCACAAATGTCCAGTGTCCAGTGGTTATTTGCAATATGGAAAAGAAATAAAGCTTTAAATATACATAACCAAGACATTGTTAAAATGCCATATAAATTTTCACCATCAAGCCTTAGTTTATTGAAAGAATGCCCAAGATGCTTCTGGCTGCATTTTAATAAAAATATTAAAAGGCCGGATTCGATATTTCCTTCATTGCCTTCAGGTATGGACAGGATTCTGAAAATTCATTTTGATTCTTTCAGGGACAAGGGCGAATTGCCTCCGGAGCTTGCTTCGCTTAAGGGAAAATATGCCTTGTTTGATAATGTTGAATTATTGAATGAGTGGAGGAACAACTTTAAGGGAATCCGATGGGTTGATTCTCATGGCAATACTTTCAGAGGCGCTGTTGACAATCTGCTTTGGAATTCAAAAAAGCTTGTTGTCTTGGACTACAAGACAAGGGGATTTCCTGTGAAAGATGATACTTCTCACCATTATCAAGACCAGATGAATATTTATAATTTCCTTCTTCGCAAGAATAAGTATAAGACTGAAAATTACGCTTATTTATTGTTTTACCATCCCAATAAGGTAGATTCTGATGGGGATGTTATATTTAATACTGATTTGGTGAAGATGGAGGTTAATGTCAAGGACGCTGAGAAGCTTTTCAGTAAGGCTTTGAAAGTTCTTTCGGAAGAAATTCCTAAAGCTGGGGAAGAGTGCGGATTTTGCGGGTGGGGGCGGAGAATAATTTGATAAGTTGAAGTTGTTGGATGATATGCCGTAGTTTTTACTTTAATAGACATAATAAAAGTCGCCGCCGTTTCAAATTATGTGCGGTAGCCTCTTTCTCTTAATTTTAATATTATTTTTTTGATGCATTTATCCAT
>Ga0209541_10016741_pt1 | contig 10807 bp, 18 predicted proteins | sample RifCSPlowO2_01_FD_184027 | JGI IMG/M metagenome (GOLD analysis project Ga0209541, IMG submission 184027) | Groundwater microbial communities from Rifle, Colorado - Rifle CSP2_plank lowO2_0.1 (SPAdes) (version 2) | ecosystem: Environmental > Aquatic > Deep subsurface > Groundwater | place... | reverse complement strand
TTATTATATTTCCAGCTGTAGCTCTTCTGTCTGCTGCAAGTACAACGCCGTCTTTACATAGAATGCCTAGAGTTGTAGTGCCTGTTTTTTTTATCTCTTCCATTTATATTTTTCTCCAGAATCAGTTTAATTAGGGAATGGATTGATATTTATAAAGATTGCGGTTTTTTATATTTTATATTTAACTATAGATATAAGAATAATTAGAGTCTGTAGTTTATTCTATAAGTTCTTTCAAAATCTTTAATGCAATTATCTACTTCGCCCATTGAACTATAAAGCCCACTAGATTCAACTATCTCAGCTCGGCTTGGAAGATTTAATCTTTCTCCAATTTGTCTTACTCTTACTCCTAATTCTTCTCTTCCAAAAAGATTAGATAAAAGGTTAACTAAATCTAAATCTTTTATTGGCCTGAATAAAACAACTTCATATTTTTCTTCCATTTTATCCTCCGACAGCTTTTGCTAGATTTATTTCTTCTTCTATTCTTTTAGATTTTATTTTGTCTGCTGCAAGTGAACCAAAACATGCCCCAACTAGAGTTCCATAAGCAGAAAATGGCAATGAAACAATTGCTGATAATCCAAGCAATGTTGCTTCTTGTAAAACCCCTTCTGATACAAAACCTCTTGGCATAATATATCTAGTTACAATAATAGGAATTGTTGCACCAGAAACTATTCCAGGATAAAAATAAATTCTTTCTTTTAAATTTAATCCTTTTCTTTCTATGTCAGAATCAAAATTTCTAAGGTTTCTAATTATTTTTTCCATTGTAATTATCTGTTTTTATGGTTTATAAAGCTTCCTATTTTGTTACTACTATAAAGAAGATAACTTAGTTGAATTTGGCTTGAAGAGGGATCTTGATGTTCATGTCTATTTCATCATAGTTGACTATAGGCTTTAGTCCTGAATCGCTTTTCTTAAGCTTTAAAAGATCAAGGGTTTCTAGTATTTTAACATCTTCATAAATATTTTTAAAATCCCTTTTAGTAATTTCTGATAATTCCTTTATGTTTTTTGGCTTTCTTAACTTTATAACCTTTAATAGTTCTAATCTTTTTGGAGTTAAGAATTTTTTATATGTTTTAAAACTTTCAAAATTTATCTCCGGCATATGTTTTTTAAATATTCCATTATCTATATCTGCAAACAATTTTCTATCTTCTTCAAAGGATTCTTTGAGAGAGCTTACAGTTATTTTAATTTTCTTTATTGCCATATAGCATATTCCTCACAACTCCAAGGTCTTTTTCAAAATCTTGGAATAATTTTTTAATGTTTATAAACTCATATTTTATTTCTTTATCAAAATAATGTTTATGATGTCCTTTTGCCCTTTCATTATCATATCCAAGCGTTCTTTTGTTGTTGTAAATATATACAAAAGAGTACTTTATTCCTTCAGGAAAATCCTTGCTTTTATTTACATTCCATAACTTGCGTTCAATAATATCTCCTTCATCTGTAATATCTTTTTTATAAAATAGCAATATCGCCATTAAACATCTCCTTATGGTATGTAATACCATATATAAATCTTTTTATCCAATGTAATCTGGGTTTTCTACAATTATTTTTGCTTCTGACTGCCCATTCACAAAGAACTCTACTTCAACGATTTTATTTTCCTTGCAATATGGACATTTAAAATAGAATTTTATGCAATCTAAGAAACAATTAAGTAAATTTTGATCATTTTTGTGTTTTCTTGCACCAAAATTTAATTTAACATCCAACCAAAATTTATTTTGGCATTTTCTACATTCAACTTCTATGCCCTTAGCCATTGTCTAGCAAGGATAATTTTATTTAAATAATTATAACGTACTTTTTCATGGGTGCTAAAACGTCCTCTAAGAATTACATTTTTCTGCTATCTAAATATGTCACAACAATGGCTCTTTTATTTTTATCTTTAGCCAGGTAAGAATATAAAATTTTGCCTCTTTCTAAGCTAGAATTGGTAGCAACTAATTTATTTATTGAAATGCTTAATGTATATCTTTTTTGTATAATCTTACTCTTCCAACAAATATCTTGAAAGGTTATTTCCATTTATTCAATAAATATTTTATCCTTAATTAAATTAACTAAGATATTATCGAAAATTCCCATATAAGAACCGTAAAATATCTTAATTTTAGCTCTTAAGGCAGAATATTTTTTGGAGTTGCTTTATAGCATTCTTCTTTATAGCTGCAATTTTTACACTGCCAGTTCATGTCTTTTTCTATCCTGGCTTCTGGATCTGGCAATTCATCTAGAACAAGAAATCTATGTAAGGCTTTAAACCTATTTAATGCTTCTTCTATGATATTAAAATCGTATTTTATTTCAAAGACCTTTGTTTTTAATGTGTTTTTTTCTATGTAAAGAATTAAGCCATTATGAATATTTTGTTGGTGCATATAAAGCTGCAGCTGCATTACATGGCTTTCGCTAGGAACATCAACAAAATTTATACTGGAAGCTGATTTTACCTCAACTAGAAATATCTTATTATCTAATTCTACCTTGATAATGTTGTCAATCCTGCCAGAAACAATCAATTCATCTAATTCTATCTTGAATGGAACTTCAGAGCCAATTAATGTAATTTCTGGATTTTTTTCTGATTTTAGGACATCAACTATAAACTCATGAATGAGATTTCCAGCCTGGAATATTTTTATCAAATCTTTATCTGTTTCTTTAGGAGTTTTATAGCTATACCAGCTTTTTCTGATGCAGTTTCCGCATTCTGAAGGGTAATACTTGCCTATTTTTTTTTCGTTTAACTCGCGCTTCAAGAAATTATGGATTAAATCGTCAAAGTCTATCATTATGATGGAAAGGCATTATAATTTAAAAGATTATCTGAGTTTTATTGAAGAGACCATTGATTTTATATTTTGGTCTTTTTTAATAAAATCCTTAAGAAAGTCTCTTGATCTTGTAAATCTTCTCTTAACCATTGTATAAACTTTATTTTTTTCTTTAAAGAATTTATGGCCTTTCCATTTTTCTTTGAAACTTTCTAATCTTAATGTTTCTTTTATTGGGGGCCCATAATGTTTTTTTGTTTTCTCTAAATTATCTTTTTCCATTATGAAATAAAATATTGCTTCTTTATCCCAGTTAAATCCATGATCTTTTACTTTAAAGTCATTAAATTCTAGCTGTTTTTTTATATATTCTAAGCACTTGACTAATTTTGCTCCTGCTACATCCTCTTTTTTTCTTAATGGTACAACATCAAGGATTATAATTTTTTTTGATATTTTTTTTAATTCTTCTATGTTGAACTTTTTCTTTTCGAAGAACAACTTGTTTGGATTCTTTAGAAATTTTCTTGCTGCTTCTTTTAAAATATTGTATTTATCTTCTGACAAGGCTGCTGTTGCATTTCTTGAATCTTGGACTGGATCTATTAATATTAATGGGCTTTGCTTTTTTGAAATATTTAATTTTTTTGCAAGCTCTTTATTTCCAATTATTTCTTTTTGCTTCCATTTAACTATATTTTTTATTAAATTGTTAAAACTTTTATATTTTATTGTTAATATTTCTAATGAGTAACCTGAAAATCCTTTTATATAAGATTCTGCACCATAACAATCTTGGGCCTTGCAGAATGCCTTTGCAAGCCTTATGTTATCCCTTAAGATCTCACTGCTATTATTTCTTACCCATTCAACATGCAACTGGCTGATATCTGTTATATTTTTTGCCTGATCTGCTTTTTTAATTTCAAGAATTGGAACTATCTCTATTGTAAATCTTTGTTTTTTAACCTGGAAATAATCCCTGCTTCCATGCAGTTTTTCTATATTGAAAGATTTTTTTAAATTTAATTCTAGGATGCTTGAAATATTTTTTTCCTTGAAGTTATTATAATTAAATTTTACATAGATATCTATGTCATAGGAATTTTTGAGCCATGTTCCTTTAGCCCCGCTGCCGCCAAGAACTGCTTTAGCTCCCTTTATCTTTATTTTTGACAAGACTTCTTTAACTATTTTATTCACAGCTTCTTGTTCTTCCTTGCTTGGCTTTATTTCTTTAAGGACTTGATTTAATATGTCTTGCATCAGAATTTAGCATCTCTTTAGATTAAATTCTTTTCGTTATTTTGGCAACGAAAAATCCTTCTGTATCATTGTCTTGGGGAAAGATTCTTAGGCAATTTTCTATCTCTTTATGATATTCCTTGTTGTTGAATTTTAGGACTGGCTCTGATTTTTTAATCTTTAAATTTATTTTTTCTAGTCTTGCATTAGGATATTTTTCAAGTATATAGTCTACAACCTCTTCATTTTCTTCTGGCTCTAATGTACAAGTTGAATAAACTAAAGTCCCTTTTTCTTTTAGGCAATTAAAGGCTGTTTCTAACAATCTTTTTTGGGTCCTAGCAAGTTTTTTTATGAAATTTGGGTTCCACATCAAGGGCGTTGAAGGGCTTTTTCTTATAGCACCCATGCCAGAGCAAGGGGCATCAACTAAGATTTTATCAAAGCCTTGCTTAAACCATGAGCCATTCATTAAAGTTATAACTGTGTTGGAAATTCCGAGCCTTTCAAGATTCATCTCCAATGGCTTTATTCTTTGATAAGAGTTTTCATTGGCAACTATAATTCCTTTATTTTCCATCATTGCTGCTATTTGAGTTGTTTTGCTTCCTGGAGAGGAGCACATATCTAATATAACTTCGTGTTTCTTTGGTTCAAGAACTATCGGGGGGATCATAGAAGCTGCTTCTTGTATATAGATATAGCCAAGAAAATGCTCTTTTGTATTGCCTATTGCATAGCCTTTAATAAAAAAACCTTCTTTGCACCATGGAACTTGGGTTAAATCAAATCTTTTTTTTACTTCATCTATTGAAGTTTTTAAAGTATTGGCTCTTAGGGATTTTCTTAAAGGAATATGACATATTTTTATGAATTCATCTATGTCTGTTAGCTTACTATATCTTTGTAAAAATTCGTGTTTGAATTCCATAGGCAAGATTATTAAATAAGGTATTTTTTAAAAGGTTATGGATTGCAAGTTTTACAAGGGTTTTAGTGTTTATAAAAAAGGTGATAGTGATTTAGCTGTAGTTGCAATACATTCTGGGCCGGCTTTAGAAACAGTTAATTCGAGGGATGATAACTCAGATACTGTTGCAAGCTTATGCTGGAAAAAAACAGGCGGAACCCTGATAATAAGCAACATGCCAAGGAAAAGGGTCTGGGGAATAGACTTCAATCGAGATATTCCGCCTTTAAAAAGTGCATTAAGGGCTTATCCAGAAAATCAAAATTATGAAGAAGATTTGTTTGAATATAGAAAAAAATATGCTTGGGTTGCTAAAGACACAAATGATTATGAGAATAGGCTTAAAATATACCAAAGGTTTTGGGAAGAGGTAGGAAAAAGCAATGAAATAGTTTTTATTCATAGGGCTTACAACAGAATAAAGACATTTCCAAGCATAATGGATGTAATAACCTTTGATGGAAAGGGTGTTGATAGAAAGATAATGGATGATGTTATAATTGATCTAAATAAAAAATATGAAAAATTCTTTAAGAGTGTTCAAAAAGACTATAAGGAATCTGTTGTTTTTGAAACAAGAAGGGTTGTTTTAAACATATTAAGAATATACAAGACTATTGAATTAGACAAGATAAGCGATGAATTTAGGGAAGATATAGAAAAAGATCTTTTAAAAGTAAATCTATATGCTGATAATATAGCCTTAAAAAGGATAAAGAATAATATAACTCCACAGAATTTTATAGAAGCAGTAAGGAATGCCGTTAATAATGCTCCTGCTCCTCATGTTACAATAGAACATGCCTTTTCTGGAAAATTAGCTCATGGACCTTATAGAAAATTACAGCCTTTTAAAGACAAAATAGTTATTGAAATTGAGCCGACATATTTCATGAACTTTTGGCATCCTTATATTGCTGCTGATATGATAATAGATATATTAGATGGAGTTAGGAATAGAATTAGGTAAGAAAACAAAACCAATATATTTCTTTGTTTCTTGATCGTAAACCCTAGAAGTCAAATTTTCTTTATCAGAGCTTTGGGATAATTTTCTTGGTGGTTTTGCTAGGTTTGAAACCCTGGCAACAATTTCTTGCCCTGGAAAACAGCCTTTTGTCAATGATATAAAGTCTGAAGAAACATTCAAAACCATTTCTTTGTCAAAATCTGTGCCTTGAAATGGAATGTTGTTTTTAACCCTGAATAATGTAAACTCTTGCTCTAAAACATTAACAGGAAGGTTATCTTTTGTGATGATTAATTTTCCTTGTTTCTGTTTTATAATAAATTCTTCTTTATTTTGTTTATATGATGAATCTAAATCATAGTAAACATTGTAATCTGTTTTTTCTAGAATTGCTTTGCTTAGTTTTAATAATGGGGCTAAGTAATTTAATAACCTCTCATGAAAAATTTCATCAATTATTATTAAGACCTTATCTTGATTTATTTGAAGCTGGTCAAATGTAACTATGATTTTTGCATATCTATCAAGGAATGCATTTTTTTGTTTATCTAATTTGTTGCTTGAGATGTCTTTCAATAGTTTTGAATCTTTTTGAAATATGCTTAAGACTATTTTTTTAAGTTTGTAGATTTTCATGATCTTAAATTATAATATAAATGCGCCGGCCGAGGTTCGAACTCGGGTCTCGGCGTTGGCAACGCCGAATACTGACCAAAGTACGCCAAGAGGCCCTATACTACCGGCGCTTAAAGCAAAAATATAGTAATATGTTTTTAACTTCGCCTCCAAGAAGTCTATATCCTAAATCTTATTAGGTTATAGATGAATTGAGTAAATAGAAAGGTATATAAAGATAGGTATTATAGTTATAATATGAAGATAACAAAGAAAGTAGTAAGAATTGCACAAAGTCTAGGAATAATTATTGATAAACCTATTTTAGAAAAGATGAAAATAAAAGAAGGAGATTATGTTGAGATAGATATAAAAAAATATGTTGAAAATTAAGGATAATCAAAAAATGTTAGCAAGTAAATTCAGATTGTATCCAAACAAAGAGCAGGAAGAAAAATTAGAGTTTGCTTTGGATACTTGCAGACAAGCATATAACATGATGCTTGGAGAATTGAATAATCAAATAGTAATTGACAAAGCACAAATACAGGCAATGCTTCCAAATATGAAGATATGTGAGCCAAGATTCAGAGAAGTATATTCTAAAACACTTCAATATGAATGCTATAGATTGTTTTCCAATCTTTCAGCATTAAGAGTTTTGAAAGGCAATCATAAGAAAGTTGGAAGATTGAGGTTCAAAGGAAAGGGGTGGTTCAAGACTATAAATTATAATCAAAGCGGGTTTTCTTTGGAAAATAATAAATTACATTTATCAAAAATAGGGGATATAAAAATAAAGGTTCATAGAGAAGTGAATGGAAAAATAAAGCAAATCCAAATTAAAAAGGAGATTGATAAATGGTATGCAATAATAATTACAGATGAGAAAAAGCAAATAGTTTGCGGTAAGAAAGTTATTGGCATTGATTTAGGGATAAATCATTATCTTGTTGATAGCGAAGGAAATAAGATAAAAAATCCAAAGATATTGGAAAGGAATTTACAAAAATTAAAACACCTGCAAAAAGATTTATCAAGAAAAAAGAAGGGAAGTAATAATAGAAAAAAAGCAAGAATAAAACTGCAGAAATTTCATCTTAAAATTTATAATCAAAGAGATGATTTCTTGCATAAGATTACAACAAATTTAGTTAAGGAATGCAAGATTATTGTGATGGAAGATTTGAACATAAAACAGATGTCCCAACAAAAATACTTCAATGCAAAAAATATGATGGATGCTTCATGGAATAAATTTGCTCAACTTCTGGACTTCAAGGCTGAAAGTGCTGGTTGTCAGATAGTTAGAGTAAACCCAAGAAACACAAGTAAAACCTGTTCTAAATGTGGAAATATCCAAGATATGCCTTTACATAAAAGAACTTACGAGTGTGCTGAATGTAGCTTTGTCATAGACAGGGATTACAATTCGGCTATAAACATACTAAATAAATTAGCAGGGCAGGAACTGTCCTGTGTGGAGAGATTTCCCAATACTCCTTTGGAGCAAGGAAACTCTATGAAACAAGAAGCCCTAACCTAACATTGTGTTGAGGTTATAGTAGTTCACGTCTTATGGTATTTCTTTTGCAAAGATAAATTTAGAAGGAATACTATCAAATCCAATAGTTGCCTTAAACCTGAAGCCTTGATAAAAAAGATTCAATTCCTGGGTTTTTTTAGTTATTTTTTCTTTTTTTTTCTCAGCGATTTTCTTTATGATTTCATCAAGCTCGTTTTTTGTCAAAATGATATTTGAATTTAACATTCCAAGCCTTGAATGATCTATTGTTAAAGCCTTGTTTTCTCCATCGCATATTATCTGCTTTATTGCTGGATCATGGAATAAAGAATCTATCTTTCCAAAATTTATCAAGTCTCTAAAAAGATAATATTTTATTGAATCTAGAAAATCTTCTTGATATTGCATCTTTAATTTTTTGCATAACTTCATTATTTTTTTTGTTAAATACTTATCATTGTTTAAGATTTTATTATTTAATCTAAATCTGAAAGATATTTTTTTCTTTACTAGATCTACTAATTTTTTATCAACTTGGGGCTCTATTAAATTATATGTTGGCTTTCCAAATTCATCTGTTTCTATAGAAGTTTTGACTAATGGCTGCGTTTTTGACAATAACAATGTATATTTTACTGGAAAAATAGAGGGATTTTCTTTTATTTCTTGTCTTTGAATTTTTGGCTTGTTTATAGAAATTGGATTTAATAGTTTTGGAGTGAACTGCATTCTTAGATCGTTTTGCTGTTTTAGCTGCCTTTCTTTGATAGTTTTAACAGAAACAATCATAGAATAAATAAACCTTTTTCCAATGTCAGATCTTTTTTTCTTTTCAGGATCTTCTTTTATTATATCTCTAATCTCTTTAAATCGCTCTTCTCTTTCTTTGGCTGAATCATCCCTAACAAATTTAATGTCTTGCATTATAAATTAGACTGTGGCAAAGGTTTTGGCGGAAGATTTGAAAATGATGATTTGTCTCTAACGTATTTTTCAAGCAATATCAAGCCTCGAGCAATGTTTTTATTTTGTTCAAGTAGTTCCTCTAGTTTTCTTCTTAATGGCTCGTTGGAATCTGTTTTTACATTCTTTGCTGCTTCCTCAAAAATTTCAACCATTGTGTCAATTCTTTTTGTCAATTTGTTAATAGAATTAACCATATCTACTAATTTCTCTTGTAGCTTTACATTGCTGTCAACAAGGTGATTTATTATGTCCTGTTTAGATGATTTTGGCATTTTAATTTTTGGAAAGCAATTCTCCAAGATCAATTTTATTCATGTATTTTTCTTGCTCCAGCATTTTCCTTGCTGGTGTGCTTGTAAGATCTGGCTGCCTTGGGGCATTAAATTGATCTAAGCCTTCTGTGATTGGTTTGTTGTTATTTTTATTTTCTATAACTTTTTTTAATATATCTATGCATTTAGAAAGTTCACTAACACTCTCTCTTTGTAAGTCTATAACTATTTTCATTTATAAGAATTAGGAAAGAACTTATATTTAAAGTTAAGGTTTTTTGATCTGGTAGTTAGCGTCGGGTTAACTAAAAATATTCTTAAAAAATATAGACCATAAGGCTAAAAGGATTAAAAGTGCTATTACAAGGCAAAAAAGAAATTTATTTTTTGTCATTTTCTTAATTTCTCTCAATAACCAGTTTATTACCTTTTATTTCTGATTCTAAATCCTGGCTTTCTATAAATCCAATCTCTGCTTCTTTTTTTAAACAGACATTATAAAGTTCTATTAATTTTTTAATTCTTAAATCTCCTATGTTTAAACTATAAAGTTTAGCCCTGCCGATTGTTCTTTCATAAAGCAAAAATCTGTTATCTATCATGTCTTTCCATATTTTCATTACAGTAATCTTAGAAGATTTGCTATTTCTTAACACATCTGACTGATGAACTTGCAATCCTCTTGTGGTTATTAAATACTCTAGAACTCTTGATTTGCTTGAATCTCCAAGTATTTTAACAAAAATTGAACTTTCCATTTTATTGGTCTTTAAACTATACTATATTGTATATTTATAAAACTTTCTAATTTGTTTTCGGAAGATTTTCGGAAAAGTGTCAAACAATATTATAAATCTTAAAGATTATTTATTTTTATGAATGAATTAATTAAGAGATATATATTAAGATCTTTAATTTTATCAAGAAGATGGGGAGGAAAACATACAGAGGTTAAAAACTTAATGAAAGGAATTCCTATTAATTTGATCAATACTAAAGCTGGAAAAAGGGAACTTAGAAATTCAATAAAGGAATTGGTCAATGAAGGATTTTTGCTTGCTAAAAAATCTACCAATGAAATACATGTTTCATTAAACCCTAGAAAAAAAGAAGAAATTTTAAAATTTGTAACAGAAGATTAATCTTACATCATGCCTGGCATTCCGTGCATACCAGAAGGCATAGAATCTTTTTCTGTTGAAGTTCCTGCTATTACATCATCAATTCTTAAGATCAATTCAGCAACTTCAGAAGCTGATTTGATGGCTTGAGTTTTAATCTTTAAAGGCTCGATTACTCCTTCTTTCCAAGAATCAACAACTTTTCCAGTAAATACATTTATGCCAGCAAATTTCTTTCCCTTTTCATGCTCTGATTTAAGTTCTGTTAAAACATCTATTGGATCTAAGCCAGCATTTTCTGCAAGGGTTC
>Ga0209541_10016740_pt1 | contig 10808 bp, 12 predicted proteins | sample RifCSPlowO2_01_FD_184027 | JGI IMG/M metagenome (GOLD analysis project Ga0209541, IMG submission 184027) | Groundwater microbial communities from Rifle, Colorado - Rifle CSP2_plank lowO2_0.1 (SPAdes) (version 2) | ecosystem: Environmental > Aquatic > Deep subsurface > Groundwater | place... | reverse complement strand
CAAACCTAAATATATTCTTATTAAATCCAGCACCGCAACCGATGCGTGGCTTATCTACGACACAGCGCGCAATACTTACAACGTGGCGGGGACCGAGCTTGTTGCAAATACCAACGCCGCAGACGCCACGATTTCCGGCATAGACTTTCTTTCCAACGGTTTCAAACTGCGGACGATTACCACCACGCCCAACGCCGCGCAGACCTACCTCTACGCCGCATTCGCCGAAATCCCGTTCAAATACTCCGCCGCAATCTCCGACGTCGGCGCGCTCTCCATCGCCTCCTCCACGCGCTTCATCTCGGGCAACAGTGATTATTTGAGCCGCACATTCAGCGCGGGGAATCAAAAGACATTCACGTTTTCAGCATGGGTAAAGCGGGGGGCCGTCGACACCGGCGAATTTATGCTCCTCAACAGTCGCGTTGATGCCAACAATCAGGCGTACTTCAGATTTACGTCAAACCAGTTTTCCTTCTCCTCGGACACATCGGGGGGAGCGCTCGAGGCGGCCGTCAATACTACTGCAGTCTATCGTGACCCGGCGGCTTGGCTGCATTTTGTCGGGGCGGTAGATACCACCCAAGCTGCTGCGGCTGACCGCATAAAGATGTGGGTCAATGGTGTTCAGGTCACGTCGTTCAGCACAGCGACGTTTCCGGCGCAAAACAGCGACCTCTACTTCAACAATGCGGTCGACCATGTAATTGGGCGCAACAACGGAGCGGCGGGCAGCTACTTTGACGGCTATTTGTCCGACGTCTACTTCATTGACGGACAAGCAACTACCTCGGCTGCTTTCGGCGAATACGACACATCGGGCTACTGGCGGCCAAAGACATACAGCGGCACCTACGGCACCAACGGTTTCCACCTGCCACTGATGGGCACCTCGACCGCCGCATCGGTCGGCACCGACACCTCGGGCAACGGCAACACGTGGACGGTCAACAACATCGCCACCACCGACTTCGTCACCGACTCGCCGACCAACAGCTTCGCGACACTTAATCCGCTCGATTCAAACACCACATGGATTGCGCGCAAACCTGTGCTGACCCAAGGCAATCTCGTTTTTTCTGGAGGTGTTGGAGGCTACTTCGACGGCGTCAAGGCTACCATAGGTGCAAGCACTGGAAAGTGGTACTGGGAAGTAACGAGAGGCTCTGGCACATGTGTCGGCGCATGCTGGTTAGGAATCGGGGAAATACTCAAGTCATCTGCCCTCAACAGCGATGGTTGCGCCGTCGGTCGCTGTGTGACTTGGGATATTAAAAGTAGCGGTTTGTATCTATTTTCGGACAGCCCTACCGGCTACGCTTACACTGCGGATACCAATGCCGATCTTGTAATGGTGGCACTTGACTTGGACAATGGCAAGATATGGTTCGGCAAAAATGGCACTTGGAATCAAGGAGGCAGTCCTTCTGCAGGCACCACAGCAGACTACTCGTCGATTCCTTCGGGCGTTGTGTACGCTCCTCTTGTTGGGTTTCGCGATATCAGTGGCACAACGAACTTCGGGCAGGGTGGTATTGCGAGCCTCACCTACGACTCCGCATCGGGCGGGACATTTAAATACACCCCGCCATCGGGTTTCAAAGCCCTCTCAACCAATAATCTGACCGCGCCGACGGTAACGATACCGAAGAATTATTTTGATGCTGTCACCTACAATTCCCCTGTCTTGCTCTTGCACGCCGACGGAAGCAACGGGGCGACCGCCTTTACCGACAGTTCCACGAGCGGAAAAACAATGACCGCGAACGGCAACGCGCAAATATCCACTGCGCAGAGCAAGTTCGGCGGCTCCGCTGCGTTTTTCGACGGCACCACCGACTACCTCTCGACGGGCGACAGCGCCGACTATGCGTTCGGCTCGGGAGACTTCACCATTGATGCGTGGATACGGCTTGGGGCGACAGGCATTAATCACGCGATAGCAGCGCAAATTGACGAAGCAACGGCGCCCGACACGCAGTGGGAGTTTCTGGTTACGAGCGGCAATAAGCTCCAATTCTTCTCCAATGTGAGCGGCATCACGCTCACTGGCAACACCTCACTCAGCGCAAACACCTGGTATCACGCCGCCATCGTGCGAAGCGGGAACAACTTCACGCTCTATCTCGACGGCATTGCCGACGGATACGTTAGTTCCTCCGCGTCTATCGACAACCCGTCCAGCAAGAATCTCACCATAGGCCGCTACGTCGACTCCTCTGCGGGTCATGATTTCAATGGATATATTGATGAACTCCGTATTTCAAAGGGTTCGGCAAGGTGGACAGTAAACTTCACGCCACCGACGAGCGCGTACAGCGCCAACACGATTGATTCCGCGAATTTCCAACCCGACATTGTGTGGCTCAAAGACCGCACATCGGCCAATGCCCACGGGATATTTGATAGTTCGCGTTTGTCGTATCCCGCCATTGCTTCCAACGCGGCCAACGCCGAAGGCGGCGGGTTTGGCAGTGCGCTCACGGGCTTCCTCTCCAACGGCTTCTCGCTCGGCGCATCAAGCACTGTCAACACCAGCGGCAACAACTACATCAGCTGGCTGTGGAAAGAATCCCCGACCAGCGGCATGGACATCGTCAGCTACACCGGCACTGGCTCGAATAGAACCATCAGCCATTCGCTCGGCGTCGCGCCCGATATGATCATCGTTAAGAGCCGCAGTGGGCTTTTGAGCCCGTCGGTCTATCATGTGTCGGTCGGCAACACGGCGGTATTGAAACTAGACACCACGGAGACTCCAACCACAGCATCGACTTTCTGGCAAAACACTTCCCCGTCGGCAAGCGTATTCAGTGTAGGCACCCATTCCAACGTGAATGCAAACGGCGGCGAGTATATCGCCTACCTCTTTGCCGAAGTGGACGGCTTCTCCAAATTCGGCTCGTACACCGGCAACGCGGCGGCAGATGGTCCCTTTATCTACACAGGATTCAAACCGCGGTATGTGATGATTAAATCCAGCACCGCAACCGATGCTTGGCTAATCTACGACACTGCTCGCGATACCTACAACGTTGCCGGAACGACACTGGTACCCAACACCACCGCCGCAGACGCCACCATCTCGGGCATAGACTTTCTTTCCAACGGTTTCAAATTGCGGACAATTACCACCACGCCCAACGCCGCGCAAACCTACATCTACGCCGCATTCGCCGAACAGCCCTTCTACTACTCTGCTCAATCCAGCGCCGCTTCCACCCCCGCCACAAGCGGCGGCGCCACCTTCCTCATGGGAATGCCCTTTTAGCTATGGAAACAAGGAAAAACAGGGACACAATGCAAAAGGCGCCAGCCGCTTTCAGGCGGCTGGCGCCTGCGTATCAAAGACTGATCAGCGTCAGGCCTTTCACTTTACGGAAATCACGGACGTTGCGTGTCACGAGAGGAGACGCAGTAAAAAGCGCTGTTGCCGCGATAGCCGCGTCAGGAAGTCTTACCTTTGTACTGCGACGAATGGATGCGGCGATTCGGGCGATGGCGCTATCGAAGGGGATAGAGAGGAAGTTCTCTCCAAGAAATGTCTCCATGGTCGCGAGCTCTTTCTCAGTCAGTTTCGGGAACGAGAGCACCTCGGCCTCGACGATTGCAGGAAGAAAGAGGGGAAGGCCCGTCTCCTTCCACTGTGACAACGCGGCAATTACGGCCTTGTCGCCCGTCAAATACGCGATGACGATATTGGAATCGATCGTCATGCGCGCGAGCCGCGGCGCCACTCTCTCCGGACGGTTCGAACGTGCTTTTCGAGAGCTTGCTTGCGACTCCGCAGCAAGCCCGCGGCATTCCTCCATCCTTGTGGCAACTCGCGCCGCATCGCGCGCGGAACTTCGCCCTCGCGAATGGCCCCCGCTTGGTAGTTCGTTTTTGACATACGGCCAGTATATCACATTGAGGTACAAACCACGCCCGCGCGATTCTGGCACGGACATCCGCGCCGCATTCGCCGACGTGCCGTTCTACCCTGTTTGTTTTTCTTGCGCCCAAGCCAGCGCCGCCTCCACCCCCGCCACAAGTGGCGGCACCACCTTCCTCATGGGAATGCCCTTCTAATATGACCACCATCTTTAACTTTAGCAGAGAAGCAAAAAGCCAAGGGCAGCCCTTGCCACAAAGAGCCGCCGCCCGCGGGGCGGGCGGCGGTTGTTTTTTTGGCAATTGTTGCTATATTTAGAACATGAAAAAGCGCAAAAAAGATACAGCCTCTTACGCGGTTGTGTTTACTCCTGCGGAAGAAGGCGGATATACGGCCACGGTACCCGCTCTTCCCGGTTGTATTTCGGAAGGGGATTCTTTTGAGGAGGCAAAAAAAAATATTGTTGAAGCCATAGAACTGTACACAGAAGTTGCCGGGACCCGTCGACCTGCGACATCCGCCGATTTTATTGTCGCTCCTGTCACGGTATAGCAACAGCCTTTCGTATGCCGAGGATGAGGCAGATGAATTCGGTGCAGGTGGAAAAGCTACTCACGGCAAACAGTTTTGCCTTCATCCGACAAAAGGGAAGCCACCGTATTTTTACGAAGGGAGACGTTACGGTAGTTGTTCCGTTTCGTCGAGAACCACTCAAGAGAGGAACCCTTTTTTCAATTCTGAAAGATGCCGGTTTGCGTTAATACACAATCGTCACGCGCGCGAGCCGCGTTGGGGGCGTGCCGTTCTACTCTGTCTGTTTTTCTTGCGCCCAAGCCGCCGCCGCCGGCTCAACCCCCGCCACAAGCGGCGGCACCACCTTCCTCTACCGCATCAAAAATCTGCCGCTGAAAGCGCTTCGGGAGACCGCCTATCTCTTTCTCTGCCGCAGGCGTGAAATAGTAGGCGAACATGGACGCTATGCGCCGAGCTTTTTTCGGAGCGCGCGACCATCCGAGAGCTTATTTGCCCTGAATTTTCGTTCAATTCGCGAACGTACTCTCGGATCTGCGTACCGGACAATATCAGCCATATCTTCCAGCATCTCTTCTGTTATGGAGGAAGCGGGACCGACAATGCCGCGCAGGTTCTCGCTGTCGATTATGGTGAGGTCGTCCTTGGCCATGCGCGCAGTGTACCACACCGCGAGTGCAAGCCAGAACGTCCCGCCGCGCGGTGTCCGGCGGCACCACCTTCCTCATGGGGATGCCCTTTTAATCCACCTATGCCTATTGCCGTAATGTGGCCGAAGGTTAGCATTACCTTTATACCCATGAGGGGGTAATGCACATGTACCGTCTGCAATTTGCATACTATAATTAGGCCGTATGGGGAGCTTGCTGAATTTCGTCCAATACCACAACGCGGTGCCTATCGCTATCTCTATTGCACTGCTGGGGGCCGGAGGCGTCTTTGCGGCCACGAACCCCGAGGCTATCTATTCGGAGACGCAGACACCGGTATCTGCTGACAATACATATCTTGTAGGCAAGGACCTCTCGGCATACTCGCCGAGAGCGGAAATCGTGGGAGTGACAGAAGACGAGGACTTCTATTACGTTGCGTACAAACTGCTCACGATCGACCTTATGGATTACGTGTGGCAGGATATTGAGCGCGAGGAGGTGATGAAAGTTTCTAAACCCGATCTCGGGCCGTATCGCGACCTCGGGCTCTACGTGATGGAACAGTTGCGGCAGATAATCGGGAGCGAGAGCGCGCGCCTTTCGCAAACGCAAGAAATGGCGCGCAAGAACGTGAGCCAGAAAGTCGTTTCGGTCGCCTATGGCGGCCTCATCGGAATATTGTTCGACGAGACGACGGAGACACTGCCTGGTTACACGCCCGTCGTTCAGCCGCCTCCGCCGCCGGTCGTTGCAAGCGCGAGCGAAGAGCCGCCGGCATCGAATCTTGCCGCGGCAGCCGCCGCGGTACCGGCCTCCGCGCTCGGACCAGGCGTCGTACTATCGGGAGATCCGGACGACACGGAGCCTCCGTACCTGCAGATACTTGGCTCGGATCCTGTCATGCTGAAAGAGGGCGACAGTTACCTCGACCTTGGGGCTGTCGCGGCGGACAACGGCAAAACCGAGAACGTGACGCTCAATCTATATCTCAACGGCGCAAAGCAAGAACGCATCTACATCCGTTCCGCGCAGGTGGGCGAGTGGATAATCACCTACGAGGCGGTGGACAAGGCGGGGAACATCCGGCGAGTGACACGAAAGATCATCGTGGGAGAAGCGCAAAATTCGAGTGAACAACAGGATACGGCGACGACAACGCAAGAAACTCAAGCGACCCCAAATGAACAAGACGCGGGAGCGTCCGACGCCGCAAGCGAGCAGTCGGCCGCTCCGGCAGAGGAGACGCAGGCAGCGGCGGCGGCAAGCGCGTTTACGACTGATCCGCAGACTTCCGAATCTACCGCGAACGCTTCAAGCACGGGCTCCGAGACACCCCAGCCTCCACCGGCCGAAACTCCCGCAAGTACCGGTACCCCCGAGACGGCGACATCCACGTCGGACGAAACCTCCTGATATCGGGATTTACGAAATCCCGACATGCCTATTCCAACAGAAATGGTTTGACGTCTGAAAGCTCGATGTCTTTGAGGTACGAGGTTATGGTTTTTTTGTAATTACTGAACACGTCGCCAAAAAAATCCCGTGTGATGATCGACGGAAAATTTTTCTTCCCGCAATAATCGAGGTAGCTGCTCCATCGGTATGTATCAAGATATGCCATGGCGCTTTTTGTATTGCCAACTTCAAGAGCCCGCCAGTTCTCCGCGCCCTTGAGGAAATCAAGCGGATTCAAATGGATGTAGTGGAGTATGTGCAGGAAATGTGCGTCCGACGAAACGTGGATCCGCTTGGTGCGACCCTGGAAAAGTGTCCCGACGCGTTTGTATCGCTCGTTAAAATATTTGGCATATCCCACATTCAATTTCATCAAGAATTTCGTAATACCATCATCGATTTTCTCTGAAACGAGAAGGTGATAGTGATTCCCCATGATGCACCATCCGTGTATATCAACGATGGGTTCTCGCACAGATGTTCGACCTACGAGGTCGAACAGGACCTCCTCAGGCGAGTCGGGCGGTAACCTGCGTATCGTATTAGTTGCGGAACGACTGTCGTTGAATTCGTACAGGTCGTGTACGAAGCGGGCGCGGTCCTGGTTGTCGAGGAATATTTGGCGCTTATCGACCCCGCGATTTAAGAGGTGGAAGAGTTCCACAAGTGCAGTATACATGTTCGACCTCGTAGGTCGAACATAGATTAAGCACATCTGAACAATACGACGCTACAAAATATGATGATAGAATCTGCCAATGGCACGAATAGCGATAAATGGTTTCGGCAGGATAGGCAGGGGATTCACGCGCCTCGCCCATAAGGCTACGGCCGAGGGTGCGATCCACGCCCGGCCGGAACTGGAACTCGTCGCCATAAACGACCTTGCGCCGGTCGAAAACCTCGCCTACCTTTTGAAATACGATTCCGTCTATGGCCGCGCGCCGTTCTCGGTCACGGTAGAGGGGGGCGCAATAGTCATCGACGGAAAGAAAGTCCCGATACTCGCCGAAAAAGACCCTGCGAAATTACCGTGGAAGGATATGCAGGTCGATGTCGTCATCGAGTCGACCGGCTTTTTTACGAGCGGCGAGAAGGCGAAAGCGCACCTCGACGCAGGGGCGAAACGCGTCGTCATTTCCGCACCCGGAAAGGGAGAGGGTGTCGAAACCATCCTCCTAGGGGGGAATGAAGAAAGGTTCGCCTCGGCAGGACCCGTGACATCGAATGCATCTTGCACCACGAACGCCATCGTGCCGGTCATCGGAATTCTCGACGAGGCGATAGGCATCGAGCGCGCACTATTAAATACGACCCATGCATATACCGCATCGCAAGGGATAGTCGATGGGATAGCCGCGGACGATTTTCGCCGCGGCCGCGCCGGCGCCATCAACCTCGGCCCCTCTTCGACCGGCGCGGCAAAGGCAACCGCGCTCGTATATCCGCAGTTCAAAGGTAAATTCGACGGCATCGCCGTGCGCGTGCCTGTTGCCTCCGGCTCGATAGCCGACGTGACGTTCGTCGCGAAGCGCGCGACCAGCGTTGAAGAAGTGAACGAGGCGTTGAAAAAGGCCGCAACGACCGACCGCTGGAAGCGTGTTTTTTCCGTCTCCGAGGAGCCGCTCGTATCGAGCGACATTCTCGGACTTCCCTTCGGCTCCATCGCCGACCTCACCATGACGCGCGTCGCGGACGGCACGCTCGTGAAAGTCCTCGCGTGGTACGACAACGAAATGGGGTATGTGCACACCCTTGTCGAGCATGTGATAGAGGTCGCGAAGCATCTGAAGCCATGAAAGTGTATCTCGCAGCAGACCACGGTGGATTCAACCTGAAAGAAGCTCTGAAGGCGTACTTACAAACGCAAGGGTACGAAGTGCTGGATGAAGGTGCGCACAAACTAGAGCCAACTGACGACTATCCTGATTTTATGTATCCTGCCGCACAAAAGGTAGCCGCGGACATGGATTCGCGAGGGATTTTTTTCTGCCGTTCGGGGGCGGGTGCGGCAATAGTCGCTAACAAGGTAAAAGGTGTCCGTGCTGTGGTCGCCCGTTCGGTAGAGGATGCGACGCATGCTCGGGAGCATAATGATGCCAACGTCGTCGCTCTTTCGAGCGATTCACTCATGGCGGAACAAGCTCGAGATATCATTGCTACGTTCCTGGCGACATCGTTCAGCGGCGAAGACCGCCACTTGAGACGACTCAAGAAAATAATGAAGATAGAAGAGGGGGCATGACCCGGTAGAACAATTTCGAATTGCCTCCTATGAATATTCATCAGCGTACAATGAGAGCACTGCCGGGTCTATATTGGAAAACATTCGTAGCTAATGTTTCGGCCAGAATTATTCGAAATTGTGCTAACCGGGCATGAGCATGCATGCGACCGAGATAATTCCGACCATCGTTCCCACCTCTTCCGCGGACATCTCGGAGTGGGGCGAGAAGTTCGCGCGCTTCGCGCCATGGATACAGATCGATATCGGCGACGGCGTCTTCGTTTCCAACAAAACGTGGTCTCCGCCGGAAACGTATCAACTTCCGCCGTTCGACACCGTTTCGTATGAAGCGCACCTGATGGTGCAAGCGCCGCGAGAGGTCGGTGCGCAATTCATTCGCGCCGGCTGCAGGAGGGTCATCGGGCATCTCGAAGTTTTCGCAACCTCGGATGAGGCGCACGGCGCTTTAGATGCCTGGAAAGGGCAGGGCGCCGAAGCGGGTCTCGCACTTCTTATCGACACACCGCTTGAAATACTGGAGCCGCTCGTGAGCGCGTGCGATGTCGTGCTGCTCATGGCGATAGCGACGCTTGGCAGGCAAGGAGCGGCATTCGACGAGCGTATCTATGCGCGCGTGCGCGAATTGCACGCAAAGCATCCCGACCTCACCATCGCGATCGACGGCGGCGTATCCCTCCAGAACATCAAGGCGCTTGTCGAGGCCGGAGCGTCGCGTTTCTCGGTCGGTTCGGCCATCTCACGCTCACCTGACCCGGCGGCCGCATACAGGGGCCTCATGACGCTGGCCGAGTCTGCGACTATTTAGTATCCTGGTCACTTATGCCCGCACACTAATACTGCCGTTGCCTCTTATGAACACACACAACGATAAACTGAGAATTGGTTCCCACAACAGTACCCCACTTGGTCACTGGGATTCCAACGGCCTGAATTACGGCAGTATTAGTGTGCGGGTATGAGCACAATACTTCTCATACACGGACCGAATCTGAACATGCTGGGGGAACGCGACAAGGAACACTATGGTTCCCTAACACTTTCGGACATCGAAACACTCGTCTCTTCAGAAGCGAAGAAAGTCGGTTTTGAAGTGGGGTCGTTCCAGTCCAATCATGAAGGGGCACTCATAGATTTTCTGCAGAAGGAATCCCCGAACGCCACTGGTGTCATCATCAACCCCGGGGCGCTCACGCATTACAGTTATGCGCTCCACGACGCCCTCGTCGATACCGGCATCCCAGCCGTCGAAGTGCATCTCTCCGATATCAACGCGCGCGAGGAGTGGCGAAGGCACTCGGTAACCGCCCCGGCATGCATCGGCGTCATCTCCGGCAAGAAAGAAAAGGGCTACGTCGAGGCGCTCGCTCTACTTATCTCGAACCTAAAACCTAGAACCTAGAGCCTATTACCATGCAGATCTCTCCCGCAACAAAATTGACGGCCGTCATCGGCGACCCGATCGTCCATAGCCTCTCGCCGCTTCTTCACAATAAAGTCTACGAAGAAGAGAAGGTGGACGCCGTCATGCTCGCGTTCGGAAACCCGTCGGTCGAAAAACTGGTCGCCGCCATGCGCGCGCTCCCCATACACCTTGCGGCCGTCACGATGCCGCACAAACAGACGATAATGCCGCTTTTGGACGAGGTCGACAGTGTTGCAAAGGATATCGGCGCGGTGAACACGGTCGTTTACCGTGAGGGGAAACTCACCGGGTACAATACGGATGTCGTCGGCATCGCGAAGGCTCTCATGGGCGTGGCGCTTCAAGACGCCGACGTGCTTCTCGTCGGCGCGGGCGGAGCGGCGCGCACGGTCGCGCACTATTTGCGAGGCGAGGGCGCGCATATCTATTGTCACAACAGGGACGTCGCGCAGGCCGAACAGCTTTCGCGCACGTTCGGAGCGACCCACATGAAAGACGTCGAAGAGGGCCCGACCTCGTATCGTCTTATCGTGAACGCGACCCCCATCGGCATGAACCCGGAGCCGGACGCGATGCCTGTTCCCGAGACTGTGCTCAAGTCGGATACGGTGGTGTTTGACCTGG
>Ga0209541_10016739_pt1 | contig 10808 bp, 17 predicted proteins | sample RifCSPlowO2_01_FD_184027 | JGI IMG/M metagenome (GOLD analysis project Ga0209541, IMG submission 184027) | Groundwater microbial communities from Rifle, Colorado - Rifle CSP2_plank lowO2_0.1 (SPAdes) (version 2) | ecosystem: Environmental > Aquatic > Deep subsurface > Groundwater | place... | reverse complement strand
ATTCTTCTGAGTCAATTTTAATGTGTTTAACTTCTACGGTGTTTTCTAAGAATCTTTTTGTTGCAACTTCTGCTATGTCAACTGCTCTAGAAATAAACTTTCCCCTTGCTTTAATCACAACTTCTGCTGCACCTTGTGTTGTAAACTGCATTACAACCCCAGTTACATAGTTCATAAATGGTTTCCCACCAACAAATACAACATGGTCATCTGCGCCTTCTGCCATTTTGAGTTACCTCCATCAACCTTGCTTCTTATCTTTCATTTCTTTTTGTCTTTTTAGCCTAGTCAAATAACCCGCAACATTATTCCTAAGTTTTTTAGAAGGAATATCTGCATAAGTATCGGCTATTTTTTTATTTGACTCAAAATCTGTTTGAACAACGCCTGTATTTTTAGTGAATATTTCAATTGCAGTTCTTTTTACTAATATTGTTTTTATTCTTCCCATATTGCTACTTGATCAGGATAACTTTATAAATCTTATGTTTTCTTATGATTAGTTTTATTATAAGATGAAAGTTTACTCATTCTAGCTGCGTAATTTAATGGATTTTTGAATTTCTCGCAGTAGGTACATTTTACACCTAGATTAAGATAATAAGCTTCGTTATCACAATTGGGAGGCATAATGTCTTGTTTTTGTCTTTTGTGCCAACCTAATTGAGTTTTAATATAAGGTTCTGGTAATGGTTGATAATTTTTTTTATTCCAGTCAAGAAGTAGAGGTTCTATGTCTTCAAACAAATAATTTGATTTTCTTAGGAAAGTTATTAGGACAAACAAAGCACGTTTTCTACCATCTGTTTTTATTCCTGCCAAGATTTTCTTAATACAATCTGGAAAGAATTTATCACTTATTTTGATTGTATCTTGTTGGGATTTAATATACAAAGGTTTTTCTGTTTCTGGAGTTTTCTGTTTTGCTTGCCAATCTAATGTCTGAATAAATAAATGCTTGGCTTCATTTTCCTTAAATTCTTCTGGATTTAGAAATTGATTTTTCACCTCTACATCTTCTAGAATTGCTTGTTTTTTATTGAAAGTTTTCAGTCCATTTTTTGATAGGGGTATGCTAGCTAAGCCTGATTTTTCATTTATGGAATATGGTGCCCTAAACATATGCCTACTTGATATTAAAACCGAATCTATATCGATTAATGAAAATGGATTAAAAACATTTGCTTTAAAGTATTCCTCTTTTTTTATATTAAAGGTACTTTCAATTTCATTTAATGGATATTTATCTAGAATTCTTTGAGATAAATGTTCCTTAATCATGTTCTTAATGAAATTAGCAATATATCTTGATAATTCCGGAAACATTAATCTAATTTCAATGTCATTTACTTTTTTTGGAAATGAATTATATGGGAGAGCAATATGCAGACCTTTATTGCCTGAGAATTTAATACTTGGATTATAGATTTCATAATAGTCTAATGCCTCGATAATTATTTCTGCAGCAATTTTGGCTAATTCAAAATCAACCCCATCTAAATCAAGAACCAGGTCCCAGCCAACTCTTAAAGGATCTAACTCTTTTCTAGACATTCCTGTTTTAAGGTGAAGGGGATTTGACCATAATTCCTCCGAAACATGGAAAGATGTTGCTCCTTGCTGAGCAAGCCCTACAATATCATTTTCAAATTGCAGGACATCTGGTCTTCTGCCAAAACCCTTATCCCCTAACTTATATGCTACCTCTCTATTTTTACACACAGCAAGTATTGCTTTTTTAATGTCCCCCCTAGAATAGTATTTAATAATGTCTGTCATTTTACATTTATTGCAATAAGTGTTGTCTTTTGTTTAATTGATCTATCACTTCTAGTAATTGTTCTCTAATATTAGTTTCAGCATCTTTAAGTTCCTGTATTCTTTTATTTAATATCTCTTTAGTTTCTTCTATGCTCTTAGTTATAGAAATATTTGAACCTACGTTTACAACTAATTGTTTTACATCTTGTAATTTAGCTTTGATAAAGACTCCAGGAAGTATTTGAGCTAAAATCGTTGAGTCTAATTTTACATTATGAAACTCATCTAAATATTCAAGTTGATGACTAATTTCATTAATTTGATTAGAAATTAAACTAACTTGCTCTTGTAATTGTTGAAAATGAGATGTAAGAATTTGTGCTTCAATATAGTGCTGTTGTGTTTCATTATCACTTTTTTGCATTATTTTTTATAATCTTCTTTTTTAAGGGTTTTTTAACTTCTTCTTTTTCTTTTTTTGGTTTAAAGTTCTTAATAAATTTTTGATCTTTTTTTACTTTTATTTTAATTGTATCTAATGCTTTTTTAACTTCTTCTGTGGATGCTTTTTTAGTTATCTTTAACATATTACTTGTGGGTTCTAAATGTTTTATGTTGCATCTTTTTCTTCTAACATAACCATCTATAATTACATAATTATCATCAATATTATCTATTACCACTGCATAATTACCTGCATCTCTTCCTGCAATTTTTATACAAACCCTACCGATATCCATTAACATTTTATTGTCTAAGCTCCTTAAGTTTAATCCTTGAACAAATGGAACATAAATTACCACCATAAGGTCTAGAAACTGTTTTCTTTGATTTTGGAAGATTTTTGAATTTTGAGGATATCTTCCTTGGTATGCCGTGTAATTCTTTTTTACAATTACTACATTTTAATTTAGCGGGAGCCCTTCTTGAATAATGTATTACCAACTTACCCCCAGGGGTTCTAATGTTTTTTCTTCTAAATGACCTTGATTTTGTTTTTGCTGGCAACATTTTAATAATATACCTTTAAAACTTTTTTGAATATTTGGTTAAATATTAAGGATATGATGACATATACACCTAGCCATCCAAACCCATTATCTAATCCTATCTTAGGGATGTTGAATGGTAAACTTAATATAACTTGCGAATCTGTAATTGACTTTCTGATCCACCAAAATAGGATAATCAAAGGTAAAAAATTAATTAACATAGGTTTAAATGTATGCTTCATTTGCTCTATTGATGTTTCAAACATCCTTTTCTGCATTTCCATAATTTTTTCTGGGTTATCTTTATTTATCTTAGACTCTTCCTTAATCTTTTTTCTTAATTCGGATTGTTCCTCTCTTAATCTTTTTAGCGACTCTTGATTCGTCAAATATTTATAAGATAAAGTAACTAGGAAAGAGGCAACTATAGACATCAAAGTTACAAAGATTAATGGACTTGATTGAATTAATGACATACAATTATTCCCCCATCATTTTTCTTAGAGCAGGATGCATATCCATCATATGTTGTTGAGCAATTTCTTCATATAATCTATAAATAATCATAACTGATAACAATATACTAGTTCCATTTGTTAGAGCACCAATTAAATCTGCTGATGCTGCTAGAAAACCAATTGCAATAGCGCCCATAACAGTTAAAGGTTTAATATACCTATTTAATAGCCTTTCTAAGACTCTTTCATCTCTTCTAAAGCCAGGAATTTGTAAACCTGAAGCCATCATTTGTCTTGCTTGGCTTTTTGCATCCATTCCAGATGTTTGAACCCAAAATATAGAAAAGACAACAGATCCTAGTATTAAAAATAAGGAGTAAACTAATGCGTGAGCTAAGTCTATGGGCATAAAAGAACCTCTGATTAATCCACCAACTAGATCTGGGGGAAATAACCATGCTACTACTCCTGTTGAAGGTGTATTTCCTGAAAATGTTCCAAGAAGGGGGTGGCCAGATTTCTCCAACAATCTTGCCCATAATTGGACATTTGCTAATAATGCAGCAATTAAAATAACAGGGATATTACTTGTATAAATAAACTTTAATGGCCATCTAATCCCATGGCCCCTAATGCTTCTTATCCCACCAAAACTTAATGGAATTTCAACTTTCATAGCTTGTGCATAAACCGCTATAACAAAAATTAGTATTGTCGAAAATATTCCTGCAAAAGCAAGTAGAGCACCTCTTGGGTCCTGATTAATTAAAGATGTTATCATTACCAATATTGCACCCACAGGTGGTTGACCTGAGCCAAAGGCCCATACACCACTTAACGATAATGGGGAAAAAATTCTTATTATAATCTGTTGAGAAACTCCAGCTACTATGAATAAACTTATACCTGAGCCTAGACCCCATTTGTTTATTACTTCATCCATATAAAGAACTAAAATTCCTCCAAGAAATAATTGAAAGATTAAAATAATTGGAGAGATACCTTGTGCAGGTGCAAGCCCGCCCATTACTACATATATTATCGATTCAAAAATAACAAAAAATATGGATAATAATTTTTGTATGCCTTGAAAAGTTGCCCTACCCTCATGGGTGGTTTGGTCTATTTTTAGGATGCCAGAACCTGCAAGAAGTTGTAAGACTATTGAAGCTGTAACTATAGGGCCAATACCTAAGGACAGTATTGAACCAAAAGAAGCACCTAAAATAATAGAAAGCTGCTGAAATTGTGACAAAGCATTTTCACCTAAACCAAAAAGGGGAATTGATGAAAGTATAAAAAAAGCAAACAAGATTATCCCTGTCCATTTTAACTTCTCTTTGAAAGGAAGTTTTTTTTGTGCAGGTGCTTTAACTTCAGGGAGTATTCTTATGATATTTTGAAACAAATTAGGCATTGCTAGTTTCCTCTACCACTAACTTATTTTTTAATATTACTTTACCGCCTTTTGCTTCAATTTTAGAAATTGCATTCTTGGATGCAAAGTTACATATAAGATTCATTTTTTTGGTTATATCCCCTGAGCCTAATATTTTATCAATTCCTAGTTTGGTAAGATCAATTGTGAATATGTCCTTTTCTTTTTTAATACTTAAAATTTCTGCATGGTTTTCAAGATAAAATAAATTTATTATTTTTAATTTCTTTTTTAACGAGCTAAACCCTTTTTTTCCAAAATAGGCGTTCCCATGATTTTGTAATATACTTATTTTCTTTTGGTCTGCTCTTTTACCAGTACCAGCCATTCCAAAGCCACCCCTATTCCCAGAACCTCTGTGTTTCTTTTTAGCTCCCCAGCCATGAGTTGTTTGGGCCCTCATACGATTTGACTTTTTCCGTTTATGTTTTAGCTTCAGCATTTTATATCATTCTCATAATCAATTCATTGATTTTGTCCTTTCTGTAACCTAGTGAACCACCTTGTGAAAAAGGAACCTTTATACCTTTATTCTCAAATCCTTTAATAGGGGGTTTGAGTCTAAAAAAAGGTTTTAACCCAGGAATATCTTTTAATTCTTTTTTCATTGACATAAACTCTTTTGAAAATTCATCCATTGATATACCTAACTTATTTTTTAAATAATCTTCAGATAATGTTTGATTACCTGGAAGTTTACCCCTATTTTTAAGTAATGCATTAAATGTGGTCTCATTTAATTCTCCCCAAGTTATATAATCTTTCGCAAGGTTTAGCATCCCCAAATATGAAGGATTAGCATCTAAAATAACACAAGAATTTCTCTTAAATAAGTGTATCATTTTAAGTGTGTCCTTTACTTTTCTGCTTAAACCAATTTGGCCTCTGATTCTAATAACTGCAAGTTTAATCATTTTAAATACTACCTTCCACTAATCCAGATAATTTATAGTAAGTTGGTTTTACCTTAGTTTTCGTTAATTTTTTCAGGGCGTCAAAATATGCATACATAAGATTTATTTTAGTTCTTGTCTGACCAAATGTTCTTGAATGAACATCTTTGATTCCTGCTAAGCTCAATAACTTCCTAGTTTCTTTTTCTGTTGCTAGACCTGTTCCTTTGGGGGCAGGCATTAGTTCTACTTTAACACTACCACATCGCCCATAAACTTTGAATGGAATTGAGTGAGGTGTACCACAAGAACATGCCCAACTTCCACATCCCCTTCTAATGGTTATAATACTTGTTTTAGAGGCTCTAGTCGCTTTTTCTCTGGCTGGGACAGTTTCTTTAGCTTTTCCTAATCCAATTCCGACATGACCATTCTTATCCCCCACAATTACTAATGTGGAAAATTTAGGTTTATTTCCTTCTTTGGTCTTTCTTTGAGTTTGACGCCATATACTTCTTTTTCCTCCACCAAATTTCCCTTTGGATTGACCAATTAAAGCAAAATCAGATTCCAGATTTGGGATTAATCTATCTACAATTTGCGCTTCTAATATTTTGATACCTGATAAAAGGATTTGATCTATTTCTGTGATTTCCTTGTTTAGAACTTTCAAACCAAGTTTAGTTCTTGGCTTCCACCCATCAAAATCTTCTTTAATGATTACTCCAATAGGAGGGATTTCTTCTTCTGGAACCGGTACTGTAAGGATTTCTTCTTCTGGTAACTTCTTTTCTTCTTCCATTTATGTCTCCTTATTAATAAGATTTTTAATTTCTTTGTGAACTATTGTTATTTTGTTCAAATCTAAATTTTTCTTTTTATATGATAAAAATTGATTACTCTCAATTGTGTTTAGTTTATTGAAGTAATTTTGTATGTCTGTACCAATTAGACGTGACTCTTCTGGGAATATCTCTTCATTTTTGTGATTTGTATTAATTCCTGCATCTATTAATCCCTTTAAAGCTGCATAACTCCTTGACTTTTTAATTGGAGAGAAAATACCAAAGTCTATTATTACATTACTTATATTTAACTTTAATAATTTCCTACCGAAAAGGTAACCAGTTAGATAGGCAGTTGGTAGATTCCCTCTATGGTATGGCCAGCCGAATTTCTTTAGCTCTGTAGAATGTGTTGATAAGGAGATCCTATCTTGTTTAGTATCAAAAGTCACAAGCTGCAATAATATATTATTTAGGTGTGCCCTTATAACTACTCTTGGTTCTCTTGAGGATAAATACTTAATCCTTTTAGGGTAATTAGTTTTCTTCTCTAACTTTCTTCTATACCTAATTGTGTATTTTTTATGTCTTAACATTTTTCTCCATAGTAAGGTTATTTTCTTTAATGAATATTTTTATATGCCTTCTGCTTCTAAAAAAACCACCAGATATTTTTCGGTATAAATTTCTATATGAATCCGGAGCAATAATATTTTTTTGTTTTAAAGTTACTAGCAAATCACGTTGGGTTCTAACTTTTGTCATCCATACCTTCTTAGATGGTGTTCTAGCTGTTTTTTTACCTTTTCTTGAACCAAGTCCTCTGCGCCTCCCAAGTTGCCTTTGATGTATGGTAAATTTAGCTCTAAACCTTGAAATTCCTTTTTTCTTCTTGGCTATTATTAAACCATTCTTTATTAAAGATCTAATGTCTGCTTTAGTTATTGCTTCTTTAATCTCGGGTAGCTTGTCCACATTAAAAGATACTCTGTCTGCACCGCACTTTAGTATTTGTGCTGCAATTTTTCGTTGCACTTTTAAATTCATTGTCTATTCCCCGCCGTTATTTTTGTTCTTGTGATATTTTCCCTAGGGGACTTATCGGGAGTATCTATTACATCTTTATGTTTTATTTCATGTTGGTGCAAAAGAATATCCTTTTGGTCCTTATCAAGCTCTTCTTTAATATCTTTCTTGACTTCTACCTTCTCTTTTTTTGGTTGAGATTTTACTTGTTGCTTAAGCTTTAATTGTTCTGATTTTTTCTTTTTTCTTGTGTCTATTAATTGTTCTAATTTTTGTTTACTTGAAACTAAATCTTTATTGTTGAGTACATTAAAGTTCATTTCACGAGCTTTATCGAGCATCGAAATCTTATTTATAATTCCAACGCCGGACTTAAAAATTAAGGAATTCTGTTGAGGATTAAGCTTTTCTATTTCTTTTGTATTAGAAACAAGAATTGGAATGAATCCCATTTTATCAGTGTTGCGTACTTTTCTGGGGGATCTATACCCTGTAGAGGGGTTCTTGACATGCCCTTTTCTTTTGAGCCTTAATTTATTATGAAGCCCTCTTGGCTTTCTCCAGACCGCTTTTAACTTTAGTTTGGAATAGTTCCTTCTTAGAAAATTAGGTTTCTTCTTTTTACTCTGTGACCTGATTTCAAGTAATTTTTCTTTATCCATTTTGTATGCCCTTCTCTATCATCCAGATACCATCCATAAACCGTCTTCTATCTTTATTAGTAATCCTTGTTGATTGTTCAATGACAGAGCTCATTTTTCCAGCCAATTCCTTATCAACGCTAGATATATTTATTATATCACCATTTACTGCCACCTTGACATTCTTAATAATATTAACTTTTCTAGGTATTTTTTCTCCCAGAAAATTTTTAATTATTAAATGGTCTTTATCCATGGAAACAGTCATCGGGAAGTGACCAGAACATATCTTTAATTTGTAGTTATATGATTTAACAACGCCGCTTACCATATTTTTGATATGTGCTTCAAACGTATTCAACATCTTTTTTTCTCTTTTGGAAACATTTCCTAATGTCTTTAGCATTATTTTATTACTTTCCAAACTAATAATAATCTTGGGATGTGCAAAAATTCTTGAAGTTGTGCCTTGCGGGCCTTCTATATTTAAAAGGCTTCTTTCCAAACTAATTTTGACAGTTTCTGGGATTCCAATTTCCGAAGAGTATTCTTTAATTGAGGACATATTAATAACAATATGCTAATAATCTCCCCCCTAATCCTTTATCTGCTGCTTCTGAATGAGTCATTATGCCTTTCTGTGTAGACACAATCAAAATCCCAAAATTTTTTGCGGGTAAAAATCGCTTTTCATACTTTTCAAAATTATCTTTTTTAACAGAAAATCTTGGTTTTATAGAACCGCATTTATTAATTTTTCCTAATAAAAATAATTTCAATTTTTTATTGTTAGTTCCTTCCACTTCGGAAAAGTCTCCAAGGTATTCATTATTTTTCATAACATTAAGAACTTCTTTAATAACCTTTGATGATTGACTAATTATACATTCAGATTTTCCAACTTTTTCATTATTTAAAATATTAGATAATGCATTTGATAGTGTATCATTAAGTGTCATTTTGTCTCCTATGAGTATTTTTTAAAACCAATTTTCTTTGCTATGTCCCTAAAGCATTGTCTGCAGAGGTGAATTCTATATTTTTGAATATGGGCTCCAAACCGTTCACATCTAGTACATCTCCTTGAGCCAATACTAAAAGATCTTTTCTTCGGTGTATTGTGCTTAATATATTTTATGAGTTTTATCGGTTTATTTTCCAGTTGTTTGAAAGCTTTTTGATAATTACTTATTGTCATTTTGTTTTAACCTTACCTTAAATTTTGTGGTTAGATAGTTTAGAGTATCTTCTTTTGATATTTTATGTTTTGGCCCAATGGTTGTTTTTTTATACCTTCTTTTTGATATCCTATACCCATATCTTTGAAATGTAACTGCGGCTTCTAAACCAATTATTCCTATATCTGGGTTATAAGAAACTTGAGGGATATCTATATATTCAGGGATCCCGAAAGATATATTCCCTAGCATATCAAAATTTTTATCAGGTATAGTCCTGTCTATAGCTTCAAGCAGTCTATTAAATAAAATTTCTGCCTTCTTTCCCCTGACAGTAACTTTACACCCAATCTCAAGTCTAGGTCTCAGACCCCATGTAGGAATTCTCTTCATTGTTCTTGTTTTAACTGGTTTTTGGCCTGTTATACTTTGCAATAATGTTACTGCTTTGTCCAATTTTTCTCCAGGTTGACCTACTCCAATGTTAAGTGTGATTTTTTCTATTTTAATTTGTCGCATATTATTATTATTCATTTCCTGGCACAGTTATGTTTGGACTATCTACTCCAATTACAAATGCATACTCCTTTAATGTTTCGTGTTTTTCTTTGCCAATTGAAAAAATTATTTTTGGTGGCTGGATACTTCTTGATTCAAAAATCGAAACAGTTTTTCCAACATGTCCAATTTTACTGCCTCCAATTAAGTAAATCACTGCCCCTTCCTTTAATGGTATGTGTTCTCTAATCTTATTATTGCTAATGTCTATTAATAACGTGTCAGACACTTTGAATTCGTCTTTGTTTATTATTATATTTTTACCACTTGTTAAGTTTAGTTGGATTTTGTCTTTACCTAGCACTGTTTTGTTTATCACTTTATATGGTTTTACAGTTGATTCCTCTTTTGAAATTTTATTTAAAATAAATTTTCCATTTTTGTTTATTAATAATCTATAATATTCATTTATTTTTTCAAAACTTAAAGTATCCATTAACCCTATTGGGAAGTGTAAATCTTTTCTTATCTTAGAGTCTACCTTTATTTCGCCATTATTTAAAATCCTTTTTATGTCCCTGTTTGTGTTAGCATAGTTTAAAACATATTTTAGTAATACGCTTAAGTTAATACTAGACTCTAAACTATGTGGCCCTGGACTTGTCCTTGTGACCCATTTTCTACCTTTTCTAGGGATTGACCAACTTTTTGGTGCAGCTATTCTTGATAAGTGTGCCATTTTATTTTGCACCTACCTTAATTCTTCTTTTATCTTCTAATGATAATTCTAATATTGTTAGATTTGAAGGGTGAATTGGATAAAATATTTTAGATCCATCTTTTTTTGATATGGATGCGTTGTCAATTAACACTCTATATGAGCGTCTAAGTACTTTTGATACCTTACCACTTGTCTTTTTGAATTGTCCTCTATTAATCTTAACTGTATCTCCTTTTCTTACTGGAAGTGAGTTTTTTTTGAATTTATCCTTTAATGGTTTTGAAAGTTGAGAAGACATTAATTTTAACCTCACATGACTTGGAGCATTGTGTACATACTTCCTTTGTCTCCTTGGTTGTTTACTTGATTTCCATGAAGGTGTAAATTTTGATTTCATACTACTATCCTCGCTAATTT
>Ga0209541_10016736_pt1 | contig 10809 bp, 10 predicted proteins | sample RifCSPlowO2_01_FD_184027 | JGI IMG/M metagenome (GOLD analysis project Ga0209541, IMG submission 184027) | Groundwater microbial communities from Rifle, Colorado - Rifle CSP2_plank lowO2_0.1 (SPAdes) (version 2) | ecosystem: Environmental > Aquatic > Deep subsurface > Groundwater | place... | reverse complement strand
CAAGTCAGCCGTATTTTCATCAATATGCAAACGCCGGAGCATGTGCATTTGTTCCACGAGTTTTCTCTCTTCATTTGTAAGTGGAGACGCAGACAGGAGTGATTCTCCGTTTGGATGCACTAAAATGTCATGCAGGAGGGCAGCACAGAGGAGGGATAGCGGCGGTGAAGCCTCATTGAGCGTTAACGCCACTTCAAAACCGTGCTGGGAATAATGCTCCCCGGTTCGCCGTTTGATTATCGAAAGATGGCGCACCCCGTGCTCATACACCGCGCGGAGACGTGTGCGCTCGCGACGCGGAAAGCGCGCGGCAATGGTCCGAAGTGTCGCTTCCGTAGACAACAGACGCAGTATACCAAGAAACCCTATTTTCTGTTATAATAGAGAGATTTATGCGTTTTCCCAAAATGATTCGTTGGCCACGGATGAATCTCCGCGACCCCGCCTTGGGACTGGGGTTACTCATCATCGTGGTCGTCGGTGGAATGGCCACCATGATTTATGTTCGTGGTAACACGATCATGAAGGAACAACTCCGGAAGGAGCTGCAGCAAACGGCCGCTGTGGCTGCACTGCAATTTAGCGCCATAGAGCTGGAACAGATTCGGACAATCAATGATGTCCAAACGGATACGTTCCACCGCGTCGTCACGAAGTTAAAGAAGATTCAAACCCAACTGCCGGATGTTCGCTTCGCGTATCTCATGCGCCGCACGGATCATCCGGCGCAACTGGAATTCATTGCGGAGCATGACTCGCTCGATACGCCGGAGGAATTGGATAAAAACGGTAACGGAACTGTCGAGTCGGAAGAAGAAGCTTCACAGCCTGGTGACCGCTATATCATTACAGGTATTCCGGCGATGCAGGGGCCAGCCTTTGCCGCGCCAACTGTTGATGAAGAGATTACCGTGGATCAATGGGGCGCGATGATCTCTGGGTACGCGCCAATTCACGATGAAGCCGGCGCATCAGTCGCCATTTTGGGCCTTGATATGAATGCCTCGAATTTCATCCGTCAGTCACATGGGGTGATCTCTCCGCTGGCGCTGCTCAGCGCGATTGTCATCAGCATTGTTATTGCTGGAATGATGACCGCCAGCAGCTTCCGCCGACGCATGCGTTCGCTTCATAACGCAGAGCGCGAGCGTTACTACACTATGCAAAAGATGTTGGTCCAAATGGGCGGCCCTGTTTCTTCCATCAGCTGGTGGGCCGAACTCCTCCGGGATAAACGAATGGAGGCCAAACCAGATGGTGATGAGCTGCAAATGCTGGAGCAGCTCTCCCAGGCCAGTCGTCGCCTCAATGAATCCGTCGAGGGCATTCGCCGCGCTTGTGACATTGAGCAAGGCATCGTTCCGCAAGATCGGGCTGAGCTGCCGCTCTCTGCCATCCTCACTGTGGCCACCTCGGATATGACTGGCAAACTGCGGCAAAAAAATCAGCGGCTGAATGTGAATGTTGATCCGGACTTGGCGATCGAAACAGATCCCGATTTGCTCTCGGGCGTCATTCACGAACTCCTCGAAAACGCCTCGGCCTTCTCGGCCCCAGAGACGGTCATTACCATTCGCGGGGAAGCTGATCGGGATAATGTTTCCGTGATGATTGAGGATCAGGGACGAGGCATCAAGAAGGAAGACGTAGCCAATCTCTTTGATTTCACACACAAGAATACAGACCGCTATAAACCGACCGGCAATGGCTTGGGTCTTCATCTGAGCCGCCTCATTATTGAATCACTGGGCGGTACGATTCGCTGCCATAGCAAAGTTGATGTAGGCAGTACGTTTACGATTACATTACCTAGAACATAGCCAGTATGAAGTATGTTGTATCTTGTATGTGGTATACGACATACCACATTCTTCATACTACATACTTAAAAGTTCCCGCGCCCGGTCTATCAACATCGCTGCTTCGGCACGGTTGAGAACTTCATCGACGCCGAAGTGACCGTCGGGATGGCCGACCATTAAGCCAAACGCGCCGACTATTGCAATGTCTGCATAAGCAGCATGATGCGAAGGAACATCGGTAAAGGTGGGCGCAGCCTGCTTCTTCACTTTTGAACCGAGGCGAGCCGTAACTGCTTTATCTTCAAAGATGCTGCGCACATAGCGGGCAGTTTCACCACGGGTAACTGCAATATCTGGTGCAAAGGGTTTACGACTGTCGAGCCAGCTTTTGGCCGCGAACTGACAATACCCGCGTACGGCGTAATGGTCAGGTGCGAATGGTGGCACACAGACCGCCGGCTGCACGACTTTTGCATCGCTCAAAAAACGGTGAAACAGTGTTACGACCTGACCGTGTGTCAGCGTATCGGCTGCACCAAAACGACCATCGTCGTACCCTTGGATAATACCGGTATCAAACAAGCGATGGACCGCGGAAGAAGCCCAATCCGGTACCGCATCAGAAAAGACTTTCCCGTCTTTGCCCGTAACCGCAATAGTCGCTGTGTCGCGGAACCCTTCAGCTGAGGCTGTCACCTTCATAGCTCCTGGGCGAACTCCTTTGACAGTGCAATCATCACGCGCACCTTCGCAGCCAGTAATGACTGCTTCATTGTTTCCTTGTTTGCGTTCTGTCCAGAAAGCATCGATTGGAACACTCCCACTAACAAACACGCCGAATGATTCCAAACGCAAGGAACTGCCGATATTCATGCGGCGGCTTGGCGTTTGAATTTGCACACCCAGTAATTTGTCACTAGCAAATCCGGCATCGGGTGAAACAACTATCGCCAATGAAACGCGTCCCAAATTTGAGACATTGGATTGCTCGGCTTCTATCAACGAACGACTGAGATGTGGATCCGACAAAAGAGTTTGGGTAATGATTCCCACGACAAAGAGCAAACTCAACATTAAAAACCGCTGGAGCGGATAGCGAGTTGGCAAGCGTTTGCGTTGCATGAAGATGGGGGTATGTCTGTGATAGAGTGTTTCTAAACGGATTTCTTTAAGTCTTATTATACAATGAAAGCTAAGGAAAGTCAAAGATCGCACGAGCTGTTTGGATTGTTCTTTTTAATAGGAATTACGATGGGTTCTGCGGCTGTGGTGCCCCTAAATAACGTTGGTTTTGGGCTGCCCAAACTCCTCATTTTTGCCGCTACAGCCACGGTTGGAGCAGTGTGGCTGCTCTGGCAAGACAAACTGCCTATGCTCGAAGTGGTCCGGCGCCACCGACTGGGTCAGTTCTGGGGCTACTTCATTGCCATCATCCTGCTTTCTTTTAGCTGGGCAGCCATGCCGATCATTAGCGCCCTCGGCGCCGCGCCGCGCTTCGGCGGTGCTCTGACCTATGTCGTGTGTTTTACCATCGCTGCTTGCGCGATCAATCTGTGCCAATTTCCGCGCAGTCGCGCTTACATCATTGGGGCAATCGTTCTGAGTAATGCCGTTGTTGTCGGTTACGGATTTCTGCAACTCGTTCAACTTGATCCTCTGAGTGCTTGGTGGAACACAGACATGTTCATCGGTCGAGTATTTTCCTTCGCCGGACAGCCGAATGTTTTGGCTTCGTTCATTGTACTTACGTTGCCGTTTGTAGAGTTTCCCGCGTTGAATGCCAGACTTTCTCGAGCAGAGCGGACTGTTTGTGCATTGCTGACACTCCTCAACATTGCTGTCCTGCTTGGCACAGCCAGTCGGGCCGGTATTCTTGGCCTTCTTGTAAATGTCGCGGTCCTGGGCCTCGCCACTCGCGCGACGATGCGAAAGAGACTTCGTCAATCAAACCAACAGCAGCAACTCACCCTTCTCTTCCTCGGTTTAGCCTTCATTGCTGGAGCTATCACTGTCTTTACTCATCGATGGACCGTTGAGGCACCTCTCCGCTCCATCGAATCACGCGTTCTTGTGTGGGGCGATGCTCTACGGATGATTGCGGATCGACCTCAGGGCTACGGCCTCGATGCAGTGGGTGTGATTTCGCCGGAGTTTAGCAGCGCCGCGTTACATACAGTTGAACCACTCGGGGCAATCGTGGATCGTGCCCACGCCTTGCCATTGGATCTTTGGCTGACATTGGGACCGTTGGGTGTCCTTAGCTACTACGCATTTTTGCTGGCTCTGCTTGCCGCAGCTTGGCGGCTGCGACATACCTCCGGTTCCGCTACGGCCGGCGGTTTGGGGTTACTCAGCTACAGCATCATGATGCTCTTTGGGTTTGAGACTGTCCTCACTCAACTATTTTTCTGGCTCATCGCTGGATTGATTATGGGTATCACCTGGCATCTTGCTCGTGGCAACAAAAAAACAACGCCAACACGCGGCATTCAGGCCGGTGCAATTATCCTTGGCGCACTGAGTCTGGCCACGGTTATTACGAGCACACTGTGGCTTCGCAGTCGCAGTTACATGGCTCGCGCCGAATTATTAGCTGGCTCTGGCCAGCAAGAATTCATTTTTGATGCTTATGCCAAGGCGGCCCGCGCCTTTGTCTACGATCGCGAAACGATCGCGAGTCTGACCGAACATCTGCTCCAGACACGCGAAACTTCTTCTGCACCTCAATCAGCCGCGTTGGATAACGCAATTGAGCGCAGCTTGGAAGCACTCGACAGGCTCACCAATGGATATGACGCAACGGTTCCCCTTCTCCGTGGTTGGCATGCAGCAACACAACAGAATGCCGCCGCTATGCGTGAAGCATTATCCGAGGCAAGAAAGCGAATACCCAACAGCATCGATGCGCACCGTGTTGCGCTCCATGCCTTTATTCTTGTGGGTGATGAGCCGGCTGCCTCAGAAGCGCTCAATCGATTGATCAGTCTCTTGCCCGAGGCTTGGCGAAACCCGCAGAGTCTCGCCGGCCGGATTCTTTGGAAAGAAAATCCCTGGCTCGTTGAAATTCAAGCGCTTGAACAAGCATTAGAATAAATCTAGAACAATATTAAATACCCAAAATCCTAAATGCTAAGCAAAAAGAAGATTTTGGATTTAGTGCTGAGAATTTAGTGCTTATAATAGTTACATGGAACGAATCACTTTTTACTCAACGAAGAAAAAACAAGTGCTGGACATTACCGATAAAGTTCAAACTCTGCTCACTAAGAAAAAAATAAAGACGGGTTTGTGTCATCTGTTTATTTTGCATACGACAGCCTGTCTCACTACGGCTGATCTTGATCCGGGAACTGATCTAGATTTACTCGACGCACTTGAGGCGATCATCCCGAAGTTAAAGTATCGTCATCCATATAATCCTGCTCATGTAGGCGATCACATCAACTCCTCCATCATCGGCCCAACGGTGCTGCTTCCCGTACAAGATGGAAACTTAGTTCTGGGGACATGGCAGCGAGTAATTCTGGTTGAACTCGACGGACCACGCGAGCGCCAAGTGGTATGTTCACTACTGACCTCTGAAAAATAAAGCCTGCCCGGCGTAGTCCCGCGGATGCGGGACAAAGTCGGGTTGACAGAAAACGCCTATAGGCCGACTATTCGGCCATGCGGTCGCTACCCGTGTGGATCGGCATCTTCGTTACGGTGATAGCGATGGCAAGCACAACGTATTTTTGGACTGACAAACAGACACCGCTCTTTTTCCCGTTAGCGGTTTGTTTTATCTTAGGCCTGGCGATCACTATGCTTCTCTCTCTTTTTTTCCGCCGATGATCGTTGTGCAGTCCCCAATTGGGCCTTTGGAAATTCAAACAACGGAGCAAGGCATCAGCTCTGTGCAAAAGTGCGATGCGCGGGGAGCCCTAGATAAAGCCAAGACCAAGTACGAGCGTCAGTGTGTACAGGCTTTAGACGAGTATTTTGCAGGTAAGCGAATAAATTTTTCAGACATCCCGCTAGAAGCGAAGGGCACAGAATTTCAACGGGCTGTTTGGAACGCCACCCAGAAAATACCAGCCGGTCAGACTGTCACCTATGGCGAGATTGCCAAACGCGTTGGTCGTCCCAAGGCGGCCCGCGCCGTCGGCAATGCGCTCAACAAAAACCCTCTGCTGATCCTCGTTCCCTGCCATCGAATTTTGCCAGCCAGTGGCGACAATAAGTTTCGTTGTGGTGGCTTTGCGTTGGGCTCGAAGACCAAGCGGTGGTTGCTGGAACACGAATTGATGAATTAGCTGTGCGGCCGGTTCCCCTTTGTATCGGGAACTGGCTTTTTTTCGAATAAATTCGCACTCGATTGCTGTTAGCCGGCGGCTTAAGCCGCCGGCTAACGTCGGTGTTGCACCGGAATTTATTCCGCGTACTATGCAATTTTTTTTCACGCTACAAAAAAGGCCAGCTAACGCTGACCTTTTTGTTTTGGTGTTCTCCTCGGCGCTATCAGACTCATCGTTGTGAGCTGAGCGAACCTTTGGAGGGTGGGATGAGGTTTCCCAACTGTCTACCTTGCTCTGGTCTCTTGTTTATTCTCGGGACCGTCCGAGTCCGCCGGAACGGTTCACCGAACATCGCATAAAGCGAAGGGGAACACAGGCGATTGGAGGGTGGCGCACCACGTAAAGTACCTCAGTGTGCTGGCGATCAAGATGGCTGAAAGCATGAGCGCGGTATACGTGGCGACGTCGCAGAGTAGAGAGGGTAGTAACCGCAGACGGGTTCCAGTGCTCAGAGCATGAGGTGGGTGACTGAGTGGAGCGTCGTAACGGCTACTACTCTCTCTACGGATTCAGGCGGTGATGTGAAGGAGCGTTTGCTAGCTCGTCCTTGACGAGCGTATCGATGGAAAGGTGTCCGGCCGGACGGGGTTATGTGAGTATTTGTCTTTGATCTGCATTATTTGGCTTCCCATAGGGCTCTCATGCAAATCACGCCATCGTAGATGATTTATTTTTCATGCGCAAGAGGTAATCCTAGCCCTGCATAATAAATCGTTGTTTATTCATCTTTCATGGCCATTTTTTGGCTTACTAAAGGGCTCATATATTATTCAATACTTACCACCATCGCAACAAGCCTCACATAGTTGCCCGCAGTCAGAGCAGAAATGCTTTAATTTTCGTTCAAGTAACAAACCACCACGGCAAGGACACCGGCTTTCTTTTTCTTCTGCCTCCTGCGTAGCTGCCTCAGCCATCATGCAGTAATAGTAGCAGGCAGCGAGGTGGTGGGTGAAGGCTGAACCTTTGGTGACTGCCCGGAAAAGAAAAGGACTTTAGGCGCTTGCGCTTCTTTCCAAAAAGAATGAAAGAGGAAGCGTTGGCCTCGGACAAATTCGGGAAAACGGATCAGGGAATAGCGTTTCACGTGATGATCACAAGATCCCAACCAATCACCTGTGAAAAATTGCTCATGGGAAAATTGGCACCGTTCGGACTGCAGCAAGGCAGTAACACGGTGCTCTAAGGCATCTCGCTCGCGATACCGCCGGCCAAGCATTGTATCGGGAGCAATCACGCGGACTTGAATCTTTTGTCGACCGCATTTGCGGGTCCATTTCCCCCGCGCTTCAAAATATGGATCATGTTCCTCTTTGTCTGAGATGGGCAGATATTGCAGAATTTCCTCATCAGCCTCAGCCAATAAGCGGTGCAGAAAGTCGGCGAACGCCGTTTCCCCTTCGTAATATTCAAGATGAGGCCGACGTCTCGTAAAAGAAATCGTCTCAAGAAATGCCTCAAGATCTTCAGACCGCCGCCGTTGACGTTCCAGCTGCTGCCGCTGTTCGGATTCCAACCAGGTGCGAATTGCGTTCAATGAATCAACAGCAAAACGACTACCCTCGTTCACTTGTTCACGTTCCAAGATTCCACGTTGTAACAGCTTCTTTGTGGCTTGATCTAGGACTCCCGTGCTTTTACCTGTTTTGGCCGCCAGTTGTCGCAGCGTCATGCTGCCTCCCCCCAGGAGGTGGCTGAGAACTAGGAGTTCTGTCGTGGAGAAACCTGTCTCACGCAGATAGCCTTCGATGCTGGCGGGCAGTCCCGGCATATACAAACCCGTACGATACAGTAAAAAATCAGACTGTAAAGAATATTTGACTACGGCCAAGCTAACCCGCAGAAAAAATATCTATTTTTTGGCTTACAGAAGGGCTCTATACAGGTTCCTGATTTGAACAGAACTCATCCTATTTATCATCCATCAGACGGATGATCCCCAGAGTCTCTGTATACGTCTCTTCAGTGATCACGCCGCTATCAAGCAGCCGCTTTGCTTCTTTATCGAATGTCATCATGCCCTCTTCTCCTCCCATTTGGAGAACCGAAGGCAATTCATGAACACGATTATCGCGAATAATGTTGGCGACTGCTCGCGTGTTGATTAGAACTTCGCGGAGTGGAATGAGCTTATCATGCACGTCAGGTATCAAGCGCTGCGCTATGATCACCTTGAGCGACAGCGATAACTGGCTCCGAATTTGGGGTTGCTGGTGCGGCGGAAAAACATCGATGATACGGCCGATTGTTTGCGCCGCGTTTGGCGTATGGAGTGTGGCAAAGACGAGGTGACCGGTTTCCGCCAACGTCAACGTTGTCCGGATTGTTTCTAGATCACGCATTTCCCCGACCATCACGACATCCGGGTCTTGGCGTAGCACACGCCGCAACGCTTCGCCAAAGCTCGTGAAGTCTTCGCCGTATTGCCGCTGACGTACCAGTCCACTGCCACCGCGGTCAAACAGGAATTCCACTGGGTCTTCCAGCGTGATGATGTGAACAGTTTGTTCGCGCAGAATCTTATCAATCATGGCTGCCATCGACGTCGACTTACCGGCGCCTGTCGGGCCTGTCAGGAGGATCAAGCCTTCGTGTAAGCGACAGAATTTTTCAGCAATGCCGGTCAGGCCAACCTCAGTTAATGTGGGAACTTGAGTCGGAATAAGACGAGCTACCATTCCCGGAAAGCCGCGCTCGAAGTGGCAGTTCACACGTAAGCGCAGGCTCTGGTCGACCACGTACGAAACGTCGACTTCCCGTTCTTTTTGGAACCGATCGTAGTGGACTCCCAACACCTCGCGGACAATATCTGTTACATCTTCGGCTGTGGCTATACCCGAACTGGCCGGCGTCAGGTCACCCTCGACCCGGAAAATAATGGGCTTGCCCTCGGCAATGTGCACGTCTGAAGCGTTCATCTCAAACGCTTTGCGGAAAATGGAATTTGGATCTATTCCAGGCATCAAAACATTATACCTCAAAAACCTCTATGTTGCTATTCCTCAGATTGTCGGTTTAACAGGTTTGGGACGTTTAGAAGGTTCGGTAGGTCAAAACATACTAAACCTACTAAACCTGCTCAACCTTTCCGGGCCTGGAGTCGATGCGAAGCCAACTAGTCTTCTTTCTGCGTGCACAGCTTTAAGACGCCTTTAGCCACGCTTTCCAGGGGTCCGTCTTCTAATCCGGCATCTCCGCCCTCTTCCAGCCAGAAAGCGACGATCTCGCGTTCATCCAGGGCCTCCCGCTCCTCTGCCGTCAGGCCCAAGCAATGGCGCCGGCGCTCCAAAATCATGCGGAGAATGGCGGCATCAATCCGCTCCAATTCTTCAATGGCGGTAGTAGCAATCATTGCGGCGTATCGTCCGTAGACACCGGTCAGATTGCAATTGACGAACTGCTGAAATGCACGGGGCACTAAATTCTCCCTTTCCCTGATTTTTAGAGTTTAGAATTTCGTGCTTAGAATTTCGGCGCACAGTACGATAGAAGCATGAAGGTTGGTGAAGCTCGCACTCGGGCAAAAAAATTGCGGGAGGAAATAAAGCGTCTCAACCGCGCCTACTTCATTGAGAATCGGACTGATGTTTCCGAGGATGTTCGCGATGCACTGAAACAAGAGCTCATTCATTTGGAAAAGGAATTTCCGGACATCATCACGGCTGATTCACCCACGCAACGCGTCGGCGCGCCGCTCGACGGCCGCTTACCCAAGGTGCGGCATTTGCGCGCGAAAGAATCGCTGCAGGACTGCTTTTCCGAAGTGGAAATTGAGGATTGGTTTGATCAAATGCGGCGCTCGCTGGGGCGCGACGACATGCAATTTGAGCTCCAGAGCGAGTTGAAAATCGACGGTTTGAATATCGCGCTGCTCTATGAGCGAGAGACTACATCAGCCGGGAAATCTGTGTATCGCTTTCGCCGCGCCGCTACGCGTGGCAACGGCATTGAGGGTGAAGACGTAACACATACCGTCCGACCAATTGAATCCATTCCTCTTTCGTTCGAACTGAACAGACAAGGTCCAAAACAATTAGAGGTCTCGGGTGAAGTGTATATGCCACGTAAGAGCCTAGAGCGTGTGAACGCCAAGCTCGCTCCGGCCGATCGTTTTGCCAATCCGCGCAACGCCGCCGCAGGAACTGTGCGGCAGCTTGATCCGCGCGTGGCCGCGGCGAGGGATTTGCAAATGTTTTGTTACGGCCTTGATAATGTGGCCGCCGACGCGCTTGGTTTTGCCACGCAGCGAGAATTAATGGATACCTTGAAAGCTTGGGGTTTTGGTGTGGATGATCACGCGCGACTTACAAACAACGTCAAAGAGATTCGGACGATGTTTGCCACGTATGAAAAAAAACGGAATCAGCTGCCGTTCGACATTGATGGCCTCGTGCTGAAGGTAAATAACCGTCGCCTCCAACATGATCTGGGATCGACGGCCAAAGCGCCGCGCTGGGCGCGTGCGTATAAATTTGCGGCGGAACAAAAAACCGCGCAGGTCATAGGCATTCGGCTCCAAGTCGGGCGAACCGGCGCTGTGACACCGGTGGCTGACCTCACGCCGGTGCAGCTCGCTGGAACGACGGTGACACGGGCCACCCTCCACAATGCCGATGAAATCGAACGGCTCGACGTGCGCATCGGCGATACCGTGATTGTGCGGAAAGCCG
>Ga0209541_10016734_pt1 | contig 10811 bp, 12 predicted proteins | sample RifCSPlowO2_01_FD_184027 | JGI IMG/M metagenome (GOLD analysis project Ga0209541, IMG submission 184027) | Groundwater microbial communities from Rifle, Colorado - Rifle CSP2_plank lowO2_0.1 (SPAdes) (version 2) | ecosystem: Environmental > Aquatic > Deep subsurface > Groundwater | place... | reverse complement strand
TGCTAAGGAAAACGAAAGCATCCTGCAGTGGATAGGTTACAATTTTAGCGTTCTAAGCAGGGCAAATTATCAATGTGATATTGAGCCTTACTTTATGAAATAAGAGAACGACTTTTTACACACAGCATTACAAAACCAAAACTATTTAAAATTGCGTGGTATCCATTTGTCAAAAGGTGGTTTGATGAAGCAATATCTTGATGCTTTGCGCCAGGTTCTTGAGGAAGGCGCAGACAGGAAGGACAGGACAGGCATAGGAACCAAAGCTATATTTGGGATGCAGCAGCGCTACAGCATGGAACATGGCTTCCCCGCTATAACCACAAAAAAGCTTGCATGGAATTCTGTTGTTTCTGAGCTGTTATGGTTTATTGAAGGCTCAAATGATGAAAGAAGATTAGCAGAGATTCTGTACAAAACCAGAGATAAGGAAAAAAAGACAATTTGGACAGCAAATGCTCAAGCGGATTATTGGAAGCCGAAATCAAAATTTGAAGGCGATTTAGGGAGAGTTTATGGTGTCCAGTGGAGAAAATGGAAAAATTATGAAGGAAAGGAATCTGACCAGCTTAAAAATGCAGTTGAGCTGATAAAAAGCGACCCTGCTTCAAGAAGGATTATTGTGGCAGCATGGAATCCCGGGGAAATAGATAAAATGGCTTTGCCGCCTTGCCATACATTCTTCCAGTTTTTTGTTGCGGACAATAAACTATCCTTGCAGATGTATCAAAGAAGCTGTGATATGTTTTTGGGAGTGCCGTTTAATATTGCATCATATTCCCTGCTGTTATGCATGGTTGCCCAGGTAACCGGCCTAAAGTCCGGAGAATTTATACATACGCTAGGAGATGCCCACATTTACTACAATCATTTTGAGCAGGTAAAAGAGCAGTTAAAAAGAGAGCCATTAAAACTGCCAAAATTGAAGCTAAACCCAAAAATCAAAAATATTGATGATTTTAAGATGGAGGATATCGAGCTTATAGGCTATGGGCACCATCCTGCGATAAAGGCGCAGATGGCTGTGTAAAATGATCATCTCTTTTGTTGCTGCAATGGGGCGCAATAAAGCCATAGGGAAAGATAATTCTCTGCCTTGGAAACTTCCTGCAGACATGAAGCATTTTAAGGACCTGACAAAGGGGAAACCAGTCATAATGGGGAGAAAAACCTATGAATCTATCGGTAAGCCATTGCCGAACAGAAAAAATATTATTCTGACAAGAGACAAAAATTATAAATCAAAGCAGTGCATAGTTGTCCATTCTGTAGAAGAGGCATTAAGTGCTGCAGGAAGCTCTGAAGAAGCAATGGTGATTGGCGGCTCCCAGGTATACCATAAATTCCTGCCAAGAACGAATAAAATGTATTTAACAATTATTGGTGCAGATTTCGAAGGAGACGCATATTTTCCGGATTATGACAAAAGAGACTGGAAAGAAACACACTGTGAAAAGCATAATGCAGATGAAGAAAACAAGTTTAGTTACACTTTCCTGACTTTGGAGAGGAAGAAGTAACTGCTTTTATACCATCTATTGTAAATTTCTCTTTGACTAGCTAACAAAAATTTATCAGCTTAACTCTAGGATAAATTTGATTTTCTAAGCTCATTCCTGCACATTTTGGTGCAGCAGCCTTCAAGAATCTCAAAGCAGTTTTGGCAGGCAATAAACCTTTTGTCGCACTTTGCCAGGGAGCAGTTGTGATAGTCTGCGCTAGGCAGATTGCACTTAGCGCACTGGCTTATTAGTTCTGCCTGATTGTTAGGGTCTATGTCTACAGCTCCGCGGCTGTCAAAAACAAAGCACTTTCCTTCCCAGTGGGCGTTTCCGCATTCCTTGCCATAGTTTAAAATGCCGCCATGAAGCTGAAGCACATCGGAGAAACCGCTTTCCCTTAACAAAGCAGAAGCCTTCTCGCATCTTATGCCTCCGGTGCAATAAGTTACTACTCTTTTGTTTTTATATTTTTTCAGGCATTCAATCTGACTTTTGAACTGCCTAAATGTCCTTATTTTTGGGGCAACGGCATTTCTGAATTTTCCGATTTTAGATTCATAAGAATTTCTGGCATCAATCAGCACAATGTCCTCGCCATTGTCAATAACTTTCTTAAGATCTTTTGGGCTGATATAATCGGCAGCATTGCCAATATCGACATCGAAATTTGATGTAACTATCTCTTTTCTTACCCTAACAGACAATCTTCTGAATGTGTGGTTTTTTGCATCTGATTCCTTGAATTCGATGCCATAGAAATTTGAAATTTTTTTTATAGCTGATTTGTATTCTTCTACTTCTTTATCTGTTCCTGATAAGCAGCCATTAATGCCTTCATCAGCAATCAGCAGCGTGCCAAGCAGATTCAACTTTTTGCACAGCTCAAACTGGCTGTCCCTGAAGCCTTTTGTATCCCCAATATGGCTATATTTGTAAAATAGTATGTTCTTCATGACAATTGGATTTATACTATCTTTTTAAATCTTTTTCTTGGCTTTTTTATGCTTTTAATGGCTTTAACCAGGCCATCATCAATAGGATCTGACCATTTTCTTTTGTGGTACTCCATGACTATCTCATAAACAAACAAAATAAATCCGCCGACATAAAAGAGAAGCGAAAGAATAAGCAGGATAGATAGGAACATCCCTATCAAAAAATGCAAGCTGAAAATTGCTGCTGAGATGTTTGCCATGAAATAAGGTATAAGGCTGCTGGTGAAGTAATAAAGGTAAATTGCAAAGAAGCAAATTCCAGCTATTATTGAAAATGCATAAAGCTCTTTCCTGATTCTTGGATTTTTGCTCGCTAAGTATGCAAGAATGCCAACAGCCAATGATGCAAGCCCGGCAAAAACAATCCTGTTGCTTATCCTGGAAAAATTGTCCAAAATAGAGCCTGTTTCCAGCAATGAAATTGTGTTTATGTCCGTTCCAATAACAAATGGCTCAGATAGCGGCCTTAGGGAATATCCTGGAAGTAAAAAATAGGCAGCCAGCGACGAATAAACGAAAAAAAGCAGTATTCTGCCAAAATGCAGCTCTTTTTGGGAAAACATCCTGAACCACACGATAACTGGTGTCAGCAAGAGCAAAATAAGCGATAATGCATTTAAAAAATAAGCAACAGCTAAAAAAAACAAAGTGCTGTCTGCAATTTTTTCCGTATCCTGCATGAACAATCTAAAGAACGGCGCATGCTCAGAACCTATGATATCAAGGTAGAAATTTTCTTTTAAAAATGTGAGTGAATATGCAAAAACGCCTGCATCAGACAATGCGTGCAATACCAGCAGCCCGGAAATTGCCAATGGGAGTGTTTTTTTATAATGGAACAGGAAGACAAATTTGCTGTACCAGCCTGCGCTGAAATTTCCAATCTTAAAGATGAAGTTTCCTGCATGGAATTTCTGGTAATGTTTTAACACTTTATAAAAATAAAAAACAATTCCAGCCAATATTACGGGATCGTCTAAGGTAAATTCAAGCCATTCCAGCACTAAGTTATAAACAAAATAATAGAAAGCCGCCAATAAAATGAAGATTGACAGGAATTTAAGCAGATGATTGCTCACGCTTTTTGGGCATATTGCATAGAAAAGGCTTGGATGTGTTATCTTTATGTTTTTTGTTAGGTATATGCTGGCTAAAATAAGCCCAGTTATGCCAAGATATAGAGACATCAAGTTTGTCAGAACAAGATTATTTGACAAAACTAGGTAAATGCTGTCAACAAACTCCAAAAACTGGAATTTGGAAGAATTTAACGCTGTATAGCTGATTATATCCTTGAAAAATAACGAGAAGAAGGATAATACTATGACGGCATCGGCAAATTTTGATGTCCTGCCAAATAGAATTGAGGTAATATTAAGCTCATAAAATAAATATGAGAAGATTATAAAGCTTATAGTATGGTCAATCCAGTCAAGATCAGCGGAAATATGCCCAAAATACCCAATCAGCCCGATAACCATCAACATGCCTAAAAGAATTTCCAATATGCCAAATTCAAGTTTCTTAAAAACCTCTTTTGCCCTTTTAATCATGTTCCGAAGAATAATCCATAAATCGCTTTATATAACTTTCTTAGCAGTTTTAGAATCAAGTTGCTTTTTATTAATTCAGCTGCATTTTTTTAAGCTTGCTCTGTGGCTTGAATGTCCAAAGCACTTTATCATCACGAACTGCAATTTTTTTGCTATATTCAAGATAATCAATGACTGTCATCAAAGTTTGGTGCATTACCTGTCTTGGAAGTATCCTTTTGAGTTTTCCAATTGTCAATAATTCTCCTGCTTTGCTTAAAGTTTCTTCTATCATTATCACTGTATTAAGTGTTGGACTTCTTTGTTTGCTATATTCCCTTTTCTTCATCATAATTATTTCTGGACTCATTTTTACCCCATATCAAATGATATGGTATCAACTGATATATAAATATTTGGGCTGATTTTGATAAAATTTTACATCTTCATAGTAGTTACAAATGGAAAGATTTAAATACTAGCAAATTCTGAATAATAGTATATGGTAGCATTGAATGGCAAATTTAGAGAGTACAGACTAGACAATGGCTTATATGTAGCACTACAAGAAACGCCAACAAAAACTATTGCAGGAAGACTTAGAGTAAAATATGGCTCATTGCATGAAAGAGAAGGAGAAGAAGGATTAGCTCATTTTCTTGAGCATACACTAATGACTGGCGGAACTAAAAAATATAGTCCAGAACAAACAGATAGAATTAGAGGCAATTTAGGATATATCAATGCTTTTACAGGGCTGGACAGAACTTTTATCCCTATGGATATTCTACCTGAAGACATTGATCAGTATCTTGACTTCGTATCAGATGCTGCTTTTAATCCAAGATTTGATTCTGCAAGAATAGAACAAGAAAGGCGGATAGTTTTAAGAGAGATAGCCGATGAAAAAAGCGCGCCATCATTCAAGGATAATCAAGAGTATCAAAAAGCATTGCTTGGAGGCTATCCTTCAACTTATTTTGTATTAGGGGAAGAATCTGTGGTGGAAGGCGCAAAACTTGAAGACCTTAAAAGATTTCATTCAAGAGGTTATAATGCCAATAATATGGATTTAATTTTAGTTGGAAATCTTCCAAGAAATATCAAGGCTCAAATAGAAAAATATTTTGGAGATAAACCAACAGGTGAAAATACCGCATTTCAATTTCCATTAGCTAAAGATTTAGAGCAAAGAGCTGTATTTCATAGGCCTGCTCCTGAACTTTATAATGCTGATAATTCACAAGCAAGTTCCGCGCAGATTACATTAGGATTTTTAGTGCCTCCAGAAACTTCAGAGGATTATGCAGCCTTGCAAATTTTATCTATAATATTAGGTGGCGATGCAAACTCAAGATTGTTTCAATCAATTAGGCAAAAGAAGGGGTTAGCTTATGGAATTCAATCGGGTTATGATGGCTCTTTTAATAGAGGCATGATGCATGTTTCAGCAGGAGTTCCGTCTGTAAAGCAAAATGAATCTATTGATGCAATATTTGAAGAAATGGCAAGGTTAAAAAGAAAACCTGTAACTGCTAGAGAAATTAATAGAATAAGGAAATCTGGCAGATATGGAATAGCTAAACATTTTGAAACAAATGAAGGGCACGTATTTTCAATTGAAAGAAAAAAGGATGTTGGAATAACACCAGAAATTGTTATGCATAATTGGAATAAAGTTACTCCTAAAAAGCTTCAAGAAGTAGCACAACGCTATTTACCGAAAAGAGACGGAAAATATGTATTGATGATTAGAGACCCACTTAAAGCTTAAAAGCCCAATTCCCATCGTTACTTTTAGAATAATTATATCATTCCCTGCAAACACCAGTCTCTTTAGCAGCTTTAGCAACTGCTTCAGCAACTCTAGGAACAACCTTTTTGTCCAAGGTATATGGCAGAATATTATCTATAGCGGGCTTAACACAGCCTGCAATTGCGCTTGCAGCAGCAATTTTCATCTCACTGTTTATCTTTGTTGCCTTGCTGTCCAAAGCCCCCCTAAAAACTCCGGGAAAAGCCAATGAATTGTTGATCTGATTTGGAAAATCGCTTCTCCCTGTGCCAACAATTGCAGCAACTTTCTTGGCTTCATCGGGCATTATTTCCGGCGTTGGATTCGCCATTGCAAAAACTATGGCCTTTTTATTCATAACTTTAAGATCATTGGCCATAAGCAGATTCCCCTTTGAGACCCCTACAAAAACATCTGCCCCCGCCAGAGCATCTTTCAGCGTTCCTTCCCTTTTCTGCCCATTCGTATATCTGGCAAGAGCTCTCTTGACTTCATTCAAATCTGGCCTTCCATCATAGATGATGCCTTTGCTGTCGCAAAGCACCATTTCCTTTACTGATGTGCATAATTTTCTGTCTATGCCTATGCACATTAATAATTTAGAGACTGCGGTTCCTGCAGCCCCAACACCGTTGACAACTACTTTCATCTCCTCAATATCTTTTCCAACTACTTTCGCGGCATTTATCAATGCGGCTAAAACAACTATGGCAGTGCCGTGCTGGTCGTCATGCATTATAGGAATTCCTGTGCCTTGCAGAGCTTCCTCTATTCTGAAGCATCTTGGAGCAGCTATATCTTCCAGATTAATGCCGCCAAAGGCAGGAGAAATGTTTTTTACAATGTTGATAATCTCGTCAGCATCTTGGCTTTTGATGCATATCGGGAATGCATCTATGCCTGCAAGCTCCTTGAACAGGATGCATTTGCCTTCCATAACAGGCAAAGAAGCTTCTGCTCCTATATTTCCAAGGCCGAGAACAGCGCTGCCATCTGTCACAACTGCAACAGAATTCGCCTTCATAGTATAGTCATAGATACTTTTTTTGTTATTAGCTATTTCTCTGCATACTTCTGCAACTCCAGGAGTATAAACTAAACTCAAATCCTGCTTGCTTTCAACTTTTACTTTTGATCTTACTGCAAGCTTGCCTTTGTTGTCCCTATGCAGCCTTAAAGCCTCTTTTCTTATGTCCATCTGATTAAATCACCCGAGTACAGAACACAATTAACTTGTTTTTAAATGTTTTTAAAAATAGCGCATAATAATTTGATTAGCCTAAAATTTAATTTACTAGAGATATCATGTTGTATTTTTCTGGGAAAGTGATTTTCTCCAAGCCCCATATGTTTGCCCAAAAACAACTTCAAAAGATCCAGATAAAATTATCGCAAGAATATGTGTCCATTGATAATTAAAATCTTCTGTAGTCAACTTCAATAACCTGTTTGCCAATTCATCTGCACTTTTTTGATGTATTTCATAAACTTTCCTTAAATTTTTATCGCTAATATCTGTTAAAGATATGCGCTGGTCTTTTTCTATCTTGTATAATGCTGCGCCAACGACCTCTGCGGGCTTTTCATATGCCTTGATTGATTCCAGTATTGTGTCAAGTGACGGCAAATATTCAATATTAACTCTTCTTCCTTTAACTGTTGCTACCTCGCCATCAATGTTATACTTTCCGGCATATCTTTGAAGAATTTTTGCTCTGTTCTTATCTGCAACATGCTTATCAGTATATTGATTTATGATTTTACGAGCTTCTCTGCTGTCTTTTCCAATAAATGCGCTTCCTGCCATACAAAGTCAGAAACTATAGCTGTTTTGTGTTCACCTTGTATCTAAATCTTTATAACCTTTTTGTCCCGATATCTTTATTTAGTATAATCTACAACTATTCCAGAGTGCCCCTAAGCCTTTCTGCATGCAACACCTTGTTTATGGCCATTATAAATAAGCCATTTCTCATCGTGCATTTATAGTTTCCACATGTTTTTTCAAGCTCTTTTGCTGCTGCAGTCATATAACTTTTGAGTTTATTAAGGATGTCTTCTTCTTCCCAGTAATAGTTTGAGCTGTTCTGCACCCATTCGAAATAGCTCACAACTACGCCGCCGGCATTAGCCAATAGGTCAGGTATTACTAAAGTCTTGCTTTTGTCTAAAATCTCATCTGCCTCAGGCGTAATTGGCCTGTTTGCCAGTTCCAATATCATTTTCGCCTTTACCTTGCCTGCATTATTTTTTGTTATCTGATCTTCTAAGGCTGCCAAGACCAAAACATCGCATTTTAGCTCCAACAGTTCTTTATTAGACACGCTTTTGGAATTTTTAAATCCAGCTAACTGCATTTTGCTTTCTTTATGCTCTATGACTTTTTCAATTTGCAGCCCATTTTCATTATAAATGCCGCCTTTGGAGTCACTAACTGCTATAATCTTAAATTTTTTGCCATGCAATATCCTGGCTATGTTCATTCCTACATTGCCAAAACCCTGCACAGCCACCTTTATGCCTTTTAGCTCTTTTTTAAACTGCCTTAGAATTTCCTCAAGCGCAAAATAGCCCCCCATCGATGTTGATATGTTCCTTAACTTGCTGCCACCTAGTTCAATAGGCTTTCCCGTTAGCGCGCCCGGAACATGTTTTCCTGCTATCCGTTCATATTCATCCAGCATCCAAGCCATTATTTGTGGATTAGTATTTACATCCGGCGCAGGAATATCTGTCTCTGGGCCTATAAACCTATAAAGCTCCCTTATGTAAGCCCTGCTTATCCTTTCAAGCTCTCTTTTTGAATATTTTTTTGGGTCTAAAGCCACTCCGCCTTTTGCGCCTCCGAAAGGAATGTTGATAACAGCACATTTAAGGGTCATTAGAAAAGACAGCAGGCTTATCTCATCCAGGTCAACTTTAGGATGAAACCTTATCCCGCCTTTTGTAGGGCCGCGGGCATCATTATGCTGTACCCTATAACCTGAGAATATTTTTGTTTTTCTATCATCCATTATTACAGGAAAATTAAGAGTATAAGATCTTCTAGGCATAGTAAGAATGCCAATCTCTGCCTCGCTTAAGTTTAATGAGCTAGCTACTTTATTCAGCATGCTGCAGCAGTCTAAGCAAACATTATCTTGTTTCATAGAATATGTTCAGCCAGCAAGAGCTTTCTCAATAGCTTCCTTGTCATAGCCGACAATTATCTTTCCATTTATCTCAGTAACAGGCACACCCATTTGCCCTGATTTTTCTACCATTTCATTGGCAGCTTTTTGGTCAGCGCCTACATCAATATCTTCAAACTTGACTTTTTTTTCCTTTAGCAGATCTTTGACCTTATAGCACCACGGGCACGTCTTTGTGCTGTAAACTTTGACTTTCATGATATGCACCTGTTATCTTTGATTTATAATATCAATATTGCATTCTTGGTATTTATTTAAACCTTTTGATTTCTATTAAGCTGCACTCCCAAAAGATATTTATACTAGCCCAGTTATGAAGTCTTAATATTGACTTTTATGGAAATAGAAGGTTTGGAACAGATTTTGAAAAGAGCTTCAGCAAAGAATACATGCTGGCCGGGCTGCGCTGATGCTTGGTCTGAAGAAAATCCTGCCTGGGGCCATTGCGCCATGTATACATTATTTGTCAACGAGTATATTGGCGGCAAAATTCTATCTGCAAATGCTCATTTGCCTGATGGAAAAGTTATCCCGCATTATTTTAACAGTATACCCTTTAGTATCGCCAAAAACCATGATTTTGATTTTTCCGCCTCTCAATTTCCATCTGGGACTTCATTTAAAGGCAGAGATAATGTCAGCAGAGAATATGTTTTGTCTCTTCCAGACAAAGAAGCAGAAAGGTATCGGGTTTTCAGGCAAAGAGTAAACGATATTTTAAACGAACAGCGCTTCTTTCAGTAAATTTCTTAGAATATATCCAAATTTTATTTATTTTTTATAGCTCATCTGATTTTTGATAATAGCAGCTTTTGTCATAAGCTCAATAGCCTTGGAAGCTCATTTAACATCTTTTTTGCTGTCCTTCTCATACTTCTTAACGGCTTCAACGTATTCATCCATAAATTTTATTCCTCCAAGGCCGTTCCAGACGAAAGTTGCTACTCCTATGATATAATTTTTATGCCCGTCATAATGCCATACTGCGCTTCCGGAATCTCCCCTTATAACCGGTTCATTAATCAAAAAGCTGTGTTTAAATTCCTCCCCTAAACCAGCAAAACTGTCCCCTTTTCTTATAAACCTGCTTATACTAGACTCGCGATAAACATTGTCCTGTAAACCAGGATTTCCATTCCAAAATACCCTCATCCCAATATACAACCTGTCGGATGTCATTAGGTCGTCCAAGGTAAGGTTATTGCAGTACTTTTTGCAAAGTTCCGGTGTCTTGCTTAAGTCAAAAATTGCAATATCTTTGCTTCTGTCATTTACAACTTCAGCTAAAGCAATCTCATCAAGAAAAGTTGTTTCAGCTATTCTATTGATCAAAGTAAATGTGGACTCTGGCTCTGAATATATATAATACATGCTGGCAATATGGTCAGCGGTAAAAATATATTTTCCTACGACAAATCCTCTCCCCTTTGATTCATAAGAGATAGGTTCATTTGGGTTTTTTGGATTAACTGCTTTTGTAACTGTCTTTAATGCGATTTCAATCTTCGAGATATTTTCTTGCCTTCGGGAATAGAATTCTTTTAGGGGATCTTCATGTTTGGCATATTGAATACTCTCAGCATAGGATTCCCTTAAATGTGCAGGATAGAATGCACTCGCAGCCAATCCCAAGGCGAACGCATATGGTTTTAGATTCGTTTTTGAACAATATATCCTGTATTATAGTTATATATAAACTTTTTGCAAAATTTGTTTCCGGATTATCACAACTGGTAAATAAAAAAGATTTGAGGGCCTATTGTGAAAACCGAAGTATTTATAAAAAAGCAGGGATT
>Ga0209541_10016731_pt1 | contig 10812 bp, 9 predicted proteins | sample RifCSPlowO2_01_FD_184027 | JGI IMG/M metagenome (GOLD analysis project Ga0209541, IMG submission 184027) | Groundwater microbial communities from Rifle, Colorado - Rifle CSP2_plank lowO2_0.1 (SPAdes) (version 2) | ecosystem: Environmental > Aquatic > Deep subsurface > Groundwater | place: Rifle... | reverse complement strand
CCGTTCTGCGGCTCGCGCTGCCGATTATACTTATTGCGAGCGCGGTGCTGCTTCTTTGGGCGCTGGGCAAAATCTGATTAGTTATCCTATCTCGCTTCCGCCCTTTTCCTTCTTGAAGCCGAAGTCCAATTGCGACGCCTTGTACATTGAGCCGTATTTCTCGGTTGCCTGCTCCTCTATTGTGCGGGAGTTCACTATTGCGAACTTCACGTCCTCTACCGAGATGTATTTCCTCCCGTCCGAGCTTGCGATGTCGCCCGCCATCTTTATCGTTCCTGAGAGGATGCGGAGGCGGAGCGTCAAGCCCGACTCGCCGTCTATTTCCTTTGCCTTCTTTTGCGCGAATGCTATCATTTCCTTTATCGCGCCGGAATCAGCGTGCGGAATGCGCCCGTCGCGCACTATTTCCTGTGCCAAAAACTGCACAAGCTTGAGCCGGTTGTCATCAGAGTCCGGCATGTGAGTGTTCATGAGTATTTCATAGCCGTTGCCGAGTATGCGGCTGCGAAGGGGCGCAAGTATTCCCTGCACGTCGTTGAAGTTCACTGCTGCTACAAGAAGGAAATCTGATGGGACATTGTCCACGCGGACTGACGAGCCTGTGGAGGACTGGTTCCTGCCTGCAATCGGGTATTTCTTGTCCTGCATGGCAGTAAGAAGGAACCTCTGGAGGCGCCCAAGCGAGGAAAGCTCGTCTACGAACAGCACGCCTTCATGGGATTCGTGGACAGCGCCGGGAACTACCCGCGTATAGGGGAGTGAGCCTATTTGCGGGTGCGAGCCGTACGGGTCGTGGCGCACGTCCCCGAGCAGTTCGGTTTCAGATGCGCCGGTTGCCTGCACGAATGTTGGGCGGTCAAGCGGAAGGAGTATTTTGTATGCCGCCTTTTGCTGCATTTCGGAAAGCTTGAGAAGGTCCTTTTGCGTGAGTATTGCTATCTTGCCGCCCCTGCGCTCGAATACTATGAGCTCCTCTTTTCCATCCCTTATTCTGGTGGTGTGCACGCGCTCCTCGCGGTCCATGCCCGGCGGGCCCATGAGAAGGTCGTCGAACGGCCCGCGCATGCGCCTGTACTTGTCCGCGCCGCAGAAAAAGCAGGAGGATGCGTCCGGGTTGGAAAGCCGCGCGCAGCGGCGGCAGCGGAAGCCGAGCTTTTCCGATACGAATGCGGGCACCATGGACGGATCAAGCATTTCCACCATGGGCCCCCGGTCGTGCTTTTTGGAGACAGTGGTGCGCACCTCTATTATGGGCCGCTCGGGCCGCTCGGGGTTGTGAAGCACTATGACTTCCTGCTTGGGCTTGGGGAGGGTGGATGCTATTGCCTGTGCGAGCATGCTTTTGCCGGTGCCTGGCGGGCCGACAAGAAGAAGGTGGCGGCGCTGGTAGCCTATCAGCCTGCCTATCCTTACCGCCTCGTCCTGCCCGATTATCTGCAATAGAGGGTCTGTCGGTATCCTCACTTCGGCTGTGGAGGAAATTGAGGAGAGATCCATCGGAAGAAAATCCGCCGATGAAGTATATAAAACGGTGGGAGGGTGTTTGGAGTATTCGGTTGCAGTTTTCAGGGGCACTCTTTTTGCGATTTTGCATTCTGCCTCCAGGCTGCCACCAGCACGCGCACCGGCACTGGCGCTGCGTCCGGGTCCTCGAAAACAAGGGTGCCGCCGCGGTGCACTATTGCAACTTCCGATACTGGCGCGGTGGGGAGGATGCCTGTTGAATAGTCGCAGCCTATCTGGTAAATTACGCTGTTGTCATCCGCCTGCTGCACCACCATGTAAAGCTCCTCGCCAAAGCCGCTTGAGTGGAACATCTTCTTCACGTTCAGGTAGGTTTCTGCGTCCGCAGCTGCAATCTCCTTCAGCCGCACAAGCTTTGTTTCATTTATGAAATTGGTGTAATCGTTTGTTATCCCCAGCTGCGTTGCCTCGGAAAGCGTCTCGGGCTCATCTGCCTTTACCAGAGCCTGCCAGTTGGAGGGAGAGCCTGGCGAGAAAAGTGCGTCAGCCACATCGCGCGCCTGCGAATGCAATCTGCCCCCCTTTGCGTCCACCACTGACTGGATCGAGAACCAGTAGGTCATGAGAGTGGCCATTGCCATCACCACTATGACAGTGGCTATTATGGCATCGAACGAGAAATACTGGCCCTTGGCTGCTTTGCGCATTGCAATCACTCAACAGGCGTTTTTTCTATCACTATTACGTTTTTCCCATCCTCATCGTATGTGTTTGACATGCGCAGGCGCGTGCCTGCGCTTGCGTTCAGCAGTATGAAGCCCGAGTCGTCGCGCACCATCTTGCCGTCGTACTTGGGCAAGAAATGGGAAGTGGCTGCCGGCGCGGAAAATGACGACTGGTCATTCTGCCCCTGCCACTCCACGTAGATGAAGCCGGTTTCGCGTATCTCTTGGTCCGGTCCAGGCTCGCCAGCGCTTGAAAGGCGCATTACATAGGGCTTGCCAAGCAGGCGGGGGGAAAGTTCGATGTCCTGCACAAAGCCAGGGCCTGCGATGAAGGCGGTGCGCACGTGGTCTGCGAACGTATAGGCAATCTCCTGCGCGTATGCGGACTCGGCGCGCGAAAGCTCCTGGCTCTGCGCGGAAAGCAGCACTGCCGAGATTACTGCGAACACGAGGAGGAAGAACGAGGCATAGGCTAGGACTTCAACAGCCGCCTGCCCAAACGCACCGCCTACTCTTACGCCGTTTGGGCTGGCGTTCGCCTGCCCATGAGATTTCATCTTACCATCCATCCTTCTCACTCGTAGGATATTTCCACGTAAAGGTCCCCGTTCAAGTCGCGCTTTGCCTCAAGCGCGATGCGCTGCAGGCCCGCATTGCGGCTGCCTGCGAAATTCTCAGCTGCCTGAATGGGGGCAAACGAGGACGAAACCACGTCCAACCTGCGCCCTGCTTCGGGCTCAAGCGTGAGCGCCACCACGCCCCTGCTCACCGAGGCGCCCTTCACTGAGTCCGGGTAATTCACAACAATGGTTTTCTTCGCGCCATCGCCCTGAAGGTAAAGCTCCCCTGCCTCATCCGCTATGGTGCGCACCGTGACCTTTGCCTGCGCAAGCGAAGTCTTCGTATTTTCCGAGCTTGTTGATGACATGAAGAAGAACGCTATCGGGAGTATGAATGCCAGGGCAAAGCCTATCATGACAAGATTTTCAATTGCAGCTTGCCCAAGTTTTGCGGATTTGTTTTCCATTCCATCTACCTTCATTAGCATTCTGCCGAATTCGGAGCTCCGCAGGCTATTGTCTCTGCCCCGTAGCGCTGCGCTGCGTTGTGGGGTGCTGAGCCTGAGGAAAGCCTGAAGCGGCCCACGCCTTCTGTAAGCACCTTGTCTGGGTCAGCAATACGGGTGCAGCCGAGTATGTCGTTTGCCGTGCCCGGCAGATCAATGGACTTGTACTTGCAGCCTGGCATGCTCTTTATCTTTGTTCCCGGCTCGCCTGAGTAAAACTCCCAGTCCAGCCGCGAGTATTCGTCATGCGCGCCAGGGGGAGTTTCGAGCTTGCCGCCAGCCCACTGGCCAACCACGAATGATTCTATTCCGAACATGCTGCTGCGAAGCGAGGTATCGGTTTCCACGCCAGCTATCATGCGCTGGAAGAATGATGGTGCAATGCCTGCTGCCCGCGAATCTTCCCCTGGCGAAACGTAGAATCCGCAGGTCGTCATGTCGCGAAGCGCGTTCACGTCCCATAGGCGGCGGTATGCTCCTGGTTCCGCCTCATCTGCCTGGCTCGTCTTTTCAGCATCCATAAGGACGAACTGCTGGTCTTCCAGCAATGTCCCAAGGTCGCCCCGCTTTATATGCGGGACGCTGCCCGTCCATGCCCCGCCGTTCACCACAAATACTGGCACATTGGCGTCCGTCTGCGCAGTTGGATCGATGTCCCTGGTGACGCCGCCGCACACTCTTGTTACCAGGCAGTTTATGCAATTAGTCTGTGTTGTGGTGTAGCAGTCAGGCGGCCCCACGGTTTCCTCTCCAGGAGTACTGGTGACGATGATTGCCCCATATGCATTTCTGTATGTCACCATCTTTTCATTGAAGCTGTCCACGAGTATGTACTGCTTGAGCTGGAGCACTTCGCTTGCGTTTAGCTCTGGGTCGTCAGGGTAGAGATTGGTTATGGCTCCTGAGAACCAGCCATATCCCTGAATCACTTTGACTCCGTTTGTGCCTTCCTGGTCCCCCACGAGCTTTGGCTTCACATCATCCGGTGTTTCGTATTTTGTGTCGAACCAGAGCTGCTTTTCACTCGCCTCGCTGCGCAGCACGTTCCTGCGCACCATGTCGTTCCGCGTCACCATGGGGTCCAGAAAGCCGACAAGGGAGAATGTGGAATTCGCCTTGAGTGTTTTCGACTGGCGCATTGTGCCTTCCAGGTCCGAAATATTCATGTCCACCTCGAAGTAGATGCGCACCTGCCGCGGGCTGTCCTGCGAGAGGTTGAAGTTCTTCATTGGCGAGAAGCTCACGTTGAAGCCTGTGAGGTTTGCAGCCTTGCTTATCTTTTCCTGCCAGGCAAGCATGGTGTATTTCTGCCAGTCCTCCTTTGTGTACCTGAGTATGCCGTTTGGCGAGTCAGATAGCTTTACCGTGCCGTTGTACATCAGCTCATAGACTGACTTGTTCACTATTGCCGTGCCGGGGTTTGGGTCGGCAGGGTATATGGAATCCTGGCGCACCAGCGCCTGCCTATCAAACGATGTGTAGAGGGTGAGATTGTTCAGCGCGAAGAATGCGGAAGCATTGGCAAAATCGGAAAACGACTTGTCTGATATCGAGGCAAGCGCTATCCTCATTGACTCGCCCTTGAAACGGCTGGCTGCGCGTATGTCTGACTGCTCGAATGTCTGCAGCCACACCTGTGCCGTGAGCAGCATGAAGGAAAGTATGGCAAGCGCCATCATGGTGAGGAAGAACCCTTTTTTGCTGCTGTGTTTTTGCATTGCAATCACGTGTACACCGTAAGCCTGACCAGCTGTATGCTGTTCTCTCCGACGTCGAAGTTGGACTTGAATGCGCTGCATGGCGTGACGTCGCACTTGGGCTGGTAGAATCCGTCGGCGATGTAGCCGCGGCAGGAAACGTAGCAGAAGGGCGACTCGCCCTGCTTGGGGGTGGAAATGTAAAGCGAGGCGAACGTGGTTGCCGATGCAGCAAGCTTGGTCTGCTGCTTTTCATGCCTGTCGGACTGCGGGTCGGCTGCCGAGTCGTATATCGTTTCCCAGGGCTCGCCATCTTCTCCGAAGTTGTATTTCTCCAGCTTGTAGCCGAAGCCCTGGGGCACTATGCCATAAAAGCCAGGCTCGCCCCCAGCCACCTCGCGCATTATCACGTCCGTGCCCTTTGAGCCGCAGGTGCCGGACAGCGCCTGCTCAAGGTAGCTTCCGCATGAGGGGTCGTCCGTCGTGGTGGCAAGCGCGAAGAGGGTGTCGTGCGCAAGCACGTGCGCCTGCTCAAGAGAGGGGTAGAACGCCTTGGGGGTGCTGATGGTGAATATGAGAAGCCCGATGGTCAGCATGGTAAGGACGAACGCCACGAATGCGTCAAGGGAGAAGATGAAGCCTCTGCTCATACGACGGGAATTAGCCTAGTAGAATATTAAAAGGGTTGCCGATTGGAGGTGAACCATCAGGGGGATCTGCTTTTGGCGACTGCCCCCTAGGGATTAAAAGGGTTGCTAGCTTCGGCTGGGATGAATAGGAGTGCGGTTCGCTGGGCTTCGCCCACCTCCCCGCAATTTCCAGGAGGCTATACGCCCCCTGTCTCTTGCTTCGCCCTGCTCGGCAAGATTCTGAGGAAAATAGTGCGGCCGCCGGGATTTGAACCCGGGTTACGAGATTTTTGCGGCCAATTCCGCATAATCAGCCCTGGCAACCTCGAGTCCTACCAGGCTAGACTACAGCCGCACATTTTTGGACCCGGGCAGGTGGAATTGATTGCTTCCTATTTAAAAAAATACCGTTTAGGCGCTCATGAAGTACGCGCAGGAGAACGTGTCGCCTAAGCCCACTGTCTGCAGAGGGGACTCAACAAACTCTGCGGATGCCCCTGCAACCTCTGCCTCGGTTGCTGCTTTCCCTGTCCTTGCCTTGTAGGAGGCGCACCTTTTTGCGAATTCCAAGGCAGCGCCGTTCAGCTTGCTTTCGGGATAAACAGACTGCTTTTCAGGCGTGTGGAAGAGGACTGTTGCGCCTGTTTGCGAGGCAAGCTCGTCGGCTTCTGCCCCCATTTGCGCAAGCTCGGAGTCTGTCAGCCCAACCATGTCCATGAAGGGAAGAAGTTCGCTTCTCACCGCATCCATCACTTCGGGTGACTGGAACTCTCCAAGCTCGCAGAAAAACTGCAGCTTGGGGTTTGCTTGCTTCCACTTTTTCATTTCAGAGAGGAATTTCCTCATCCTGTCCGGAGTCTTCAGGAGGTGGAAGCCGCCGACAAAAGCCTTTTGTATGCCCGGCAGTTCCTTGCTTATGTTGTAGGTGAAATTGTCCTCGGGGTGCATGGGGAACGGGTCGTAGGAGGCAATGAAGCGTATGCGGCTTTCCCTGTTTTCGAACACGAAGTGGTGCGCGGATTTTGTGTGCGAGGTGAAGGAGGTGGCAGCAGGTGTGAAGCCTTTTTCGTTCGGGAGCAGGACCTTGTCGGGGAAATTGAATTTCTTTGCCAGCTCCTCATTTGCGAAGTTGGAATGCACAAAGCACTTCACTCCGAGCGCGGACGCCTGCTGCGCCGCGTTTCCCGCCTGCCCTCCGATTATAATCCTTTCGAATTTCATCTTAGTAAGGAAGAATTCGCAGGCGCGGATGTCGATTGCCACTTCCTTTTGCATGCCGTATGCGAACGACTCGGATATCTGCCCGGAAAGCGTGGGCGAGAACTGCTCAATTGCCGCAAGGTCCTCGTCCGTGCAGTATTTCACGTGGTCAAGGTTCGCGTTGAAGGCGAAGATTGCGGATTGGGGGAAGTTCATGAATGCGGCTGCCGGGATTTGAACCCGGGTCTCGAGCTTTTTGCAACCCTCTTTCACGTTTTTCCGTGAACGCTTTTTCCGACGAGCGCTTGCGGGAGGAGGAAAAAGGATTCTGGGAAGCTCAGATCCTACCAGGCTGGACTACAGCCGCATATCTCGGTTGTTGTGGAAACGATTTATTAAAACTGCCATTCCGAATAGCGCCCATGAAGCACGTCCATGTAGCAGCGCTTGAGGCTGATGCCGAGCTTGCCAAGAAAATAGGCAAGAAGTCAGGCGAGAGCGATTTTACCATTTACAACTGCAAGGAGGGCGAGGGAGTGCTTTCCATCTACCACCCTTCCAGATACCCGGAGAAGATACAGCCGCTCCTTTACTCGCTTTACCTGTGCGACGTTGCCTACATCCGCCCTAATGCGATTGACAAGTTCACGGGCGAGATGATTGTGGCTTGCGCGACTTTTGGGAGGAAGCTCATCGTGGTTGTGGATAAGGTTGCGCAAGATGAGATTGAGCCGCTTTTGAAGTCCGCAGGCGTGCAGCAGTACGAGTTTTTCGAGGGGGACGCGAATGAATTGCGCGAGAAGCTGCTTGGTGAAAATAGCCTGAGGAAAAGCGAGGGCAAGACAGAAATAGTGATTGACGCGTGCTTCCCCGTGAAGGGCGTTGGCACGGTTGCGCTTGGCATTGTGCAGCAGGGGAAAGTGGCTGTGCACCAGAAGCTTGAGTTCATCCCGTCAGGCGTGTCAGCAGAAGTGAAATCAATACAGGTGCAGGACGTGGACGTGAAAGAGGCAGAAGTCGGCTCGCGGGTCGGGCTGAATTTGAAGAATGTCGAGGCAGACACTGTCGGGAAAGGGGACTGGGCTGTTGAGGAGAAATGGAACTCTTCGGGCAGAATCGAGGCTGCTGTTGCGCTTAGCAGGTTTTACAAGGGGAACGTTGAGGAGATACAGTTCTTTGTCCTTTGGGGAATCAAGTTCGTTGCGTCAAAAGCGAAGAGGACGGCAAGCGGCTCCTATGAAATTGAGCTTGGCAGTCCTCTTCCGATAAGAAACGGCGATGTCCTCCAGCTTTTCCTTGCTGAGGCGATGCCGAGGATAATAGGGAGCGCGAACGTCGTGAAGTTGCTTTAGTGCATATTCAGCGTCACATCTCGGTAGAAGATGTCATAGTCTCCTTTGGGTTCGGCTAAGATTCTGCCCAGATTCTTGAAAAGAGCCTTATTTCTGATCACCTTCTTGTCAAATTCATCAATGCCATACATACCTTTGTCAAGAATGTCGCAGACTTCTTTGGGCATGCTGGAAAACTTGTCAGAAGGCAGATATGCTAGCGTCCCCCATCTGAAGACCACCACCTTGGAATAGCGCTGTTCGAGCCGCTCCTTGATGTATTTGGCTGGCGAACCGATTTCGGTTACGGCAACAGTAAGCTTGCGTGCCTGCACGTTATACATCGGCGTGACGTTGAAATATTTTGTTCCAGATGGCAGGTTTGCCTGCAGCAGAGTGTGAAAAATGCCAACAATGGCTTCTCCAAGCGACTTGGCGCCTTCCATGTCATCCCGGAAGCCTTGCGCCATGACGGTGACCGTCCTTGAAGGTATGCCGACTGAATTTAGCAGGTCTGCTGCGAGGTTCGTGTAATCATTGCAGACGCCTGTTGAGCCCAGTATGTTTATTGAATTGGGGTGGCTGTGCGTGACTCCATAGCCGGTTGAGGAAAGCTGGCCGAAAGTCGTTGGTGGGATGGTGAGGTGCTCCACATCAGGAAGGAGATTATTAACTACCCATGAGCTTATCAGCCGGACTGCATCTTCAGGGGAATTGCAGCCGCCCTTTGAAAGTATATATTCCGCAAGGGCTTTTATCCTCCCATCCTGGGGGTTTTGGGAGTGGGTGCGAAAAGCATAGATGCTGGTGGTGGATAAAATGTTTGTGCCGAAAGCCTCTTTGAAAAAATCCGGAAGAATTATTGGGAATGGGTATACGAAGTAAAGCTTCTTTGATTGCAACAGGTCATACTTGTCTGGCAAGTTAAAATTGAATGTCGTCATCTGCATGCCAGTCGTGGTGATGAGTTTTGCCGCTTCCTCGTAATTCATTTCGCGCGAAAGCAATTGCTTGCTAAAAGTTGGGAATAGCGTGTCTTTTTGCTGACCTTGTAGCTGGTTTTGAACAGTTGTTGGCGGCTGCTGATAATAAGTTGACATGGATTGCTGGTCTGTTTTATGGAATTTTGAGAAGGCGGCTATTACCAGTAAGATGGCGCCTAGTGTAATAACCTTGTACTTGTGTTTTTTGACCAGCTTTATGAATCTGTTGGGGTGGCTAGCCTTTTTTTGGGCTGAATTCATGGCTTCATTCCGTGGAAACATATTAATATACTTTTCTACTTCTTAACACTTTAAATCTTCTTGCCCATGTAAGGCCCGTCAAGGGAATAGCCTGCTTTCCGGTAGTAGCCCCGAACCCCTGGACCTGAAATGATTACGGTTTTGGAGAGCCCGAATTCCTTTTTCGTTATCTCTTCTGCTTCTGCAAGGAGCTGCTTTCCCAATCCCTTGTGCTGCATTTTTGTTTGCGAGTCCTCGCCTATCGCCGCCTCCTGCCCGTAGACGTGGAGTTCGCGCACTATTGAGGCGAGGACGCCGCTGTCGTTCGCAATTTCGGAACGGTGGGACGCGCCTGGAATCCTTAAACGTAAAAATGCCGCAAGCAAATCCTTTTCCTCATCCTCGAACGAGAGGAATATCTCTGAGCTGCCTGAAGCCTTGTAGTCAATGCGTTCAAGCGAAAGATTCAGCTTGGCTGTCTTTCCCCCTTTCCTCTCCTCGCTCCCTATTTCCCTGCAGCGGATGCAGCGGCATTTCTCTCCGCGCTCTGCGAGCTTGCGGTCCACTATCTGCCGCAGATTGGAGTTCATCACTCCTGCTGAAATTAACGGAGAGGGGATGTCGCGCTGTATGCGGGGGGTGCGGACGTACTTGGGAATGTATGCAGTTGCCTGTGCAATCACTTCTGCTGCCGTTTCCGTGTCGTATGGGGTGAACTCCCCTTTCTTCCATTGCTGGTAGAGAACAGTACCTTGCACAACAAGCGTGGGATAAATTTTCAGCATGTCGGGCTGGAAGTCCTGCGAAGAGAAGAGGCGCTTGAAGTAGGAGACGTCCTGTTTCGGAGTTGAAAACAAGCCGGGCATCATGTGATAGCAGAGCTTGAAGCCGCTGTCCTTGAGAATGCGGGTGCTGCGGACTACGTCTGCAACTTTGTGCCCGCGGCGAACTAGCTTGTAGACTTTGTCGGATAATGCCTGCACCCCCAATTCAACCTGCGTGCCTGCTGTCGAGAGCATTTCGTCCGCATGGTATTCAAAGCCGTAGTCGGGGCGGGTTTCGTATGTCACGCCTATTGCGCGGTGCGGGGCGAATTCATTCAGATCGATTGCATCCTTGAGTGTGCGGGATTTCTTCCCGTTGAGCGTGTCGAATGCCTCCTTCATGAATGCATGGCGGTGGGACTCCTTTATCCCAGAGTAGAGGAAGGTGCCGCCCATTATTATCAGGTGGCACTTGTCTATTGTGTGGCCCTGTGCAGCGTATTGCTTGAGCCGCGCCGTTATTTGGCGCGAGGCGGAGTAGCCGTTCTGTATTGCGCGCATTGTGGTTGGCTCGTAGCCGGTGTATGCCTGCGGCGCGCCCTCACCTCTCGGGCAGTAGGTGCAGTAGCCTCCGCAGGGAGCGGGAAGGGGCATTATTGCGATTGGTGAAATGCCGGAAAGCGTGCGGGTCGGGGATTTGAGCAGGCGGTTGC
>Ga0209541_10016730_pt1 | contig 10812 bp, 14 predicted proteins | sample RifCSPlowO2_01_FD_184027 | JGI IMG/M metagenome (GOLD analysis project Ga0209541, IMG submission 184027) | Groundwater microbial communities from Rifle, Colorado - Rifle CSP2_plank lowO2_0.1 (SPAdes) (version 2) | ecosystem: Environmental > Aquatic > Deep subsurface > Groundwater | place... | reverse complement strand
CCCACCCCTTATTCGCCATACGATTTAAGCATGGCAAAAGCCTATGCATTGCATAAGCACTAGGAGTTCCCTTATCACACTTTCGTGCAGTGTAAAGTTTACGCGCCTGCTGCACCCCGTAGGGCTAGGACCAGTATCTCAGTGTCCTTCTCCGGGCTACCTCTCTCAAGGCCCGTACGGATCTTTGGCTTGGTGGGCCGTTACCCCGCCAACTACCTAATCCGCCGCCGACTCATCCTACGGCTCGAATTTAAAAGATGGGACATTCCAGTCCTCATCCCCTATCAGGTATTACCCTCAGTTTCCCAAGGTTATCCCTGACCGTAGGGCAGATTATCGACGTGTTACTGAGCAGTGTGCCGGTATTGCTACCAGACTTGCATGGCTTAGTCGAACTCCTATAGCAGCAACCTCCCGCAGGATCAACGGGATCTCAATTATTAGGTCGCATACTTAGCTTAATTAGAATTGCGCTTCATCACTCTTTCCTCGTACTCAAGATGAGCTTGAGCACTCACGATGCAACTGAGGAGGTGATGAATGTGCCAGCTTTGGCTAGCTGGTTTTTTCTTACTTATCCCATTCTCGCCATCCGGCGGAGTGGTTCTTCAGAAGTGCCGAGCTTTTGTATCGGCGGAACATCTAGGGAGTCTGGGAGCCTTTATAAAGGTTTCGACTAAAGAATCACGGATTCCCCGTCTGGAATTCGGCTGCAAGAGATTCATACGATCGCCGCCGAAGCTCGAAGTGCCATTGCACAAGTTCCTCACCAGCCTGCATTCGTTCGGGGAGATCAGGCACGTGAATTCCGTATAGCTCAAACACTTTTCTCACTGCGCGCTCTCCGGTCTCAACGCCATGAATGCGCTCCCACGCACATGCATCAACGAGCTCCTTTTGCTCTGGGGTGAGCCCTGTGATACTATCAAGTGGAGGAATGTAATGGTGTCTTTCCCAATATGATGCCAATTGCCGCTCATACGATTCTATCTCTCGTTTTAATCGTTGATATGTCCCGTTTCCGAGTCCAAATGAAAACCAGCGGGCAACTCTTAGGTAGCCCATAGCGAAGTAGGTCTCTTTTGATGGGAGATTGGGAATCGGCTCATTAGAAAAGCGATCATCGTGCCGTTGCTGATAAAATTCTGCTTGCAACGCAACCAATTCTTCGAAGGATGGCACGCTCATGAACAATGCAACTCTCTATTGCAATTTAAAGATTACTAGCTTACAAAAACTAATAGAATTACTTCCTAACTCTTTGCTTCCCGGCGTATGTCCTTCTGGTGAGTCCTTCTTCAAAAACACGCATCTTTTTAAATGATATTGCACTTCAAGTTTTTATGGGGGATATGAAATTAATTCTAGGTGGATTTGCGATCACTTGCAGTGATGAGAGACTTCCGGAGTTGTATAAACGAGTTCTAGAACAGTGTCCTACTGATATGAGAATGACTTTGCCCAATTTGGAATTGAGTTATCATTCAAGGCCAAATTTAGGGGGGCGGGTTGTATTAGCTCGTCTTGATGTTTGTGATAAGGTGTATGCTGAGCGCGGTTCTGTTGATATGGCATTCCATTCACTGGCCGATACAGCGGATGCGAAAATTTCGAAAGTTATGAGGCAAAACTTGAGAATATTACTCTTAAAAATGAAAAAGCCATACGACCCTTTTGAGACTCTCGATCGCCTTACATTTTCACATCGTTTTAGCATCCTTGCAAGTCGACATTCACGAGAAGAATTGCACGAACCCTTTCAGTGGATTGAGCAAGTTGGAATTGACCTATTGTTTGATTATGATGGGACGTTCGGTCAGAGGTTATATGGGAAAAATGAAGCTTTGCATCCAAGAGTTAGCCCCGGGACATTTGCTGAATGCTATCCATTTCTGGATGAGGAGGATCCGAGCATAGAACATGGACTTGTGAGACCCCTTCGCATATGGCGCTTTCCTCATTCGGAAGACTCTTCCCTCCTTCTCCCCTGTGAAAACTATGAGGGGACGCGTAGAGACGCAGAGGGGCACCTCCATCTTGATCCCATGAAAGATTACGATCAGATCATCTCAACACATTTTCCCCATCGAGGCCTTCCCTCACTGGAAGAACTCAAAGCAATTTCACTGGACGAATTCGTCGATAAACATGTGTCAAATATTGTACGAGCTTTTGCTGAGTTTGTTGAGAACTAATAACGCCTTTTCTACAATATAACAACTGTTAAAAGATTTTACTTCCTAACTCTCTTTCGCTTTTCCTTCTTCATGCGCTTTCTCTGCCACTTCCAGCGCATCTGGCCTGCTTTCTTCCAGCGACGTGAGGATCGTTTCATAATGAAGAAAAAACTGATGGACTTTTTAAAGGTTTGGTTCGAAATTTTTCCGAAAAATTTTAGGAAAGGCATATAAAGGCCAGAAGGTTTATATAGGAGCCATAGTCTATAGCCTATAGATGGTGACGACAATTCAAGTACGCGAGGAAACGATGGAGCAGCTTAAGCAACTCAGGACGCATATGAAAGCAAAGTCATACGATGAAGTAGTTCAAAACCTCGTGCGTCATCAGAATATCGAATCCATGTACGGTTTTTTAGGGAAGAAGAGCAGAGCATGGATACTCAAGGATCTCCGGGATAAGCATGACCGATTCTAAACTTTTTTTTGACACCTCTGCTTGGTTCGCATATTTTTTTAACGAGAAAAAGGAAGTGCAACAGCTGCTTGACACCGTTCAGCATGTGTATGCCTCTCCATTATCGCTGTTTGAGATTAAAGTAAAGCTGCTAAGGCACAAATTCAGTGTGAAGGATATTGAGGCTGCACTATCCTTTGTCAGGAGAAAAGCTATTCTTGTGCAGCTCCAAGAGACAATCATGGATATTGCTGCTGAGTATTCTGTGCGTCACAAACTCGCTGCCCTTGATGCCCTGATTTACGCATCCTCCCAGTTTAAGCAGACGACACTTATTACGCTGGATCATGATTTTAAGCATTGCCCTAATGTCAAAGTTCTCTAACCTATTGCTTTAATCAAGGTTGCACCTATCGCAACACATTTATAATCTTTCAATTTGAGGTTTTATGGTGATACTAATGAAAAACCTACTTTTCATATGTGGAGTTGTCTTGCTTGTCGCTTGTGCGCAGCAAGAAAACGATCCTAATTTTATCAGCGCAGATCCTGATGAATGCACAAGGATTCAATTCTTATGTGTTGAAGGCACTGAGCCGTTCTTTAACGAGTCTGGTTGCGGATGCGGGCCCGTTACAGCGATGGACTCAGGACGGGCATATGTGAATAATGATCCCGCACTCTGTGAGACATTGCGTTTCACCTGCAAACCCGGAGAAGAAGCATTTTTCGATGAGACGGGATGTGGATGCCAAATGCAACGAGAAACCGATTGTGAGCCCGAGCAGCGCAATGCTGAAATCTGCGCGATGGATTACAATCCTGTCTGTGGTTGGAATGATCCTGAGAAGATTCAGTGCATCAGATATCCGTGCGCGCAGACCTACAGCAACAGCTGCGAAGCCTGTAAGAATCCGGATGTCAAAACGTGGACAAGAGGGGAGTGTCCGAGCGGATAGTAAAATCTAAAATGATTGCGCTATAACTTTTTTTGATTTAAAAAACTTCTTCGTGAAGGCAATCGCTTTTTTGTTGTCAAACTTCTTGCATGTGTACACAATCGCGGAGAAAAACTTCGCGTTCGACCAAATGTAGAGTGAGATTCCAGAATCAATCAATGGAATAAACGCGTCATATCCTTGATTTTCCTTTTTTCCTTCCCCTCCCGGCGAAAAAATAATGGGTTTTCCGTATACTCTCAATGAGAGGTGTTTTGAGATTCCGGCAAAGTAGCGCTCAATCGTTTTTCTGCTTACCGGAATCGTAAAATACCCTTCAATCAGAAGGCGCTGGCGTGTGATGTGCGGGGCGAGGTCGTTCATGGTCTGACATCCGAGAAGGCCGTATAAATAAGTTTGGATAATGTCGGCTCTGTCCTGAGAGTGTCTTGCCACTATCTCTGAGCACTTTTAGATCGTGAATGTTGTGAGCGGAGGGGCATGTCCCTTACGGGGAGGCACCGCTCGTTGAGATGACACAGCGCAGTGCGAAGCTGGCAAGACCGAGCGAAAGCGAGACTCAGGACAGAGCCTGCAAACAAGGAACCTTTATATACTGCAAATCCCATAGTTTTATGATGGAAAAACCCGATATTGCCTTTCCAAAATTGACGAGGAACGAGCAAACCGTACTCAAAAGGATTATTGAGCAGGCTAAAATTCCCGATTTGGAGATCGCCAAAAAAATGGGGCTTTCTCAACAGGCAATTTTTAAGATTAGGCACAAGCTCGAAGAAGTGGGGATTATCAAAGGGTATATGCCCATAATAGATTTTAAAAAGGTAGGTATTGAAACATTGGTTGTTCTGGGGATCCGGTTCACTAAACAAGTCTGGGAAAAATACTCAGACGATCAAATTTCTGAAAGTATTAGAAAAATTCCACAGGTAATCATTGCATATCGCATTCCTGAGTCAGGGATCTCCCATCTCCTGGTTATGGGGTTTAGGAATATGGAGCAAAAAGACAGATACCTTATGAAATTACAGACAAAATACTCTAAGGAGATTGAGATCGTGAGGGTCTACCCGTTTGCAGTGGATAGAATCATTAAAGAAAGTAACGTGGGTCTGTTAAACATCATTCTTGATAAGGAAGAAACCCCTACCGCCGAGTTTTTATTGGATTAATAACAACGATCTCCTACTGTTTGATTGATTTCTACTACCATACGCAGTTATAGCTGCCTCCATTAAAACAGGCATGGTTAAAACAAAAGGGACCATATGCAAGCATTGTAAGAGGCAGATTATGGACAAGATAAAGCTTGTCGGGCTTACATGTGTATGCCCTTTTTGTGAAAAACCAAGCGAATAGAATACCTAGAAAAAATGAAGCGAACCCACGTACATAAAGAATCCAAACAACCGCAGGGCAGGGACGGTGTCATAGCGGACCTCCCTGCGCTTGCATTGAGAAGCAGAAAATCGGATGGAAACGAATCCGTCGTCATTAATTGAAGAAGCACAAGAGGCGTGAAGATGCATACAAAAACGGTGAATGAAGTTGAGCAAGAACTGTTGTTTAAAGACCTTAGAGTAACATTTTGGGAAAAGCACCATAGTATTCCCACCATGTACGACATAATGTGGGGAGAAATGGAGGCGTAATCATGAACTACAAAAACAACGGGTACAATCGGTTGTTAGTGGGAAATCTCTACAACTGGAGGTTAGACCGATTTGAGAGTCTCATAACCGAAGAAAACGCATACAGCCAAAATAAAATGAAGACTTAAATGGGGGAGCAGCATGAGACGAAAACAAAACGGCAGAAGGCCCTATCGCTTTGAAACCGGTAATGAATTTGATGCGTTATTTGACCTGAATAGCGCTGTTGATGGAAGCAACCGTGAACAGCAAGAGAATATAGTGCGATGAGCGTGGGTTTTTAGAGCTTCTAGTAGTTTCTCAATCCACACATTTTAACACCGCCTCAATAAACCATCCAATCAGAATTATAAGCCCTGACTTTACGGGCATCATTCTTTTTGCTTTATTTGGCCCGCGCGCTTCGGCAGTGCTTGATCTGTTTTCTTTTTTTATCAGCCAGTTTTTTAAATCCTTTTTTCCCAATTTCAACTTCGGGAAAATAATTTGCGCTGTATCCGCAAGCGTTGCAAATTCTCGAATTAAAGCTGAATCCCGTCATGACAGTCAACGGGTTTGAATAGTCTGTTCCGACATCTGTGCTCTTGCACTTTGGACAAACGAGAATATAATCTTTCTTTGATCTATTGACCATAGAGGGAGTTACTACTTCACGGGCGTCATGCCTTCAACAAGCTTGGGGTCTGGAGCAGCTCCCTTTGCTTCCGCAGCGCTCGTGGTCGGTCCTCCGATGTGATCATGCAAATACTCCTGTAATTTTAATCCCTGAGCAAACACGGGATTCTCTTCAAGCAAACGCTCAACGGCATGTGATAACAGCTCTGCTTTCTCAATCCGGAAGTTGAATTCCCCGCGCACTCTGGCTGCAAGCTCGGCAAACCGTTCGTCGATTTTCTTATGAATCTCTTTGAGATCAGTGAGCGTTCTCTTCGCATCCTTGTCGGATTTTTCAATGATGGCCAGTTTTTCCGTAAACTCCGATTTCTTCACGAAAGTCGCATTCGCAATCTCGAGCTTGTCCACTTTATTGCCGAGCTCTTTTAAGTCGGAGCGCAATGCCTCAAGCTTATCCGCGAATGTGTTGAACGCCTCAAAGCTTTTCTGCGATTCTATGAAGACATTCTCAACGCGATCTGCGTGCCGTTCAACCGTTGCGGTGATTTTTTTTACTTTCATGAGCTCATCTTTGACTTCCTCGTTGAGTTTTATAACCTGCTCAATGCCTCGATACAGCCCCATCTGATCCCTCATCCGTTTCAGCTGGTCCATGACATTTCTGAGCATCTCCTCTTTTGCCTCGAGAATTCCCCGCAATCCCTCAATCTTGCCATCTTCCTTCTGGAGCTGGATCATGAGCTTGTCAGGATGCACGCTCTCAACAAGATCTGCCGCTTTCGTAGCCTTAACCTCAATCATGCCTACGGTACGCTGGGTGTCATTCACCTGGCCGCGAAGCTCTCCAATCTGCTCATTCATCGTGCCAAAGCGCTCCGTCGTGGATTTACGCATTTCCTTAAGAGACTCGAGCGTTCCCGTAATCTTGGTGATGTCTGCTTGAATCAACTCAACTTTCTGTCCAAGAGCCGCGTCTTGGGGGATTTGTTTTTCTCCCTCTTCCTCATCATCATCATCTGCAGCCTGCTTTGGCTGTTCCGCTGCTTTCTTTTTATGAAAAGGCCACATCCCATGATAATGCCTGGTTTGCTATTATTTAAAGGTTTGGACTTCGCAGCATTTAAATATCCGTGATGTCCAAAACAATGGATGCACGCAATTCTCGCAGTCGATCAGGACATTCGCATTCTGGAAGACGTGAAGAGGGTCTTAACTCCGCTGCCAGCGAGCGTTACCGTAGCAATGAAGGGCGAGGATGCAATTGCGTTTCTCAAGACCGGAAAATTCGACATGCTCATCTCGGCGATTGACACGGGCGATATCGACGGGCTGCAGCTGATTCAGGAGGCGAAGAAGCGATTCATGGCGACGATGGTCGTGAGCGCGAGGAATGATGAGGACACGATCGGCATGATCACCGCGTATTACAAGCCCGACCGCTACTTGACAAAGCCCTTGAATGAGGATGTGCTCCTGCACACGGTTCAGGATCTGCTGAAAACCGGAGCCTTGCCCGCTGCATTGCGCGAATCAGTCTTGAATGAGCTCTCGGCTCACTTTCCTGGAGGCATCGCTGTGTTGAACTCCGAGTGCGATATTCTCTGGGTGAACGAATATTTGGAAAGCAAGGGATTCTCTTTGAGGAATGTGTATGGGCAAAAATCGCATTTTGCCTTTGAGCACAGACATTCCCCTCAGGAGCCAACGATAAAAGCGCTGCAGACAGGAAAAACACACTCCGGCACACATAAAGGAGAGGATCAGCATTCATACTCATTAACCTCTATTCCCCTTGTCGTGGATGGAAAAGTGAAGTATCTTCTTGAAGTTACGCTCGATCTCTCAGCGATGAGTCAGTAGACTTATTTTATAAGAATATTATACATATTATATAAGATTAAATAATGATAAATTAGTATATAATAAGATATAAGGCTTATTTAATAAGACTAATTCTAAGGATAGGTTAAATTTATATACTAATATACTTATTTGATAAGAATACTTACTTATTAAGTAAATACATTGAAACTAGGGAACGCGGCGAGGAAACACGAAACAGCAACCCCTCAACTAGATACCGTGCTCGCTGCGTTTCTCAAGCACCTTCGGGAGCAGCATAACCTTTCTGACGAACAAATAAATACGCTATTTGAGCAAAAAACTTCCATTCCAGTCTCTGCATTCTCATCGCTCCTCAGCACGCTTGAAACCGTTGTGAAGTATCTCAAGGAAAACAAGCGTTTGAGAAATGGCGAAATCGCCACGCTCCTCAATAGAGATCCAAGAACAATCTGGGCAACTTATCACAACGCCCTTAAAAAATTTCCTTCTTCACTGATTGTCGCGCAAACGCCTTACCATATTCCTGCCGACGTTTTTCGTGACCGTAGCAAGTCCACATTGGAAGCGGCCATCATGCATCTCATAGTACATTACAAGCTTAGCCTGCACGAAATAGCCGTGCTGCTTAAGCGTGATGACAGCACCATTTGGATCACCGCGCACAGGAAAAAATGAAACGCAAAGCAACAGTAGGGTATAAGGCAGTGTTTTTCCTAGCTGTGCTCTTACTGCTCGGCATTTCGCTGACAGGGCTCTTCCTTGTGAGAACATACACAGGATATCTGGGCCTCAGCCTCAACGCTTCTGCAGGAACGATTAGCACCGTGCTCATCACGTACACCGCCGCAACAACGTATTGGTCAGGCGCCGGTGGTATGTTCAGTCTTGACTTAAATAGCGATCTCCCTGCCATCACGATTAACGCAACGAAATCGAATATTACGATGAGAAATATGACGTTCGACTGCTTTGGGGGAACGGGAAACGATATATACTTTTCAACCACCTGGCATGAGAACGTCTCGTATCCTGTCGGCGCTGCTACCCTTGCTGATGTCAATAGCTATATTGGGACACTTGATACGAGTTTGAGCGCTCCAAACAATACGTTAACACGCAACATCACCGTTAACTTTGGAGGAACCTCTATCACAACGATTGGAGCATACACGAGGCAGAAAAACCAGCCGGAATCAACTGACTTTGACCTGTTCGTGCTGAAAGACAATCTAGGCCGTCTGCTGTGGGGAACGCACGTGAATGCCCTCGCTACGGGATTTAACGGGCAGTTGTTTAATTATCAGGTCATGCTTCCCATCCCCGCAAATACCACAACCGTTCAATACTACGCATACGGAGATCCTCTTTCAGATCCCTTTGGCAATTGTACTGTCGTGAAGAATGTCGTCGTGGATGGATATGTTCTCGATAATCAAACGGGTCTTCCACTGGAGAATGTGAGCGTTAAGGTTGGAGGAGCATGGTCGAGTATCACGAATTCTGCCGGATTTTACAGTCTCATCGCCCAGGAGGGCACACACTTCCTCATCGGAGAAGCTAGTGGTTATCTGGATTACATTGACAGTGTCACACTCACATTTGGAACACCATTGCACTATAACTTCTCCATGATTCCAACACTCGGGCAGGAGCCACCATCAGGATATGGATTTGTAAGAGGAGTCGTGCGCGACAACGACACGCAGCTTCCCATCCAGAATGTTTCCATTCAAGTAGGAGGTCTGACACAGGTAACTGATGCAAATGGCAATTATACGATCGTCGCGCCAAATGGAAACAACACGCTTGTCGCATTAAGAACCGGGTATAATACGCATGTTGCCTCCGTAACCGTAACAACGCTGCAATACACAACCCACAACATAAATCTGACGAGGCTCCCGACGGAAGCGGGCCTCAACGGAACGCTCACAGGATTTGTCAAGGATACTTCAGGAGTAGCAATTGGAAACGTGAGCGTATACGTAAATGATATTATCGGAAGCACAAACACGGTTGGAAATTACAGTTTGAGCCTCTCTACGGGCACATACTGGGCTGTATTCCTGAAGCAGGGATATTTCCTCAACGCAACACAGGTATTCATTAACGTTAGTCAGACAACGTATCTCAATATAACGTTAGTTACTTTTGCAGCTCCCGGACTTGGCCCAGGTCTTGGTCCTGGTCTCGGCCAGGGTGTGGGTCCTGGTCTCGGCCCGGGATTAGGCCCTGGTCAGGGAGCGAATGCCGTTCAGGAAGAACCGAGAGCCCTGGAAATCTATACGTCCCTAGATGCAATCAAGAAAAAGGTTCGCCAAGGGTCATTCGCTGAGGAGAGTATGACTATTTACAACTTCAAGAATATTCCTACACATCTTACTTTTTCCGTGTCAGGAAGCGTTGCTCCATATGTCAAACTCAGCATGGAAGACGCAATTATCCAGCCTAACGCAAGTGCAAAGCTCAACATCCGTCTCTTAGGCGATGGCGTTCCGGGCCTCTATACGGGTATTCTCAAACTCGATGGAGATTTCCAGGCGCTTGTTCCCATAGAGCTTACAATCATTAAAGAGGGTAAAATCCCGGTGGAGGCCTTAATCATTAAGATTGACACGCTACAGCAGGAAGCATATCGCGGCCAGGAATTCCGCTACAAAGTTGACTTAATCAATTTGTTGTCCGGCACAGAATTTGATGTCCATCTTAATTTTACACTCTATGATGTAAATAGGACAACGATCATACCTCTCGGAGAACAGACCACCTCCGTGCCAACGTTCATCTCCATCATAAGAAAGGCAGCGCTCCCTTCGGACGTCCCGTTAGGAGATTATATCCTCGCAGTTGATGCGAAGTATGTTGGCTTCAGCGCAAATGCCAACACGCTGTTCTTCATCAAGGATCCATTTTACAAATACAATGTGTTTGGCATTTTTCCTGTCTGGATGCTCTCGCTCATTATGGCGCTCTTCTCAACCGGATTTTTCACGTACCTGATCATTAAACGCCAGCAGGAGAAGAAGAAGCGGTTTCATGTGAAAGTGGATTACAAACTCATCCCCACCGAGGGTGAGAGGAGCATCTTCATCGGCTACATCGCCGAAACC
>Ga0209541_10016728_pt1 | contig 10813 bp, 8 predicted proteins | sample RifCSPlowO2_01_FD_184027 | JGI IMG/M metagenome (GOLD analysis project Ga0209541, IMG submission 184027) | Groundwater microbial communities from Rifle, Colorado - Rifle CSP2_plank lowO2_0.1 (SPAdes) (version 2) | ecosystem: Environmental > Aquatic > Deep subsurface > Groundwater | place: Rifle... | reverse complement strand
TGGTGCAATTTTTTCTCCACTATGGTATAAAATTGCACCATGCCTGAACTGCCAGAGGTTGAAACCACGGTGCGAGGGTTAAAGAAGACCATCCAGGGTCTGGTGATAAAAGGCGTCTGGACTGACTTAGATACGAAAGATAAGCGCAAAGCCGACACGGTAGCGAATATAAAATTCTTTAAATTTTTTAAGCGAGAAGTTGTGGGAAAAAAAGTTTTATCGGTAGAGCGTAGGGCGAAGAACATTTTGATAAATATATCTAGAGGCCCCGCCAAGGACGGGGTAAACAAAACTATATTGATTCATCTGAAAATGACCGGGCATCTGCTTTATGGAAAATATAAATTCTCAAAAAATAAATGGGCTCCCGCCGAGGAAGGCCCCCTACATGATCCCTACAATAGATTTGTGCATGTGGTTTTTACTTTTTCAGGGGGCAAGCACCTTGCATTTTCGGACACCAGAAAATTTGGAAAAATAACCCTCCTTGAAACCAAAACTGCGCACCAGAGTAAACACTTGAACAACATCGGCCCTGAGCCCTTGCTATCAAATTTTGATTTAAAGAAATTAAAAGAGCAATTGAACAAAAAGCCGAAGGGTAAAATAAAAACCGTGCTAATGGACCAGAGTGTCATAGCCGGCATCGGCAATATCTATTCCGATGAGATACTCTGGCACGCAGGTGTACATCCCGAGAGACAAGTACAAAATATAAAGGAATCAGAATTAAAATTGATATTCAAAACAATAAAGGAAACTCTCCGCAAAGGAATAGATTTTGGCGGAGATTCCATGTCTGATTATAGGAATATTCACGGATTAAGGGGCGAATTTCAGCTACACCACCAAGTCTACCAAAGATCCGGAGAGAAATGCATAAAAAAAGACCCGCGCCATGGCCGGGCAAGCTGTCTGGGTATAATAAAAAGAATTGTTATAAATGGTCGGAGCGCGCACTTTTGTCCTATGCACCAAAAATTGTCCAAATGACCTTAAAATATCTTACAATCTTTTTAGCAATACTTTTCTTGGGTACCGCGGCTGATGTACCGGTAATGTTTCTCGGAGTACAGGGAATAATCTCTTTGTATTTCGTCTTTATTGTTGGATTTTTGACAGATATCTTTTCTGATTTTTTCTGGTACTGGCTGGGACAAAAAATAGGGGTAAAAAGATTTGAGCGAATAAAATTTTTTAAGGTGAAACCAGAAAGAATGGAGATGGTTAGCTTGGCTCTGAATAAATACGGAATATTGATGCTGTACTGCTCTAAATTTATTTATTCTCTTGGAGTTCCGACGCAGATTGTGGCGGGAGCGCATAGATACTCAAAGAAAAAGTTTTTGCTAGCTAATAGCTTGGGAGGAATGAGTGTTTTGCTTATTTTATATGTAGCGGCCAAAATTTCACCTTCAGTAGAACTAGCACAGAGCCACACAAGAAATATGTATCTAAATATGTTGATATTTATCCTCATAATAGGGATTTTTTCTGTGCTTCTCAGTAAGTTTTTGAAGAGATTTTTTAATCGACGAGCATCTGATAGAGGGCCACTCCCATAGCCACAGAAACATTTAGTGATTCTTTTTTACCCTTCATTGGAATCTCGGCAATGACATCACACTTTCGAAGTATGCTCTTTGGAATTCCCGCGACCTCCGCGCCCACAATAAAAGCAGCGTTGCCCTTCACAGATAGTTGTTTGTAATCAACGGAATTTTTAGCTTGTTCTATAGCAATAATTTTAAACCCCGACTTTTTTAGATTTGAGATTAAAGATAAAAGATTTTTCCTCTGTTCCCAGGTCACAAATTCTTCTGCGCCTAAGGCAGATTTTGCCATATCTCGCCTCTTCCTGCCAAATCTGTCTAGCGGTGTGGGCGTATAGCCGGCGAGATATATCTTATCTATTCCCACTGCATCGGCAGTACGAAACATAGCCCCCACATTTTCTACGCTTCTGATATTATGCAGTATTAAAATATTTTCTCGGTTCTTTGTCATGTTTCTTTTCTACTTTAGTTAAGTAAAGTAATTTATTTTAGTAAAGTAACTAAGAAACTTCTTGCTGATAGCACTCTTTGCAATATATTTTTTCCAGCCTGTCGGGTGCATACATCGTTTCAAATTTGTTTACACATTTTTTTTTATGATTGTGGTTCGATAAATCACACATGCATTCTCGTTTGTAAAAACGAAAAGGATTTTTCCATACTAAGCGAGCATGATATCTGCAATTCGGGCAATATCTTGGTATCGGCAGATTCATCTGCCGATAAAAAGAAAGCTCGTCCGGTAATATTCTGAACGCCGAAGTACATTGCGTCTTGATATCACCTAAATTGGGACATTCAATCACTTCATCGCATGCCGAATCTTGGCTTTCTTTTATGTCATCCGGTAGATCACCCGACTTTATAGTCGAGGTATAATTTTTTACTTCCGGCTCGCGCCAGACGTAACCCTGTTTTAGAATTTCGTCTTTAGATAAAGGTTCTTCCTCATATGCAATAGTTTCATTATACGCGAACGGCGAAAGTTCCGTAGGGAAAAATTCCCCAAACGGGTAGCTACGCCCCACTTTGTCTGTATAAACATTATTATTCATTTGTGCAATAATCTTCGGTATTAGTTTGTCATATTCCTCTTTAGTGTATTGTTTATTTAAAATACAATACTGTTTTTTACTCAATATTCCATAGCAACCGAAGCAATCCGAGCTAGACCGACAGCTATCGCAATAGAACATATTGTGACAGCCACCTCCGCAACTTATGGAGAGGGCGAGGTTGCTCCCTTGGCGGCCACCAAGTGCAAATTCGTATAAGTTTTCCATCTTACCCACGAAAACCACATCTTGGCAATCTTTAATAGTGCTTACGCCCAGGAAAACATTTTTACAATTCTCTCCATCCCGCAAACCAAAACATTTATAAACATCTTTAGAATTTTCAATGAAATTTCCAACTGCATTCACGCAATTTTTTATTTGGGCAAATTTATGAATGGAATTTTGGACCAACTTTTTAAATTCCTCTTTAGCATTTTGCTGACCAGAATAAGTGCCTAGGCTCATTTTTTCAATTGCCTGCAGGTATTCTTCTCGAGTTAACTGCTGATTTCTAAAAACATAGCTCTTATTGCGTAGATTTGAGGACATACAGCAGTTTACGCAGTTGGAACAATCAAATAGAAAAAGTGAATCCACACACTGATCGCTTTCTACTAAAAAACTGGAACCATAACTTTCGGAGCATTGTACTAACTCATAACACCTCTCACATTCCTTAAATAAAAGTGAGTCCATACAATCTTTATTGTGGTGAAAAGCATAGCGGGTATATTTAATATTTTCAGAAGAGGTGGTGTTGAAGGCAAGATAAACATCTTTAGAATGAAAACAGAAATTGGCATATTCACAATTGCCACTATTTCGCTCATTTTGTTCCAAGGCTCGATGGGGCACAGTTTCCTTTAACTCTAAAAACTGCTCGAAAAAATTTCTCGAAAAATCATAATCCCGACCGTAATCTCGCGCATCCCAAGAGTCGCTGATGTGACACCTCACGCAATAAACTGGGAATTTATTTTCCGAATGATAAATAGAAAGGGTACTGGCTTTGCACAAATCACACTTTCTTTTGTATAATGTGCGCTCATTAATAAAGCTAATTTTACGAATAAACCGGCAGTGCGGACACCATGTAGGTGCGGGAACTTTCAGTTTCTCATAGAAATTGAAGTCATCTGGTTCAATGGTAAAATTTTCCTTGCAATTTTGGCATATCTTTGTTTCAGAATTCATATTTACATAATATGCCTTTTTGGGGCTAAATCAAGAATTTATAGATTTGTTTCTTTGGTGAATTTTAGCATATGCTAAAATTCACCACACTATCTTAAAAAATTTCTGCTCCTCATATTTTTATGATAATTTATGGCAAACCTGTGCGCCTCGCTGTTTGCAAGTAGTATGGCGGATTTATGTTTTTTGATTATATCTCCTTCCCCCAGTATAGCCTTCGGCTTATGTTTGTCATCCTTTACGACCGACGCAACGGTGGTATTGATTTTATGTTTTTTCAAAATTAATTTTGCTGTATTTTGTTGCGCTACTCCGCCATCTACTACAATTAAATTTGGATAACTCCATTCCCTGTGCTCCAGCCTTCTTTCTAGAATTTCCGCAAGCGCTCCGGTATCATTTGCTCCATTATTTCCTAGAAGTGTTTTTCCGCCAAAGGCGGATCCGCCTCGGGCGGAGAATCTTTTATATTCACTTTTAGCTACTTGGCCATCTTCTATCACGGTCATTACCCCTACCATATTCTTGCCACTCATGTGGGCTATGTCATAAGCCTCAATACGAAACATAGGCTCTAGGCCATAGACGCTAGGCTCTAGCTTAAGCAGGGCTACATCATTTATGTGTTGCAGGGCAAAAATCTGTCTTTTTATTTCTCCAGCTTTTTCAAATTCATGCAACTTAGCATATTCTTTCATTTGTTTTTTTAGATTTTGGAGGATTTTTTTCTTTTTGCCGGCAAAAAATAATTTTATATTTCTAATATTTTGCAAATACATCGTTCTGTCTTGTAAATCCGGTACCAGATTTATTTGCTTGTAAAATTCCATATAATTCTTGCTCTTGTCGTCTAAAAATGGGAAAATCTTACGAATTACTTTCATCGCTTCCCGAAGTTGAGTTCCGTTCGTATATGGACCATATATCTTGTCCAACACTCGGTGTTTGACATTACTGCCACGCATAATAACTACTTTGGGTAGTTTCTCTTTGGTAATACAGACGTAATTAAAACTTTTGTCTGATTTTTCTTTCGTATTATATTTCGGCTGATGCTTTTTAATAAGATTCGCCTCAAGAATTATGGCCTCCAACACACTATCGGAAACTTGCCAGTTTATTTTATCTGCATTAAAAACCATATCCACTAATATGGGACCTCTTGTTCCGATCAAGTCTTTTCCAAAGTAGCTTTTTATTCTATCTCGCAGAGATGTCGCTTTGCCAATATATAAAATCTGCTTGTTTTTTATAAAAAAATAAACTCCAGGTTTGTCGGGAATATTTAGTTTCTTTGTTGTTTTCATCCCGTACTAAAATTTAAAATTTTTAATAATAATGGTCATATTTTGTAATCAAAAATTTAATACGGGACATGTTTTCTTAACGCTTTTCTTAAATATTTACCGGTGTAGCTTTTGATATTGCCGGCTACTTCTTCCGGTGTACCCTTGGCAACCAGATTCCCGCCAGCCACCCCTCCTTCTGGTCCAATATCTATAATATAATCAGAACTTTTTATAATATCTAGATTATGTTCTATTAAAACCACCGTATTTCCTTTTGAAACAAGCTTATTCAAAACTTCTAAAAGCTTCTGCACATCATCATAATGCAATCCCACTGTGGGTTCATCTAAGAGATATATAGTTTTTTCCGTGTGAGGACGATATAGTTCACTGGAAATTTTTACCCGTTGCGCCTCCCCGCCCGAGAGGGTAGTGGCAGATTGACCGAGCTCTAGATAGCCGAGACCCACATCGAGCAAGGTCTGCAGTCTGTCGGAAATCGCTGGAATATCCTTAAAAAAATTTAGCCCATTTTCTACTGTCATGTGAAGTACTTCATAAATATTTTTTTTCTTATACTTTACCGTTAGCGTTTCTTTTTCAAAACGCTTGCCATTGCATACATCGCAAGTTACATACACGGTAGGAAGAAAATGCATCTCCACCGCTATTTCCCCGTTACCCTCACACGCTTCACAACGACCGCCTTTGACATTGAAAGAAAACCTGTTGGCTTTCCAGCCACGCAGCCTTGCCTCTTCCGTTGTGGCAAAAAGGTCACGAATGTGGGTAAAAGCTCCGGTGTAGGTGGCTAGATTTGAACGCGGAGTTCTGCCGATTGGAGACTGATTTATTAAAATTGCGCGAGAAAGATATTCTGTGCCGGTAAAAGAACTGCAATTGAAAACTTTGGCAGTTCGATACTTTCTTTCATATCTTGCCTGAAGATTTTTATATAAAATTTCATACATCAGAGAGCTTTTGCCAGAACCAGAGACTCCGGTTATAGAAGTTATCACCCCTAATGGCACTTCCAAATTCAAATTTTTTATATTAAAAATTTTACCGCCGGCAATGCGAAGCACTCCTTTTGCAGTGCGACGTTTTTGAGGAATTGAAATTTTTGTCTCCCCGCGCAAGTATGCGAGAGTTTTAGAATTGCTAATATTTTTTCTTGCAGTCAGCAAGTCTTCAAGATAGCCAGAGGCGACAACTTCTCCGCCGTGAACTCCAGCCTTAGGCCCAATATCAACAATATAATCCGAAGCATAGATTGTGTCTTCATCATGTTCAACAATTAAAATTGTATTTCCTAAATCGCGAAGATTTTGCAGTGTTTTTATCAAGCGGTCATTATCCCTTTGATGTAGGCCAATAGTGGGCTCATCCAAGACGTATAAAGCCCCCACCAGCCTAGAGCCAAGCTGAGAAGCCAAGCGAATGCGCTGAGCCTCCCCGCCCGAGAGAGTATTGGCTTTGCGAGAAAGTTGCAAATAATCTAGCCCTACATCAAGCATAAATTGAAGCCTCGCTTCTATCTCTCGCACCACTGGAACAGATATTTCACGCTCTTGGTCTGATAGTTTAAGATTTTTAAAAAAATCATGCGCATCTTTTATGGATAATTGCGCAAGGTCTAAAATATTTTTTCGAATACGGCCGGTGGAAATAAAAACATTCAATGCCTCAGGGCGTAAGCGCGCGCCGTGACAAGATTCACATGCTTCATCGCCTCCGAAATATTTTGTCCCCAAACCATTACAAGATGGACAAGCGCCATAAGGAGAATTAAAAGAAAAAAGTCGTGGTTCAACTTCTGGAAAAGAAAACCCGTCATTTTTACAGGCAAATTTTGCTGATATGATAAATTCTTCTGGAGCAGAAACATACTTTTTCGAATAGTGACGTTGCGAAGCAGGATATTCTTGAGCAAAAGCATGTTTCTGCATAAGATCTTCAAATGAAACGACCACCAAACCATCAGACTCAATGAGTGCTCGCTCTATGGCTTCAGATAATCTCATACGGCTCTCTTCTTTATTATCAATAAACTCATGCACTGCAAAACTATCTACTAAGACATCTATATTATGGGCCTTATTTTTAGAAAGAGTTATTTGCTCACGAAGCTTTTTCATAACCCCATCTAGGCGAATCTCAGAGAAACCCTTGCCCAGTAAATCATATAACAACTGATAATATTCTCCCTTCCTGCCACGTACCACTGGAGAAAAGATACTCATCTCAGAAATGTCAAAGGCCGCCTTTGACATTTTTTTAATTCTTTCCAGGATAAAATTAATTATTTCTTCATGGGAAAGCTTTTTTATTTCTTCTCCGCAGAGCGGGCAGTACGGATGCCCGATGCGGGCATACATCACTCGCAGATAATCATAAATCTCGGTGATTGTAGCGACTGTGGAGCGTGGATTGTTGGAACGGGATTTTTGGTCTATGGAAATTGCCGGAGAGAGCCCGCTAATTTCATCCACATCAGGTTTCGGCATCTGATTCAAAAATTGCCGCGCGTATGAAGAAAGGGATTCCACATACCTGCGCTGACCTTCCGCAAAAATGGTGTCAAAAGCAAGAGATGATTTTCCACTCCCGGATACTCCAGTAATAACTACCATTTTATTGCGTGGCATCTCCACATTAATATTCTTTAAGTTGTGAGTCCGTGCCCCTTTGACTATTATTCTGCTTTCTTCTTTCTTCATAGTTTTGATTTACCCGAAGGCAATACAACACAAATTCACCCCGCTCAACCGATAAGGGGTGTATAGAAGCTTATTATATCACAAAAATTTTTAAATTCTAATTCTCTTTTGTATCAATTCGCGCTTTCAACACTCCTATCTCATCCCGCAGTATAGCTGCTGTTTCGAAGTCTAATTCTTTGACCACATTATTTAATCAACAATTTCAAACCAAGACCACTTGTTATTTTTTGAACAAATGAAAGAGTTGGATTGATGTTACCACTTTCAAAACGCGCAAGGGCTGATTGGGTTACTCCTATTTTTTGAGCTAGTTTTCTCTGAGACATACCTTTTTTGTTTCTTGAAATTATCAGAGCGCGGATTATTTGAAACTCGGGTTGCATTTCAGCGTATGCTTTTCTTACCCCAGGTCTTTTAAATGCTTCTTTCTTAAATTGTTCTAAAGTTTTCATATTATCATGATATCATATATGATATCTTATTGCAAGTAATTTAATCTGTTAATAACTACTGCCAATTCTTTTTTGGGGATTCTTTGGCTTTTCTTGATAAAGGCATGTAATACCCAAATATTCTCATCGTAAAAAGCATAAAAGATTCTTACAGATAAGTTTCCCAGCACCCTCAGTTCGTAAACATTTTTTGCCACTTTTTTAGACCTAGGCGGTCTGATCTTTTCACCCAACTCATCTAAAATTTCAAGAGAATTTATAATCTTCGAGACAGTTGAATCATCAAAAGATAGTAGGAAAGTTTGGGTATCATCTCTTAAAAATTTTACTCGATTCATGATTACTTTAATTTTATCACAATATAATACTTCCAAACAATTATTTCTTCTCCAAATGTAATCGTAACACTCCAATCTCATCTCGCAAAATTGCTGCTGTTTCAAAATCCAATTCTTTTACTGCCTTGTTCATTTCCTGCTCTTTTAGTTTAATAATTCTCTCATACACAAGATTGTTAAATTCTTGATCAGAGAGGTTAAGTTTTTTGCCTTTCTGTGCCTCCTTCATAGCATTCTTTTTAGCTTTAGCAAATATTTCCAAATCGAGTGACAGTTCGGCATTCACTGCCTTCCCGTGTTCACTTTCCAGCTCTTCAGTAATATCTTTTATCTTTTTGCTGATTGTTTTGGGTGTAATGCCGTGTTTTTTATTATAAGCAAGCTGGATATTCCTGCGGCGAGATGTCTCTCCTAAAGCTTTTTCCATTGAACCCGTTAAAACATCCGCATAAAGAATTACCCTGCCTTCAGAATTTCTGGCTGCTCGGCCAATTGTCTGGATTAGTGATGTCTCGGAACGCAAAAATCCTTCTTTGTCTGCATTAAGGATCCCAATCAAAGCTACTTCGGGCAAATCGAGGCCCTCGCGCAATAAATTTACTCCCACTAGGACATCAAACTCCCCTTTTCGGAATTGAGTGAGTATTTTAATGCGCTCCATTGTTTTTATGTCGCTATGTAGATATTCTGCCTTTATCCCGTTAGAGGTAGAGGCACGCTGCGAGCCCTCGCGACCTCTAACGGGATTTATTCTTTTTTCCTTTAGATAATTTGCTAGATCTTCTGCCATTTTTTTGGTAAGAGTCGTGGCGAGAACTCTAAATCCTCGGGCAATTGTTTTTTCCGCTTCTTGTATGAAATCCTGGACTTGCCCAGGGTAAGCGAGAGCAATCTCCCTAAGCTCCTTAACCCCATTCCTCGCGATGCTCGGAACGGCACGCCCCCGCCCGTCGCTTATAGGAGTTACTCTCGCTTCCCTCTCCGAAACTGGTCGCACTATTGTTTCTGGGTCCACAAGCCCAGTCGGGCGAATTATTTGTTCTACAACCCCACACGAAACTGCGGTCTTCTCTGAAGACCGATTTCGTACGGGGTAAATCTGCTCGCAAGCTTTGTTGCTTTCCTCTATCTCGTACTTGCCGGGCGTGGCGCTGGTATAGACTACACTATCAATTCGTTTTTGAAATTCTTCATATTTTAAAGGCCTATTGTCCTTAGCCGAAGGCAGACGAAAACCATATTCTACTAGGGTACTTTTACGAGAAGCATCCCCTGCGTACATACCTTGGAGTTGAGGCAGAGTTACATGAGATTCATCAATAATAGTCAGAAAATCCGGCAACCCGCCTCCTTTCTCGCTTTGGCGGGTGAAGTAAGAAAGCAGTGTTTCCGGCGGCTCTCCTTCACTTTTTCCTGACAAATGTCTAGAGTAATTTTCTATGCCATTACAATAACCAACTTCGCGAATCATCGCTAAGTCGTAATTTGTACGGCGCTTGATTCGCTCCGCTTCTAAAAGTTTCCCTTCCTTTTTGAATTTCCTGAGCTGTGCCTCCAATTCTTTTTTTATATTTATAAGCGCTCTTTTCTTTTTCACATCCTCAGTAATGAAATGCTTGGCTGGGAAAATAAAAATGCTTTCTTCTTCTTTGAGAATGCGGGAGGATACTGGGTCAATTTTTATTATTTTTAAAATTTTCCCTTGAGACATTTCCATTTGATACATTATCGTCTCGGATACCGGCATAAATTCTACCCTTGAACCAATAGAACGAAAACTTCCTGGTTTCAAATCTGCATTCGTGCGTTCAAAATGAATCTTAATTAGGGACTTCATCAGGGTCATACGGTCCATTTTCATTCCTACCTTAAGTTTCAGGTTTACTTTTTCGTATTCTTCCGGAGACCCTAAGCCATAAATACATGATACCGATGCGACGATTATCACATCTCTCCGAGTTAAAAGCGCTTGCGTAGTCGCATGGCGCAATCTGTCTATCTCTTTATTGATAGATGCGTCTTTTTCAATATAAGTATCTGATGCAGGCATATAAGCTTCCGGCTGGTAATAGTCATAGTAGGATACGAAGTAGTGTACGGCGGCATCCGGAAAAAATCCTCTAAATTCTTGCGCCAGCTGGGCGGCAAGTGTCTTGTTGTGGGCGATAACCAGAACAGGCTTGTTATACTCGGCTATCACATT
>Ga0209541_10016721_pt1 | contig 10815 bp, 7 predicted proteins | sample RifCSPlowO2_01_FD_184027 | JGI IMG/M metagenome (GOLD analysis project Ga0209541, IMG submission 184027) | Groundwater microbial communities from Rifle, Colorado - Rifle CSP2_plank lowO2_0.1 (SPAdes) (version 2) | ecosystem: Environmental > Aquatic > Deep subsurface > Groundwater | place: Rifle... | reverse complement strand
CCGACGATGACTGCCACCACACCCGAGAGCAGGGACCCGAAGATGGGGATGATCTCCACGAGCGCGGTAAAGACAGCGAGCAGAAGCGCATACGGCACGCCGATGATAAGGAGTCCGAGATACACGAGGATGCCGACAATGACCGAGAGCAGTATCTGCCCTTGCATCCAGAGCCCTATCTTCTTCTGCGCGCGCTTCCAGAGATCGACCGAGTATTCCTCATACGCCACCGGCATTACCATGCGGAGGAAATCGTCCACGCCGGTGTCCTGGAGCGCAAAGTAGAACGAAAGCACGATGACGAGTACGAGCGAAAAGATGCCTCCGAAGAAAGTGGCGATAAGCTGGACTACGTTGCCCGAGGTCGCGGTGAAGATGGACTGGAGCGAGAGGAGCGTCTGCACGAATGATTGCGCTCCGTTCCCTCCGCTCACCAGACTGCTCGCGTCAGCAACGCCCGGGAGGGAGGCCGCGATATTGATCGTATTGAGATACTGCGGCATGACGGAAATGAATTTCGCTGCGTCGGCGACGATCGGCGGGAAGAAGAAATAGAGAATGGAAAAGAGAGCGCCGAAGACAAACACGTACATCAGGAGCGCAGCCACGAAGCGCGGCACACGGCGCCGGATGAGGAAGGCGATCCCGGGCTCGATAGCCGAAGCAATGACGATGGCCGTCAAGACCAATAAAGCGAGATCCCGCAGGAGCCAGAAGACATACACGCCGGCGACGATGAGGAGCGCAGTGAAGATAGTCCCCGAGGTGATAGAAATGCGTATCTCCTTACCCATCCCGTCATCCTAGCACATCTGTTCGATTTTCTCTCGAAGTTTCCGAGTATTCCCATGGCTCAAGAGGCCTAGATAGGATTGCACCGTTTTCACTCTGCCTTCTGTTTCTTCTATGCGGCGGAACATTTTTTTCTTTGTCGCTGTCCGCAACACTCGATGGTCAAAAAAATGCACCCAGCCGAGGAAGTCGACACCGGAAGCAAGCGTTTCGATGGAATCTTTGTCCGGATGTAGTTCTAATTTCAGTTCAGCTTTTAGAAATGCAGTAATGCGCGGCAATAGTGCGTTCAGTTGGTTTCTGACGTGCGAGAGGAGGACGAAGTCGTCGGCATATCGGACATAGTGCTTGGCTTTCAGCTTGTGCTTCACGAACTGGTCAAACTCGTTCATGTAGATGTTCACGAGGAGCTGGCTGGTGAGATTCCAGAGCGGCAGGCCTATTTGGCCAATGCCTGGCTTTGGCCATGTTGAGCGGAAACTGCCGATGATGTTGGCGAGGAGCGTGAGCAGGCGCCCGTCAGCAATACGAGCGCGCAAGATGCGCAGGAGTGTCTCGTGGTCAATGGATGCGAAGAACTTCCGGATGTCGCACTTCAAGACCCAGCAGGTGCGTGTGTCGTTCTTGGATACCTGCCGAGCAAATGTCCGGAACCGGTTCATCGCTCTGTGTGTCCCCTTCCCAAGCCGGCACGAATAGGAGTCAGCGATGAATGTGTGGTCGAAAAACGGGTGCAGCTTTCGGTATAGTGCATGATGCACGAGCCGGTCGCGCACGCTCGCCTTGTGGATGTCGCGCGGCTTGGGGTCGCTTAGTTTGAAGTGGTGATAGCCGCCATGTCGGTATGTGCCTGTCGCGAGATCATTGTGCAGTGATAAGATGTTCCGCATCAAATATCTCTCGAATTCGAGCACATCGGGGCGCTTGCTCTTCTCGCGCTTAAACTCTTTCCACGCCGCGAGCAAATTTTCGACAGAAATGATATCTTCATACGTATGAGTGAATTGAATTCTTTGAAGCGACCCCCCCCGGCACTCTTGCCGGTCATCGAGCGCGCCAAGACCGCCTACAAAACGTGGCTCATCGTTCATCGCAAGATGGCACGCTCGGAGCGCTTCGGCATCGGCGACCGGATTGATGCGCTATGGCTTGATCTGTTAGATTCGCTCCGAAAGGCCGCATACGCATCAGTCAGCCAGAAGATACCTCCACTTGATGACGCGCTTCGCGCCATTGATGCCGTTCGTTTCTTTATCCAAATCGCATGGGAATCAGAGCTCATGGCGCAGAGTCATTTTATCGCACTAGGGAAAGATATCGAAGAAATCGGACGAATGGTGGGTGGATGGAAGAAGGGCATATTAGCGAAAAACCCGCCTCCAGGCGGAGACGGGAAAAGATAAGAGTCGCGAGAGAGGAACCGATTGTCGGCATTCCACTCATTCGGGTTGTCGAGCGAATTGGCTTCAACGTTAAGCCCGTCGCTGTTCCAGTTCGCGTTCACAGCCCACAGCACGTTTGTGCGCCACGCCATCCATACCACCATCCCTCGAATACTCTTAGGATTGAATCTTATGTGGGATCTCAAAGTCCGCCAGCATCGCGCACCGATTCTATTCTTTTTTGGACGAAAGTACCCGCGCTCGCGGCAAGCATGCTCAACGCGATTCTGGAGTAACTACCGCCCGAGGCGCTGCGCGAAGAGCGTGCTCGTCGCGCCCGAGACATCCTCGCACATGAGTATAACAAAAAGGACCCTTCTCCGCTCTGCAAATTTCTTTGCAAAGTTTCAAAGGGTCCAAGTTTTCGAAAGGTCAAAAGTTTTGAGAATCAGCGAGAGAGGAACCGAATGCCGGCATCCCACTCACACGGGAAGTCGAGCGAATCGGCCTCAACGCGAAGCCCGCCGCCGAACCAGCGCGCGCCCACAGCCCACAGCACGCCATTCACGTCGCGAATGTGGCGAACATGCCACAACGTTTGATCGGCCGTCTTCAGGAACTCCCAGAATTGACCGAGCGTAGTCTCGACCTGTTCTTCTCCGCCAAGCTCGGTGATGATGGCGGGGTCGCGAGCACTAATGACCAGCTCATGCTCCCGCATTTCAAGTGCCGGGACTGCCGGCTCGACCTTCTCGCGGAAGTTGGCCTCGAGGTTTTCCCCGATCCATGCGACTTTGATGCCGTCGATAGTTTCGCCGGGACGGAACTTCTCTGCGGCGGCGAACTTCCCGATAGCGGGGAGCGAAACCGGGCGGATGAATCTGAGAAGCTTTTTGGCTTTGGCTTCTGCTTGATTCTCCACCGCATTCGGCGCGGACGGCTCCTCCACCTGAGGTAACAATTGCTCTACCAAACGATCTAGAGCTTCACTATTGCCAATCCACCCCTGGGCCGTATCAGTATTGATGCGACCACGGAGTTTGTTCAACGCTTTCTCGACGCAAATACGAAGTTCGTCGAGTTGTTTCTCTATTGCAAATGGAGTTTGGACATTTCCCTTTTTCACGGGACATTTCCTCCGCCAATGGCCCCAACCGAATAGTTGAGTTTCGCCACAGCAGAAAACCTCTGAAGGCCGCTTGCCCCGAGCTTGTTGAGGGGCTTTCTGCTGTGGCGAACGTGAACGACAATATCAAAGAACTACACAATAAGTATACACGAAAGCAAGTTGTAGTCAATGCGCCAAACGAGCCGGTAGGTACGCTACAGAATAGGACAAGGTTGAACCTTGTTAGAACTACTCGATTGCGGAGCGGACGCGGGCGGCGACTTCAGAGATGGTGAGGCGTTCTTGAGAACCCGTGTCGCGGTGACGGAGCGTAACGGTGTCTTTTAATGCTGGAGTTTCGCCCAAGGTGTCGAAATCGATGGTGATGCAGAAGGGCGTGCCGATCTCGTCTTGCCGGCGGTAGCGCTTGCCGATATTGCCGTTGTCGTCCCAGGCGATTTGTGGAATTTGTTTTTTGAGACCTCGGTACACTTCGCGCGCTTTTGCAACAAGTTCGGATTTATTTTTAAGTAACGGGAAAACAGCGGCTTGTACGGGCGCAATGCGCGGTGCGAGAGCAAGATAGGTTCTTTTTTCTCCGCCCAATTCATCTTCGCGATACGCGCTCACGAGGATCGCAAGAATCGTACGGTCGACGCCGAGCGAGGGCTCGATAACGTGCGGGATGAATTTCTCTTTTGTTTCTTCATCTTGATATGCAAGCTCGACACCAGACGCTTCAGCGTGAGCAGAAAGATCGAAATCGATGCGATATGCGAGACCCCACAGTTCTTTGCGGCCGAACGGATACTCAAATTCAAAATCAATCGTGCGCTTGCTGTAGTGCGCACGCTCATTGTCCGGCACCTCGAGCTCGCGGAGCATACCTTCCGGTATGCCAACTGCTTCGGCAAAAAGATGCATTATCTTGCGCCACTCTTCGAACGCCTGCCGCCATTCATTCGGCTTCACGAAATATTCCACTTCCATTTGTGTCAGTTCGCGCAAGCGGAAGATGAAGTCGCGCGGCGCGATCTCGTTTCGAAACGCCTTCCCGATTTGCGCGATGCCGAACGGAAGTTTTGGATGCATCGAATCCACTACATTTTTGAAATTCGCGAAAATGCCTCCGGCAGTTTCCGGCCGCAAGTACGCAGTGAGCGCTTCTTCTCCCGCGCCAACTGAAGTCTTGAACATGGTATTGAACATCTTTCCATCTGTCAGCGGATCGGCGAATGTGCGTACGTGCCCGCTTGCCTCCCATACTTTCGGATTCATCAGTATCGCGGCATCCACGCCATACATATCGTCGCGGCTGTCGCGAAACATCTGAAGCCACAGGCGTTCAATATTCTCTTTCAACCGAAGGCCGAGATGCCCGTAGTCATACGTTCCTGCGAAGCCGCCGTAGATCTCGGAACCAGGGAACACGAACCCGCGCCGCTTGCAGAGCGAAACTATCTTCTCCATCAGGTTCTGATCGTTCATAAAAACACTATATCGTAAAGATTACTACCAAGCGAGCCGAGCGGCAAAGTATGTCCTCATACATTTGTCCGAGGCAAGTGCAGGGAGGAAGCTCGGCTTTGCGAGCTTATTGCACGGTCCCGTTTGTCGGGCTATATCCCGGATCGCGCGGCGTCTCGGTCGTTACCGGATCGGCGGTAACAGAGATCTGCACGCCCGCGAAGCGGTCATACCCCGAGAAGGAGGCGATGCCGGTCAAGGACGGCACCGACCCTTTCTGCGAGATCGAAGGCATGAAGGAGATCTGGAAGGCGCCTTGGGCGCTTGCGCCCTGCGCGAGGTCGCCCGTGTTCCACGAGACCATGCGCGACGCTTCGTTATACGAGAAGGTACCCCTTCCGGAGGTCAGGTCGGTATACGTTACGTAGCTCGGCAGTGTCGCTGATACGATGCCGCCGGCAACCGCGCTCCCTTGGTTCTGTATCTGCCACTGGACCGTATACGTCGTCGCCTCATTCGGATGCGGCGGGATAGGGCCGCTTGTGGCCAAGGGCCCGGAGGTATGAAGCGAGGCCGCCGAGAACACGACCGTCGTCGCGACCTTCGCCGTCTTAACCGCAGAGGAACGCACCTGTTCCGGCACATTGCTCTGCCCCACGCGCGTGCCCGATACCGAGGTCGTGAGGGTTATGGTTGACGACGGTGCGAGCGCGCTCATAGGAAGCGTCGAGAAAGTGAAGGTGCCGATGCCCGAGGCACCGGGCGCGAGTGTCGAGAGCGCAGGGTCAGTGTCCTTGCTGAAGACGATCGTGCGATCGGCGGAGTTATAAAAACCGTTTGCCGACTTCACGCTGTTGTAATCGACTGCAGATCCTGAGATCGCGATGACGACCGTCGCATTCGTAACGCTCGTTGAAAGCGTGTTGGTATAGGAGACGGTCATACTCTGCAGGGAGCCCGGGGTCACGACGACATTCGGCGCCGTATTCCCGTTAAGCGCAAGCGTCGTATGGATAAAGGGCGCAGTGATAGTCACGACGGCGTCCTGCGTCATATACGTGACGGCGAGTTCCTGGTCGTTCGCGGTCTTCGCGGTGCCGGCGGTGAAACGGAACACGCGCTCTTCACTATCCTGTCCCGTGAGTGTTCCGGTGAGCGTAATTGTCGAACGTTCGCCGGGGAGAAGCGTCCCGATAAAGAAGCTTGAATTGCTAAGAGGGAGCGAGGAGGAGGTGACGGTAAAGCCGAAGGGGAGAGCTCCCGTGAGAACGACGTTGTTAAGCGGTACTGTTGAGTTCGAGGCGACCGTGAGCGTGAGGGTGAGGGGCTGGCCGGAAACCGCTTCAGTGAGTGTATCGACCGAAACTGAAAGTGGCGTCGTAGAGATGGTGAGCATATAGGAGGCGTCCTTCACGAACGTAGCGTTGCTGCCGGCGGTGCCGTACGAGAAGGAGATCGGGAACGTGAGCGCCTGCCCTGCCCCGCCGAACACAATGGCTTTTACCGAACGCGTTACGGTTGCTCCGGGCTCCATCGTGCCGAGGTTCTCGAGATACCGCGGATACGGCGCGAGGACATCTGCCGCGTCCCTCGTGCCGGTCGGGAAGTCAATCTCGATAATCGCATCCTTGATCGCCACCGCGTTTTTATTCGTAATAGTGAACGAGAGCGGAACGGCTTCTCCGCCCGCTATCGTGGTCGGGCCCTGGACCTCTACGGAGATCTTATCCACCGAGACCGCGTTGCCGCCAAAATAAAAGAAGTACCCGGCGATGCCGACTGCGATGAGGAAGAAAAGGAATGCCACCGCGAAGAATATACCGGCGAGATGCACCTGCCGTCCTCCTCGGCGTGCGAGGTACTGGAGCGGATTGTCGTTCCACGTATGCGGCAGCTCTCTCTTATCGGTAGCGACGAGAAGCGGATGGTGCGGATCGGGATTCTGCTCGGTTTCGTCGTAGAGGCGCTCGCGCGCGTTTTCAAGCAGACTGGTATCGTCTCGAGTGGACGGGGGCATTACGCGCAGTATACCCCGAAAAAGCGCAGACGCTCACGGGGCACGTCAAAGCCCGGAGGCTTCAATACCGTGATTGACGCGTGCGATATAGCCCGTACGTGCGGCGCGTATCTCGGCAAGCGCGGAGGGCGTGAAGTCGGCTGCGTCGCCCGGGATCTCCCCCGCATCAAGGCCGAGAGCGGCGAGTATGCGCAGCGCCGCAAGCACTTCAGCGCTCTCGTGCGCCTCGTCAGGACATTCAGAAAGCGCGCCGAAGAAGCCGCGCATGATGGTGAAAAGCACTTGGTCTTGAGTCTCTCCGGCGACCAGCCGTACAAGGAGCCCCGAGACCCGCGCCGCTCGCTCGCGGGCGGCGGCGCGAGCGAGTCGCGCGAACCAGTTCTCTGTGAGGAACGCGCCCGCGAGGCGCCAACCCTCTCTCCCATGCACGAGCAGTACGTCGCTCTCGGTAAATGTCACCAACGCGGCGGCAAGCTTCGCACCAGACTTCCGCACGCCTTGTGCTCGCGCACGTACCAGCCCGAGTTCAGACGTGAGGAAAGTTACAAGCGCATTCGCTTCTCCGAGAGGCGAGTGGGCAAGCACGATGCCGCGCGTTTCGTATTTATGCCGCATCGCGGATGAGGTCGAAGCGCACGGGGCCAGTCGAAAGCTGTACAACATATTTTCCTTCCGAACGAACTTCCGTGCGCACCTTGTCTTTAGGCGAGAACCCTTCTGTCTTGCGCGCGTCGGCGACCGCGCGCGCCATCTCGCGCTCGTCGCCTTCTTTGATGAGCTCTGGCGTGAGCGCCGTGTCGAGCCGCACGTCATTTTCGTCAAGTGAGACATCAACAACTACATTCTTTACATTTACCTCCTCGGCGAGCAGAGTGAGAAGTTCTGTCTTTCCTGTCAACTGCCTACTGCCAACTGCAAGCTGTTTTAACGGCTGTCGCACTTTAATGCCCGCCTTCTGTCGCAGCTGGAGCGCCTCCGATGCAAGCGCACGGACTTTCTGCATATCTTCGATCAGCTTCTTGTGAGGATCGCCGAAGAACCTCCACTGTTTTCTGATTTCTGGCCAATTGGCGAGATGCACGCTCTCTGAGTCAGAGTCCTCGCGCACCTTTTGGAAAATTTCTTCTGCGATGAACGGCATCGCGGGCGCCATAACGATTGAGAGGGTGTGGAGCACGGAGCGGAGCGCTGCAAGCGCTTCTTTCTTTGTTCCCTCTTCCTTAAACCGGTCGCGCGAGCGGCGCACATACCATGCAGAAAGATCGTCGATAAAAAGCGTGAACGGGCGCGTCGCTTTATCTAATTCGTATTTTTCATACCATGTCGTCGTTTCATCAACGAGTTCATCGAGGCGCGCAAGGATCCATCGGTCGAGTATGTGGCTGCTCGAACGCGAAGATTCAGTGCCGTCTGCAAATAACGCATAGAACGCGAGCACGTTGTGGAGGCGTCCGATGTTCTTCTTCGCGACCTCGTCGACACCGCTTTCTGAGAACGCAAGATTCTCGGCTTGCACGACCGGTGAGGAGAGCAGGTAGAGCCGCAATGCATCGGCGCCGTACTTCTCGACGACTTCCATTGGGTCGGGATAATTCTGCAGGCGCTTGGACATCTTCTTGCCGTCCTCGGCGAGCACGATCCCGTTGACGATGACATGCTGGAACGCGTTTTTATTAAACAGCGCTCCGGCGAGCATATGGAGGTAATAGAACCACGCGCGCGTCTGATCGATGCCTTCGGCGATAAATTGCGCAGGAAATGCCGCTTCAAATTGTTTTTTGTTCTCAAAGGGATAATGCTTCTCACCATACGGCATTGAGCCGGAGTCGAACCAGGTGTCGAGGACGTCAGGGATACGGCACATCTCTCCCCCGCATTCGCACGGCACAGTTATTTCGTCCACAACGTGCTTGTGCAAGTCGGTCACTTTTTTCCCACTTGCAGTCTCCAGTTCGGCAATGCTTCCAAATACCCTTAATTTTTTGCATTTTTCACAGCGCCAGATCGGAATGACGCTTGCCCAAAAGCGCTGGCGGGAAATGGACCAGTCGCGCGCTCCCTCAAGCCACTTGCCGAAACGACCTTCTTTTACGTGCGCGGGCGACCAGGTGACGTTCTTCGCATTCTTAAGCAAATTCTCCTTCAGCTTCGTTACAGAAACGAACCATGATGATGTCGTGTAGTTCAGGAGCGGCGTCTCACAGCGCCAACAATGCGGATACGCGTGCGTAACATTCTTTTTTGAAAACAGAGCTCCGTGCTCTTGCAGATATTTCAGTATCGCAATATCAGTGCCAAGCCGCACGGAGTCATCGTCAGAACGCGGCTTCACTTCCCTGCCGGCGAAATCTCTCGCCTCCGGTTTCATCGTGCCATCCATGTTCACATGCTGAATGAACGGAAGTTCCTTTTCTTTCCAGAGCGCCATGTCCTCTTCGCCGAATGCCGGTGCGATGTGTACGATACCTGTTCCCTCTTCGGTCGTTACGAAATTAGCTGCATACACCTTCCAGCCGTTCTTGCGATTCTTGAGAGCTGTATCTTTGCTGTAGTAATCAAACAGCGGTTCGTATTCGAGGCCAACTAAATCCTCCCCTGCAAATTGTTTGCTTATATCTTTACTGACGAGACCGAGGTCCGGAAGCCGTTCAATCATTGCTATCAAGTACTGACCTCCAAATTCAACCGCCCGGTATGTTTTCTCGCGATTAACTGCCAACGCTACATTGCCGGGAAGTGTCCACGGTGTCGTCGTCCAGGCGAGCAAATACACATTGCCCGATAAGCCAAGTTTCTCCGGATTTTTCACTTTAAATTTCACCGTCACGGCAATGTCTTTGACATCCTTGTACCCCTCGGCGACTTCCTGCTGGGAAAGCGTCGTCTCACAGCGCGGGCAGATATGCATCGAGCGGTAATCTTCGTAGACGAGCCCCTTGTCGTAGATCTGCTTGAAGACCCACCAGACCGATTCCATGAACGGCTTCTCCATCGTGAGATAGGCGTTCTCCATGTCCGCGAAGCGGCCGATGCGCGGAATAATCTTCTTCCACTCATGCACATAGGTCAGCACGCGCTCGCGGCAGCGCTCGTTGAACTTCGCGACGCCGTACGCCTTGATGTCCTTCTTGTGCTTGAAGCCGAGCTCCTTCTCGACGATGTTCTCGATCGGCAGGCCGTGACAGTCCCAACCCCAGACGCGCGGGACATGGTATCCGCGCATCGTAAAGTAGCGCGGGACGACGTCCTTGATGACGCTCGCGACGATGTGGCCGTAGTGCGGCGTACCGGTCGCGAACGGCGGACCGTCATAGAAGACGTACTCGCCCTTCGGAGACTTCTTCGCGAGGGACTTCTCGAAGATCTTTTCGCGCTCCCAAAATGCAAGGATCTGTTCCTCGCGTTTTGCCGCCTCCGACTTCTCGGGCATATCCGACATAATCTGCTTATTCTAGCGTTTACAGGGCAGGAATGGAAATACACAACCGCCCCTATGGGCGGTTGTGTGCAAAGCATGGTGAGATTTGCGGGGACGGAGGAAGACGAAGCGATTGTCGGGATTCCACTCGTTGTCTGACCTGCCATCGTTCGTGTTCAGCCACAGCCCGTCGTCATTGCGATTCACATCGAACACGTGCGGGTTGCCGTCGCGGTCGTTATATATGGAGTGCCATCCGTGTCTCCACCCCTTGAAGGCCGTGTGCCGATCTCGGAGCTGTATAGCTGGTGTGGCTAAGTCTTTGGGATCTCGAACTACAAGAAGTTCTAATCCTCCAGCACTCCATACCAAGTATCACCAACTTTTGTTTTCGTACACCCTCCGTGAGAAACCTTGGTCGCCCACGCTCTCAGCATACGGATACTTAGCCGGTAGCCGGAAACCGTGATCTCCGGTGACTATTCACCGACTGGTGTGTAGCATAGCAGAAATTAAAAAATGTGCGGAGCAAAGGATAAAGTTCTAAGTTTCAAAGTGCTAAATGCAAAAGTCCAAAGTGTCTTAAGTACTAAGTGCTACTTGCGGGGACGGAGGAAGACGAAGCGAGAGT